>Ga0207731_100289_pt1 | contig 24911 bp, 25 predicted proteins | sample CeladaPassaB1F03_FD_187480 | JGI IMG/M metagenome (GOLD analysis project Ga0207731, IMG submission 187480) | Cellulose-adapted microbial communities from the Joint BioEnergy Institute, USA - Passage B1F03 (SPAdes) (version 2) | ecosystem: Engineered > Bioreactor > Continuous culture >... | reverse complement strand
ACGGTACAAGGTATTGTCGGATACACCCAGTTCCCGAGCGACTTGCGCCACCGGTTTTCCCTGTTCCTGGATCATCCTCACGGTTTGGATTTTGAAGTCTTTGTCATACTTTTGACTCATCTTCGGACACCTCGATTTTGCTGAATTTATTGTCGCATTCTCGATTCTCGGTGTCCACTATTCAGTCTAGCATCAAAGTGTATCGTTCCAAACCCCCCACGGGGATAACATGACTTGCTCTTTCGAGAGTTCTTTGACTGATGTTCGTTTCCATGTTGCATAATCAACAATATGCCAACAGATGAAATCTCCTCTCACAACGTGCTTATCCCGAAAATGTGCAGGAATGGATACACTTTGCGGTATATCAAAGTTCCCCAGGCAGTCCACAATACCTCTTCTATATGCTGCTTTAAGCGGAAAATGAACAAAATAGAGTTCTTTTTGATTTACGATAGGATCAATGTTTTCAGGCGTAGTTTCGTATAGTCCGGGTAGAATTCGTATCAGTTCTCCGATTGTCTTGTGTTGATGGACATATTGGAATATCTCTTTACCACTTGGAGCAGGAATCTCAAACACATCACCTAACTGAATGCTCTTCATGCTTCACCTCATCATAACTTCCAGTGAATTCAGCTTATCATCAATCCCTCCATCCACAAGTAATGAAAAGACCGCACGAAGTTATGTCCTCCATGCGGTCTTGAGAGTTCTGATTATGATGATCTGGACATTCAGAGCAGATTCAACCGGTCGAGCAGACGATAAATGACAACCGCCGCCTGGGCCCGGGTCGTCGTCCCTTGCGGATGCAGGGCATCGCCGGAGCCCTCGATCAGCTTCAGCCCGACCGCCCTGGATATGGCCTCGCGCGCCCACCCGCTGACGGACGCCGCGTCGCGGAATCCGGACAGATCGGCTCCTTCCTCCACGTCGCCGCCGCGCATTCCGACGGCCCGAACCAGCACGGCCGCCATCTGCTCGCGGGTCATGGGTTCTTCCGGCCGGAACCTTCCGCTGTCGCCCGTGACGAGTCCGGCCTCCGATGCCGCTTTCACCGCCGACACGTACCAGGCGCCGTCGGATACATCGGCGAACGGCGACGGAGCGGAAGACTCCACTTCCAGTCCAAGCGCCATGACCAGCAATTTCGCGAATTCGGCCCGGGTCAAAAGTCCGTTCGGATCAAACGATCCGCCGGCCTTGCCGTCGACGATCCCCCTGGCCGCCAGCGTTTCGACCGCCTGCCGGGCCCAGTGGCTCTCGATGTCCGGGAACGTCACCTCCCGCAGCATGACCGCGTAGAGGCCGGGGCGTTGGATTTCCGCATGGACGAAGCCTTCCTCCCGGCCGGTAATGCCGCCAATATAGGTCCAACGGCCAGATGCTTCATCGTAAGCGTAAATGCCCAGCTTCTCCCGAACCTCATGCCAATCGGGCCGAGACGCATAACCAAGCGCAAGCTCCGCGCTTCGGTCGAACGCAGTACCCGCGCTCACGTGCCAGACCTCATGCGCCTCAAGCTTTCGGCCATTGCTGTCAATCGTTTCGTAGGCATCCGCCTGCACCTTCTCCAGCTTGACCTCGGTTTCCGCCGCGAACGTGCCCGTGGCGATGCGCAGCCGGGCCTGTCCGTCTTCTCCGGACAGTTCACCGCCTTCCGGACCGATTCGCTCCCGGATCTCGGTTTCGGACGAATCGCCAACATCTTCCCCGTTAATTCCGGTACCTTCGGACGGGTTATCGCCGCCAGGCAACCCGCCGCCAGGCGATCCACCGCCAGGCGACTCACCGCCAGGCGACCCACCGCCAGGCGATCCGCCACCCGGCGAACCGCCACCCGGCGACCCACTGCCAGGCGACTCACCGCCAGGCGACCCATCGCCAGGCGACCCGACGCCCGGCGACTCATCACCCGGCGACTCTTCGCCCGGCGACTCACCACCCGGCGACTCTTCGCCCGGCGACTCACCACCCGGCGACTCTTCGCCCGGCGACTCACCACCCGGCGACTCTTCGCCCGGCGACTCACTGCCAGGCGACTCATCGCCCGGCGACTCACCACCAGGCGACTCATCACCCGGCGACTCACCTTCGGGATCGCCCTGCGGAACGGGCAGCTCGACGAAGGAGACGGAGCCGTCCTCCATGACCAACACCAGACGGTCGCCGCTGAATCCGACGATGTTTCCGGCCGGCACATTCACCTCATACACGCGTCCCGTTGACAACTCCACGCCCTTCACCGCGGGCATTCCGTCTTCATCCACCACGAAGACGGCCTGCGTATCGCCGATCGCCATGACCGAGTATTCCCGGTTCCACACCGTCATCGGTGTCAGCTCCACCTGCTCCGCGAAAGGCTGAATGACATCAAGGATCAGATACTGTCTTTCACCCGAACCGTATCTCTGCTTCCACAGCACATGACTGCCGTTGAACACGAACCAGTCGACGGCGTTCGTCCCACCCAGTCGCACCAGCGGCCAGCTTCTGCCGATTCGGAGGTCCATCATGCTGAGCCCGCCGTCACGCGAATTGCGAAACACTACCAGTCCGTTCGCGAGCGCGGGAAACATCCCTTCCCCGAGGTTGTACACATCCCCGGTCGCCAGATGCCGCTAAAACATGTCGCCGTACCGCAGCCGGTCGAACCAGACAACGCCGACCCCGTCCGTGATCGGATTCGACAATTCCCCGTCCCGCTTGTTCACCTTCTCCGTCAGTCCGGAGACCAGATCGTGCCGGTAGATGTCCCAATAGACCGTGTCCGGCCCGTGGGACCCCTTGTCCGCCCATACCACCGTGTTGCCATACAGGTGCGGAGCGTCCTTCGCCGACGGCGTGTTCGTCAGCTTGCGCTCCTCCCCCGTCGTCAGATTGCGGTAATGAACCTGCTTGACCCCGTTGCCGTCGACCTCCAGCCAGATCATCCCGTCGCCGGACACGACGAAATCCGTCTTCAGTCCCTCCGGCGCCGAGCCCGCCGCAACTCCCGCGAACGCCGGCGCCGACAGCGCGGTCAACAGCGCCAGCACGACGACAAGCAGCCGTTTCCGCCCGATTCGTTCCTTGCCCATCGCTGTCTCTCCCCTCGTTTCGCTTTTCCGGGCAAAAACAAAAAAACCCAGCATGAGAGCAACCCGGCTGTCATGGCGCGTTTCGGACGGCGGAAGTCCGGCGCTGTAGACCCGTGGCTTTGCGTCCCCGACTTTCGTACGGGTTTGCCTTTGTTCTGTGCCCGGTTTTTCCTGTGAGCGTCCCGCTCGGGACCCATCCATTGTTATCGTCAGAATCCATCATAGGATCAAGAAGAAAACCCATTGTGATACATAAATTGGGATTTCGTTACCACCAAAATAAGAAAAACATCCCTGTTTGTCCGTGCGACTTTTGGCCCGTATCCCGAAAAAAGAAAACCCCCGCCGAGCGCAAACGCTCGCGCGAGGTTGATCCGTCAGACTCCGCCGCCCCACGACAGGATCGAGAACTCCAGGCGCACCCCGAACCGGGCGATCTGCGCCTGCAGCTCGGCCGGCATCTCGAAATAGATCTGCCCCAGCTCGGAACGGTAGGACACCCGGAGACACACGTCGTACCCGCTGTCGGACAGATGGCGGATGTATGCATGGTGCGGCTCCAGTTCCCCGAGCAGCTCCGCGAGCGAGCCCAGGGGATCGTCGCCGCGCATTTTCACCCGGTACATCCAGAAATCCTTCGACACGTTCCGGCCGCCGACCGACACCTTGCCGACCTTCCGCAAGATTCCCGCCGGCTCCACGTCCAGTCTGCTCGAGATTTCGTCGAAATCGAGCGATTCTCCCCGGATGATCAGACTTGCGTCCCCTGAATGGTAGACGCGGTCCAAGGCGTGTTCCATTCTTCATCACCACCGCAATAGAGCGGCCCGGCTGTCATGGCGCGGACGAGCATCGTCCCGCGCTGTAGACCCGCGGCTTTGCGTCCCCGACTTTCGTGCGGGTTTGCCTTTTTCCTATTCGGCCGATCCGAAGATCCCGTTTGATTCTTTTATCGACAATTTTTTCCGAAAGATCAAGAGATCGCATTCATTTTGATCGCATTTGAGCTTATCGGACTATTCCATGAGTCAAAAAGGCCCGCCGTTACCGAGGCTTTTCGCCCACCCCGCCTGCGGACGGAACAATCCCCATCCTGACGCCATAGGCCAGCAATTCGTCGTAGGGATCGCCCGTCAAGCCCAATACCCGGGCGAAGGCGGGCTCCGTTTTCCATCCGGCCTCCTTGAGGCGGATGATTTCCGGTCTCATGTGGGGATGCGTCTCGAGCACATAATGCTCGATCAGCATATGCCGATAGGCGTCCTGCTCCTCGACCGGAACGGGCTGGGCGAACAGTTCGAAGTCGAACGACCGGAACCGGAAGTTCGCGATGACGGTTGGCACGCCTTTCACGGTTCTCTCCTTTATCCGAAAACCTTCGAGATTTCCGTACCGCCGCTTGATCTCGTCCATGTATCGCGCGAAATCATGCGCTTCCAGGATGATGTCGAGATCGGAGCCCGCGACGTCAATCGCGATCGGAACGGTTCCGCACAGGACGGGGGTGTATTCGGCCAGATCGCGAAACAGCTTCAGTTCGGTCAGGGCTTCATAAGCGCGGCGCTGGATCTCGTTGCCGGATTTCAGGTACGAAATCGTTCTGAATCGGTCCAATGGCTGCACTTCCTTTCCATGTAATTTTTACCATATCCATTTGCATGACGGCAACAAAAATTGCGCCCGCCCCGCCGCACGGCGGAACGAGCGCTGAAGATTGCAGCTCAGGCTGTTCGATTTTTTACCACGTCACCCAGGGCTTCGAGCCGGGCGCCGGATTGATGAGCATGTCGCCGAACGGGATCGAGTAGGCGAACAGGACGACCACGATGACGAGGCCCACCCATACGCCCCAGCGTTCGAGCCATCTCGGCGTCGGTTCGGCCGCGTCCGCCTTCTCGGCGATCGGGAACTCGGCGACGGTGTTCGCGTCGCCCTTCGGCGCGCGCATCAGGGCGATGATATTGTAGCACATCAGGATGACGCCGATGAACAGGATCGTGCCGCTGATTGCCATCACCACGTAGTACGGCATCCAGAGCACCGAGTCCGGATGGTCGCCGTACGTCGTGAACGCGGTGCGCCGCGGAGCGCCCATTATGCCGGACGTGTGCATCGCAGCCGACATGAAAAGCATGCCGATCAGCCAGATGATCGTCTGGATGATGCCGAGCTTGTTCACTTTCGGAGTGAGCTGTCTGCCGAGCACGTGCGGAATGAGCCAGTAGGCGACGCCGAAGAACGTCAGCGCGACAGTCGTGGCGACGGTCAGGTGGAAGTGGCCCGTCACCCACAGCGTGTTGTGCACCAGCGCGTTCATCTGGTTGGACGCGTTGATGATGCCGCCCGCGCCGGCCGGGATGAACACGAGCATCCCTGCGAACGGCGCGAAGAACCGGACGTCGCCCCACGGCAGCTTCTTCAGCCAGCCGAACAGCCCGCGCGCGCCCTTGGCCCGGCCGGTCTGCTCGAACGTCGCGAACATCGCGAACGCGGTCATGAGGGACGGAACGACGACCATGAACGTCAGGATGACCTGAATGTATTTCCAGATCGGCGCGATGCCGGGCTCCATCAATTGATGATGGAAGCCGACCGGAACCGAGAGCAAGATGAACAGGACGAACGCCATCCGCGCCATCGAATCGCTGAACAGTTTGCCCCCGATGATCTTCGGAATGCAGACGTACCAGGCAATGTAAGCCGGCATCAGCCAGAAGTAGACGAGCGGGTGGCCGAAATACCAGAACAGCGTCCGGCTGATCATGACGTTGATCTTCTCCACCCAGCCGAACGACCAAGGAATGAACTGGAACAGCACGGTGATCGCGACGCCGATCGTGGCGATCTGCCAGAGCAGCATCGTGGAGACGGCCATGAAGCCGAACAGCGGGCTGATTTTGCCCTTGTTCGTCTTGCGCCAGTACCGGTACTGCGTGAAAATGCCGAACCCCGCCAGCCAGCTGCCCACCACGACGAACACCAGCGCGATGTAGAAGAACGGGTTCGCTTTGAGCGGCGCGTAGAACGTATACAGAACCGTCGCTTCATTCGCGAGAATCATGATCGTGCCGAGAATCGTGCCGATCGTCATCAGGACGAATCCGGCCCAGCCCATCCGGTTCACGACGCCGATCAGCTTGCCGCCCATCGTCTTGCTGATGCCGGCGTACAGGAAGCCGATGATGAAGAACGTCGTGAAGATCAGCGCCATCAGGACGCCGTGCGCGGTCAGAATCTGATAGTAGCCGAGCTCGGACGGCAGTTCGATCACGCCGCCGCGGACCAGGCCCTGCAGAAGGCCCGCGATGCCGCCGATCAGCAGCGCGGTGAAGGCCACCAGCAGATGCGCGATTACGAGCTTGCCGTCTTTCGCGTCGAACGGCCGGTTGTCGGCCGCGGACGCCTGTATCGCAGTAGCAGTCACGCTCGATCATCCTCTCCGTATCGGTTTTGCGGATTTCATTTCACAATGATGGTCGTCGCCATATATTCATGGCCCGCGCCGCAGTATTCGTTGCACAGTACGAGATACTCGCCCGGCTTGTCGAACGTGTACGTGTAGTGGTTGACTTCGCCCGGCACGGCCATCAGGTTGACCGTCGTGCCCGTGATCTGAAAGCCGTGGATCACGTCCGGGCTCGTCACCTGGAAGTGAACCTTCGCGCCGAGCGGAATTTCCATCTTCGCCGGCGTGAAGCCGAACGCGTAGGCGATCATGTAGGCGTTGTATTCGTTGTCGCCGATTTGCTCGAGTCCGGGATTGTTGAACGGGTACGTCTCGCTGACTTTCTCCGGATCGATCGTATGGTCGCCGGTCGGCGGCTGCATCCCCATGGCGAACGCTCCGATTCCGAGCACGCCCAGAAAGATGAACAGCATGACGACGCCGATGATGAGCCAGACTTTCTCCAGACGGTGAATATGCATGTTCCGCTACCCCCTACCTGTTGATGAAAACCATATAAACCCCCAACCACGACAGGGCTATGAATCCGCCGAGAAGCAGCACGGATGTCAACGTGCCTTTGAGCGAATGGTTCTTGTCTTTCTCGACCCGATCCCGGGACATACGGCTCACCCTTTCCTCGCTTTTTACCGTAAGTTTAGCGGTCTGCATCCTGCGTAATTGTGAGAATTGTCACAATGGTCTCGGCCATTTTCGTCGTTTTTGTTACAATTCGTCGGAAAATTTGGACAATAAAAGCGGACGCCTCCCGTACAGGGAAAGCATCCGCTTGTTGTCAGAAGACGGAATATTATGGCGGTTATTCGACAATCAGCTTGCCGATCATGTCGTCATGGCCGGTGCCGCAGAACACGGAACAGATGAATTCGAACTCGCCCGTCTTGTCGGCCGTGAACTTGACCGTGCCGTCGCCCTTGATCGTCTTGCCGTAGCCCTTGATCTCGACTTCGTGGTAGCCTTCTTCGTTGACCAGCTTGATCTCGACGGTGTCGCCCTTGCTCACGCGAATCTCCGTCGGCTCGAACGCCCAGTTCGTCGCCTTGATCGTGAACGACTTCGTCTCTCCCGTCGAAGCGGACTGTCCGGAATCGGAACCGCTGCCGCTATTCGAATTGCCGCCGCCGCAGGCCGTGATGATCATGGACGCGCCCACGACCAGGCACAACATCATGAGCCATTTTCTCATTCCCCGCACTCCCCTGTCATGATTTCTCGGAACTGATCCCATTGTAGATTGGGGAGGGAGGCAACTGTGTGACAAAAATCACAGCCAGAGCGCGCAACTATGAACGTTCTGTTACAGGCGGAACGCGTCGCCCCAGTCGGCCTTGCGCGCCCGCTTGTAGCGCTCGCCGTCCTTCTTGTGCACATCCAGCCGCCGCAGGCCGTCCGGCGTGCACAGCTCGAGCGAAATACGCCCCTTGTCGGTCCGCGGATGGCGGATGATCCGCGCCTCCGCCCGCGCGGCGGGCTCGCGCGTCACGGCCAAATACGAGAACTTCTCGTCCTCGTAGGGCGCGTCCCCGTCCTTCAGCCGCTTGTGCAGCCGGCTCCGCGGGATGCGGCAGCGGAAATGGCACCAGTCGCCCTCGCCCATCGGGCAGGCCGACGCGTGCGGGCACGGCGCCGCCAGATGGGCGCCGAGCGCCAGCAGCCGGTCGCGCGCCTCCATCAGCCCGCGATACGCGGCCGGCGTCCCCGGCTCCACGATGAGCAGCATCCGCTCCGCCGCGTTCCACAGCTTCCCGATCGCGGCCGCCCGCTCCGCCTCGCCCATCTCGTTCAGGACGTACGAGGCGACGACGAGCTCCGCCCGCTCCGGAATGTCGTCCTTCGCGAGGTCGCGCCGGCCCCAGACCGCGTCGCGCAGCGCCGGCGAAGCGCCCGCCATCAGGCCTTGCCCGAGCCGGATCATCGCCGGCTCCCGCTCCAGGCAGGTGACGGCCCGCAGCTCGAGCAGCGCGTCGGCCGCCCAGGAGGCGGCCCCGGTGCCCGCGCCGCAATCGAGCAGCGTCGCCGGCCGGACTTCCGTCCGCTCCAGCGCGAGCCTGAGCGCCGTCGCGACCGCGCCGAAAGTCGCCGGCATGCGCGCGATCGCGTACGACGCCGCCTCGGCGTCCTCCGTGAGCAGCCGGCGTCCCCGGCCGCCGCCGGTCCTGTACCGCTCGCTCAGCGCCCGCAGATCCCGTTTCAGCTTCGCCTGATCCATTCCTTCGATGTGCCGCTCGACGGCCAGTCTCAGTCGTTCGGGCAGTTCCATTTCACGCAGTTCCTCCGGTTCATGGCCGTTACAGCCGGCTCGCATATGGATTCGTCTCGATGATTTTGGCCAGCCGCTCCTCCGTCGTCTCCTTGCGCGGCATGCCGTACCCGCGGTCCAGCAGCAGCCAGCGGATCAGGCCGATCGCCTCGAACAGCTTCAGCTCTTCGGGCTCGCATCCCCCGCCGCTCAGGAACGCCGACCGGTAAGCTTCGGCCAGCTCATCATCCGTGTACAGATCGGCGAGAAAGACGGACCAGCCGATGTCATACCGCGCGTCGCCGAGCTGGCCGTTCGTCCAGTCGATGATCGTCAGCCGGCCGTCCTCCGCCTCCAGGATGTTGTTGAAATTGTAATCGCCGTGGATGACGGTGTCCTGCCGTGGGCGCGCCATTCGGACCAGTCGCGACAGTTCGGCGGCAAGATCCGGATGCGCGTCGATTCCCGGGAAAAAATAGGACACGAAATCGTAACGCGGCAGCTCCAGATCGTCGATGCGGCAGCGGTGGACCTCCAGCAACAGGCCGGCGATCCGGCGCAGCTTGTCCGCGCTTCCCTCGCGGATCGCCGCTCCGTCGAACGAGGTAAGCAGCACCCGGTTGCCGGACGCGTCCTCGCCCCAGCCGAGCGGCCGCGAGACCGGCAGCCCCCGTCTGTGCAGCGCCTCCAGCAGCCGGTACTGGAACCCGATGTCCGGCTTCGACTCGCGGTTCCAGATTTTCAGGACGAACTTCCCGCCCGCCATCCGGACGAGCGCGACCTCGGCTTCGAGCCCGGGATTCAGCGACTCGATGTCCGCCTCCCCGGTCCCGGCAAGCCCTGCGGCCGCTTCCTCCGCGACGAACCAGCGAATGCCGCGCACCTTGTCAAGCATCGCGCAGCACCCGCCTCATCAGGATGCGCATCAGGTTCCGGCCGCTCGGATCCGGCGTCCCGTCCAGAGCATACGGCACAAACCCCGTCAGCCAGTACAGCCGGAGCGCCGCCGTGTTCGTGTTGTGGCAGACGAGCCGGAGCTCGCGCAGCCCGAGATCGCTCCGGGCGATGCGGGCAAAAGTCTCGACCAGGAACCGGCCCGCTCCCTTCCTCCGATGTTCGGGATCAATGATGACGTTGCCCAGCCAGCCGTGTGCCCCGGGCTCGACGCCGTACAGATTGCAGTACCCGATGACGGCGCCGCCGTCCAGAACGACCGTCGGCCGCACCCGCCCTTCGGCTTCGCGCGCGAGCTGCTCCGGATCGAGCGGGAACGTTCCCCTCGGATACATATAATACTGCTCCTCCGCATCGCGGGGAAACGCGGCGATTGCCGGAAAATCTTCCCTTCTGACCGGACGCGCCGAAAATCGGGGCTCGTTCGATTCCATCAGTTGCGGCCTCCTCACCCGAACAACCATTTTCCATCATTATACAGCGGCTTCCGGTCTGCGGAAAGCCCGGATCATTTCAGCGCATAACCGTTCAGATATCCGCGCATGACCTCGTTCGCCACCGCGAGCGCTTCCTCCCGGTCCGACGCGGGCGCCGCGATCATCAGTCCGCTCGCTCCGCTCCAGCCTTCCTGTCCATCCGCTTGCTCGAACAGCGTGATGGCAACCTTGTCGAAGCCGTCGTTCATGAACAGATTGCCCTGCGCATACTGCCGCGGCCTCCCGAGATCGTCCACATAAGCATATACGATCCAATAGTAATCAAACCCGCGAAACTTCCGGATTTCGAGTTGTCTTTGATTCGCCGGAACCGGGTTCTCCTCGCCCTCCAACTCGATCGTGCCCTTGAATCGCCGGTCGCCCCTCAAGTTTTCGCGATAGATGTTGCCCTTGATCCTGACCGTCAGCAACCGCTCCTCCTCCGAACCCGGAGCGCCCAGCCGGTACTTCATCCCCTGCGCTTCGAAGTTCACGGTTTTCGGCCAGAACAGATGCGCCGTCCAGGCAAGAACCGCCGCCGCCAGCAGCAACACGCCGGTCAACAAGAACCGCTTCATCCGCCACCTCCGAACGATTCGCCGAACAACACGAAGCCGGCCCCTTGTCGCCCGAAAGCGAAGGCCGGCTTGATGCCTTTCTCATGCAATTCAACATTCGCGTCCGTTATTCCTTCACGCCGCCGACCATCATGCCCTTCACGAAGTATTTCTGCAGGAACGGGTATACCATGATAATCGGCACGGAGGCCACGATCGTCATCGTCGCGCGGATCGCAATGGGCGTCACCTGGGTGGCGCCGGCGCCCTGCGCGGCCGCGTTGAAGTCGACGGCCCGGTTGCTCGCGTTCGAGAACTGGAGCGTCTTCTGCAATTCGTACTGCAACGTGCTCAGGTTCTCGTAGCTCGAGTTGTACAGGAACACGTCGAACCAGGAGTTCCATTGAAAGACGCCGGTGAACAGCGCCACCGTCGCAAGCACGGGCGTGCAGAGCGGCAAGCAGATGCTGAAGAACGTCCGGAAATCGCCTGCCCCGTCGATCTTCGCCGACTCCAGGATATTGTCCGGCAGATTCTCGATGAACGAGCGGATGACGATCAGATTGAACACGCCGATCAGACCCGGCCAGATGTACACCCAGAAGCTGCCGATCAGGCCCAGATCGCGGATCAGCAGATAGTTCGGAATCAGACCGCCGTTGATGTACATCGTCAGGATGAACGCGATCGTGACAAACTTCCGCAGCACATATTCCGGCCGGCTGATCGTATACGCCACCATGGCGGAACAGAACACCGTCAGCACCGTGCCGATCACGGTCCGCAGTACGGAGATCCAGGTGGCCTGTACGACGGACGCGTTTTCAAATACGAACTTGTAGTTTTCCAACGTCCATTTGCGAGGCCAGAGGTAAATGCCTCCCCGAATGGAGTCGGTGGCGTCGTTGAACGATACCGCGAGCGTATTCAGGAACGGGTAGAGCGTTACGACCATGAGCAGACACAGCAACGTATAGTTGACGATATCGAAAATGCGGTCGCCCAGGGACACGCGATACCGATGGCGATTGATTCTTGTCGTCTCTTGAACGGTCATTTCGGTCATTGCCGCGTCCACCCCTCAGTACAGCCTGGTCTCGCCGAGGCGCTTCGCGATGTTGTTTGCGGCGAACAGCAGGATGAAGCTGACCACCGTTTTGAAAATGCTGGCCGCCACGGAAAGCGAATAGTTGAACTGTTCGATACCATATCTCAGGACGAAGATGTCCAGGTTTTCCGAATACTTCATGTTCAGGCCGTTCCCGAGCAGGTATTGGGGCTCGAAACCGGATTCCAGCAGGTAACCGATGTTCATGATGAGCAATACCGTGATGACCGACCGGATGCCGGGCAGTGTGATGTGCCAAATTTTTCGGAAGCGGCCCGCGCCGTCCATTTCGGCGGCTTCATAGAGCGACGGGTCGATCATTGTCATGGCTGCGAGATAGATGATCGTGTTCCATCCGACATCTTTCCAGACAATGCTGACGCCATAGATGCCCCAGAACCATTCGCCGACCCCGAGGAATAACAGTTTCTCGTCGGTCAGCCCCAGGCGCAGCAACAGATCGTTGATCACGCCGTCAGGATCCAGGATGGCCCGGATAATGCCCGCCGCCACGACCCACGAGAGAAAGTGGGGCAAATAGCTGATGGTCTGCACGACGCGTTTAAACACGATATGCCGAACTTCATTCAGCATCAAGGCGAGCGTAATCGCCGTGAGAAAACCGAGCACCAGATTGATGCCGCTCATGACAAGCGTGTTGCGCAACACGCGCAGAAAACGTTCATCTCCGAAGAGAAACTCGAAATGGGCAAACCCGATCCACTGTTGTTCGGAAAAACTTTTGCCCGGTTTGAAGTTCTGAAACGCGATCGTCCATCCCCAGATCGGCACGTATCGGAAGACGAACAACCAGATGACAAACGGTACGGACATCAAGACGAGAGCTCTCTGCTTCCAGAGAAGCTTAAAGAAACGATTCAATCCCCTCGGTTTGGTTGACGCAGACAAGGTCGTATCCGCGTGTATGAGGTTGTTATCCATCGTGGCTTCTCTCCTTGCGAACCGGTCCGCCGGTTGGGGATCATGCATCCGGAAGGCCCGGAATGGAAAGGGGGAAAGGCCGGACTTGGCGGCAAGATGCGTCTCATCCGGCCTTTCCTTGCTCATGAAAGTGTTGTGCGCTTATTGGGAAGCAGCGACAACTTCCTTGATCTTCTGCGTGAACCACTGTTCGTAGCCAGCGACGTCGAGCTTTTGCAGCTTCTGCGTGTACTCTTCCCACACCTTGTCGTAGTCCGCGGGGTTCGACAGCACCAGCTTCGGCAGGTACTCACGCTGCAGATCGCCCTTCTGCGTCTCGAACAGTTGACCCGCTTCGTCTCTCGCGATGCCCCATGCCGGGTACCACGGACGCTCATCCGGCAATGCGAACAGTTCGGAGTAAGCGTTGACGCCGTAAGCGCCCAGAATCTTCTTGTCCTCGTCGCTCAGGCTCATCGCGAACACTTCCGGCTGACGAGCCGGCGATACCGCGTTGCCGTCGGAGAACGTCGAGTCGCTGCCCATGTGCGGCCAGTCCCAATCCCAGATGGTCAGACCCATCTCTTCGCGGAATTGCTGCGTCATCTTGTCGATCATTTCTTGCGTTTGATAGAAGCGGCCGTTCTCGTCAACCGCATACGTCTCGCCTTCGATGCCCCACTTGACGAGCTTCTGCGTCTCTTCCTTGAGCAGGTGATCGATGAACTCCATGATCCGGTCGGGATTCTTCGCTTTGACCGTAATGCCCCAACCGCGGTTCGCGACGTAGCCCGGCGGGTCAATGTATTGGTCCTTGATGCCTTCGTCGAACACGACCGGAAGCGGGAAGTAACGATAACCGTCTTGCGACGGATCCGCCTTCGCGGCGTCGTTCAGCGCATTGAACGCGTTTTGCGCTTGCCAGCCGTAATCGAAGAAGCCGAGCACGTTGTGCGAAGACAGCTTCGCGATGTATTGGTCGTAGTTGTCCGTGAAGGACGCCTTGTCGAACATGCCCTTGGCGTTGATTTCGTTCAGCTTCTTGAACCAGCGATACTCCCATTCGGTGCCGGCGTAGACCTTGGCCTCATGCGTGTTCATGTCGACCATGACTTCGCCGTCGTTCGGGTAGCCGGCCAGATGGTTCGGCACGTTCGTCGTCGCGAAGAACCGCCAGCCGTCCGTGAGGGTGATGAAGCCGGTCAGGTTTTCGTTCGGATGCGCGTTGATGTAGTCCTCGATGAGCTGGAAGTATTGGTCCACCGTCTTGATCTTCGGATAGCCCGCCCATTCCAGCACGCGCCGTTGCACCCAGAACGCGCCTTGGCCGATGTTCGGGTCCGGAGCCATTTCATTTACGGTTACGGAGAACGGCAGAATGGGAATCGTGCCGTCGGCCCATTTCATCTTCTCCTTGTAGGGGCCGAACACTCGCTTGATGTTCGGGTAATCGTCATTGTCAATGTACGGCGTCAGATCGATGAAGCCGCCGGCTTCGACAACCTGCTCGATGCCGTCGTCCGGTACGAGCACGTCCGGATAATCGCCGGAAATGATCATCGTACCGATCTTCGTCTGCATGTCGCCGACGAGATACTCGATCTTCCAGTTGACGCCGGTCTGCTCCTCGAGCAACTTGCCGATGACCGTCTCGTTGGTGTTGACGTCCTTCTTGCCCTGGGTCGCGACGAACATGGTGAAGGTTACCTTCTCCTTCGCCGCTTCGCCGCCGGAGGACGTGTCCGGAGACGTGTCGGACGAGGACGACGAAGTGTTGGATGACGAAGTCCCCGAGTTCGAACCCGAGTTCGAGCTGCCCGAGTTCTTGCTGCCGGAACATGCCGTCAGGACGAGGGACAGCACCATGACGAGGGACAACGCCATTGTGAACCATCGTTTTTTCGACACCGTTTTTCTGATCCCCTTTCTTTTCGCATGGTAATTTGTAAGCATTTTCAGTATACTGCCCCGTCCCCCACTTTGTTTACCCCCCAAACTAAAGGTCATCCTGCAAAAATTAAATGTTTGCGGTCGGATGTCCGTTCATGACTCGGGAAGGGTTTCGGCCTCGCCTCCCAGACCGTATCGCACGGGCAGGGTGATCCGGATGTAGGTCCCCTCTCCCGGCGAACTGTCGATGAACAGCCGCATGTTGTCGCCGTAGACCATTTTCAACCGATAAATGACGTTCTGCACGCCGATCCGCTCGCCCAGCTCCTGCCCGTCGTTCTCCAGATAGCCGTAGAAACGCTCCACCTGCTCCGGCGGCATGCCGGCGCCGTCATCCCGGATCGAGAACTCCAGGTAGTTGATGTTCCGCCGGATTTCGATGTCGATCCGGCCGCCGTGTTTCATCGGCTCGATACCGTGAATGCTCGCATTCTCGACGAACGGCAGGAACACCATTTTCGGAATGTGGACGCCGAGCGCTTCCGGATCGACATCCAGTCGATAGGCAAGCCGGTCGCCGAAGCGGTACTTCTGGATCTCGAGGAAGCAGTCGATGAACTCGAGCTCCTCCTCCACCTTGATCCGGTCCCGGTTCCAGGTGAGGGACGAGCGCAGCAGCTTGGCCATTTTATGGATGATCTGGGCCGTCTCCGTCTCGTTCTTGATCAGGCTGCGCATCCGGATCGTCTCCAGCGAATTGAACAGGAAGTGCGGATTGATTTGGCTCTGCAGCGCGTTAAACTGGGCCTTGCGATGCTCGATCTCCAGGTTCTTGCGGCGGATGTCGGCAATGTACACGTCGTGGATCAGGCTCTTGATCTGCATCGTCATCCGGTTGAATTCGTTCTGCAGCTGCCCGATCTCGTCCAGCGTCTCCCGGCTTTCGATCGGCACGAACTGCTGGTTCTTCACCTTCTTCATGTGGCGGAGGATGCTGATCAGCCGGACGTTCATCGATCGCGTCACCCAATAGATGATGGTTGTCGAAAACAGCAGATTGAGGAGCGCCAGCCAGACGATGAAGTCCCTCGATTCCCGCACCTCGCGAAGCACTTCCTCCTCCGGAATGACACCGAACAGTCTCCAATTGCTCAAATAGGCGACTTCATTGAAGGCGCTTGCAAACTCGATCGCATCTTGCGGCAGCTCCAGATCGCGGTAATACACCGTCTTCGTCCGCCAATGGATCTCCGGGTTCGTCGTGTATTCGATCCGCCCCGATTCGTCGACCAGGTAAACGTGGCCGGCCAGGTTGAGGTTGGAGAACACCTGGTCGATCGCCTGGGTGCGAAGTTCGATCTTCAGGATCTTCTCCCACTTGCTCGGTCCGAGAAAGGCAAAATTGTTCATCCGGCGCACAATGACGAAGGTGTCGCGCGCATTGCCGGGCATGAGCTGGCTTTCCCGCGTCGTCCGGAGCAGGACCGGAGTGGATCCGCTTGCGTGTTCCAGTTCCCGGTACCAGTCGGTGGCGCGAATCTGCTCGGTAAGGTGGCCGACTCCCCCGGAATCCAGCAGTGTCGTATTGTCCAGGTAAATCTTGATGTTTTGCATGGAGGTGTAGTGAGGCGTGTAGCTGTTGAGGATTTTCCGGAAATAGGAGTCATACGCCACGATATAGTCGAGCGGGCTCTCATATTGCGTATCCAGAATATCGTTCAGGATGTAGTCCGTCAGAAACACGTCGGATACCCGGATCGCGATCTCGAGCTCCCCGAGGAAATCGTTCTTCACCTGCTCGAGGGCGCGCGAAATGTCCTGCATGCGCTGGGCTCTGACGTTGGCCGTCGTCGCCTGGTAGAACACGACGTTGGTCAGCACGATCGGCAGCAGCACGCAGAAGATGTACACGATCAGCATCTTGTTGCGCAGGCGAATGTTGTCGAGTCTGTGCGGCAGCGGAAATCTCATCGTCTCTCCCCTTGCTCACGGAACAGGCTCCGTTCGGATACTTCTTGCGCAACCCTATCATACATGAATATGAAGCGCGGGGAATAGTCCATGTGCGGCGAAAGACATGGAAAAGCCCGGCATGCGCGGCATGCCGGGCCGTGAGAATCGGTTGCGGTTGGGGGATATCGCTCGATCAGTTCCGGATGAGGTAGTCGAACGCGCTGAGCGCGGCGGTCGCGCCGGATCCCATGGAGATGATGATCTGCTTATAAGCGCTGTTGGTGCAGTCTCCCGCTGCGAACACGCCCGGGATGGCCGTCGCGCCGCGACTGTCGACGACGATCTCGCCCATGCGCGTGCGCTCGAGCACGCCCTCCAGCCATTCGGTGTTCGGCACGAGGCCGATCTGGATGAACACGCCGTCCATCGGCAGCCGATGCTCCTCGCCGGTGGCGCGGTCGATGTACGCGATTCCCTCCATCTTGCTCGAGCCGGTGATTTCCTTCACCTGCACGTTCTTGAGCACCGTGACGTTCGGCAGGCCGTAGAGCCGCTCCTGCAGCACCTGGTCCGCTTTCAGTTCCGGCAGGAACTCGAACAGCGTCACATGTTTCGCGATGCCGGCCAGGTCGATGGCCGCCTCGACGCCGGAATTGCCGCCGCCGACAACCGCCACCTGCTTGCCCGCGAACAGCGGACCGTCGCAGTGCGGGCAGTACGCCACGCCCTTGTTCTTGAACTCGGCTTCGCCCGGCACGTTCAGGTTGCGCCAGCGCGCGCCGGTCGCGATGATGGCCGTCCGGCTCTTCAAGACGGCGCCGTTGTTGAGCGTGACTTCGACGAAGTCGCCGTTCTTCTCGAGCTTCTCCGCCCGCACCGACTTCATGATGTCGACCGGGTATTCCTTCACATGCTCTTCCAGCGCGGCGGCAAGCTTCGGACCTTCCGTGTGCTTGACGCTGATCAGGTTCTCGATCGACAGCGTGTCGTTCACCTGGCCGCCGAACCGGTCGGCGACGATGCCGGTGCGGATCCCCTTGCGCGCTGCATAGATCGCGGCGCTCGAACCGGCGGGCCCGCCGCCGATGACGAGCACGTCGAACGGCTCCTTGTCCGCGAACGCCGCCGCGTCGGCGGAGACCCCCAGCTTGTTCAGGATGTCCTCAAGCGTCATCCGGCCGCTCTCGAAGAACTCGCCGTTCAGCCAGACGGACGGCACGGCCATGACTTCCTTGCGCTCAACCTCTTCCTTGAAGGCGGCGCCGTCGATCATCGTATGCGAGATGTTCGGGTTCAGCACGCTCATGATGTTGAGCGCCTGCACGACGTCCGGACAGTTGTGGCAGGACAGGCTGACATACGTCTCGAACCGGTGCTCGCCCTTGATCGACCGGATCCGTTCGGCCGTCTCCTCGTCGATCTTCGGCGGGCGGCCGCTCACCTGCAGGAGCGCCAGGACGAGCGAGGTGAATTCATGGCCGAGCGGCACGCCGGCGAACACGATGCCGGTGTCCTCGCCCGGACGATTGACGCTGAAGCTCGGCGTACGGGCCAGTTCCGCCTGTTCGACCGCAATACGAGGGGACATGCCGGCCAGCTCGTCCAGCAGGTCCAGCATGTCCCTCGATACGTCATCCGAACCGGCGCTGACCTTGATCACAACATCGCCTTCCAGAAGCTGCAAATACTGCTGCAGTTGTGCTCGGATGTCCGCGTCCAGTTTCATCGGTTGTCTCCTCAGATTTTGCCCACGAGGTCGAGGCTCGGTTTCAGCGTGGCGGCGCCTTCTTCCCACTTCGCCGGGCACACTTCGCCCGGATGGCTGCGCACGTATTGCGCCGCCTTGATCTTGCGCACCAGCGTGCTCGCGTCGCGGCCGATGCCGTCGGCGTGGATTTCGACAGCCTGGATCACGCCGTCCGGGTCGATGATGAACGTGCCGCGCTGAGCCAGACCCGTCGTCTCGTCGAGCACCTGGAAGTTGCGGGAGATCTCGTGCGACGGATCGCCGATCATGATGTATTCGACCTTGCCAATGGCTTCCGACGTATCGTGCCAAGCTTTGTGTACGAAGTGCGTATCCGTCGAGACGGAGTACACTTCCACACCCAGCTCCTTCAGTTCGGCATAGTGGTTCTGCAGGTCTTCCAGTTCCGTCGGGCACACGAACGTGAAGTCCGCCGGATAGAAGCAGACGACGCTCCATTTGCCTTGGAAATCCGCATCCGACACTTCGATGAACTTGCCGTTCTGGTAAGCTTGCGCCTTGAACGGCAGAACTTTGCTGCCAACCAATGGCATGGTCTCTCTCCTCCTGTTTACATGAGGTTTGAATTTAGTCTATTTATTTATTTAAACTAACTCAAAAGTGGTGTCAAATCGTAAGCCCTGTTGTAACAAAATTGACAAAAATGTTTGGTACGGCGCGCCAATGATGACAGGAACTGCCGGCCATCGCCGCCCTCGGTTTCCTCATTGTTCCATTTTGGCTGATCGGGCGACTTTTTATACAGCTCAAATCCGCCTCCGCATTTTGACCGTGCATTCCATGGGCGCGGGCGTGGTGTATTCGATGTAGTTTACGCCGCCGTCGCCGTTCAGATAGGCCTCATAGCGCGTGCGGAGATAAGGCGCCGTAATGTAGTCCAGCACCCGTTCCCGCGGGACCCATCGGCATTCGCTGGTCTCGTCGGATGTCGTGAGCTCTCCGCCGACGGCCCGGCAGACGAAATCGAACATGATCTTGGTCGGGACGTCTGTCACGCCGTCGAACCATTTGTGAATCCCCGTATTGGAAACGACATTGACCAGCCGGCCAACCTCCGCGTCAATGCCGCTTTCTTCCTTGATCTCGCGGATCAGTCCGTCGATCAGATTCTCCCCGACCTCCGTGATGCCGCCGGGGATCACCCATCCTTCATCCCTGACTTTGACGAGCAGAATATTGCCGTTCCCGTCTTCCACGAATCCGCCCGCAGACACGATATGGGTTGGAAAACGCACCGCCGTTCCCCCTCCGCTGTTTTTTTGTCGAAAATGCGTTCAAATGCCCGACCGTTTTGCAGTAAAATGGATCTGTTGGAAATCGATGCTGTACGCCATGTTTAGAATTGTAGCGGGATTCGGGACAAATGTCACCTTATTAATTTCTGAAGCAAAGGAGTATGACCGGTCATGGGCATCAGATTGGCCGAACGCCGGGATCTGAAGGCGCTCGCGTATTTGCTCGGGGAGTTGGCGGGGCATCCGGTGACCGAGGCGGAGGCGGAGGACCGCCTGCGCTTCTGCGAGAACAGCCCGTTGGATTTTCTCTACGTCTATGAAGAGGACGGGAAAGCGCTCGGCCTGTGCGCGTTCCGGATCCGGGAAAACATCGAGGAGGTCAGCCGGTTCGGCGAAGTGTCCGCGATCGTCGTCCATCCCGAAGCGAGACGGCGGGGCATCGGCCGGATCATGATGGACTTCATGGAGGAACTGGCCCGGGAGAAACAATGCGCCGGCCTGTGGCTCGTGAGCGGGTTCGGCCGCGAGGAGGAAGCGCACCGGTTCTACAGGGACTACGGCTTCCGGGTGACGGGCTACCGGTTCGTCAAGCGGTTCTGACCGCGTTCTGTCCGACCGCGCTCCGTCCGATCCCGCGCCGCGAGCCGGCGGACGAGGAGCGCCTGGAGCAGAACGGCGATGAACAAGCCGAAGAAGGAGTTGCTGTGGGTCGCCGAAGCGCCGCCCGCGGCAAGCGGATTGACAGCGGCGGCTCCGCCCGCCTCGAGCGACTTCGTCACGACCAGTCCGCCAAGCGCCGTGGACAGGAAGTTGCCCAGGCTGTACACGCCCATGCCGATACCGGTCCGGTCTTCCGCCAGCGAGGCGGACACCGCCTTCGCGAGGGCGGGCTGCACCAGGATGTAGCCCGAGCTTGTCAGCACGAGCGCGGCCGCGATTCCCCAAACGCCGCGTCCGGCCAGCGTCGAAAGGAGCAGCAGTCCGGTTCCCGTGAGAAGGACGGCCGCAAGCAGCACGATCCGGACGCCCTTCCGGTCGATCGCCCGCCCGCCGAACAGGCCGACCAGCGAAGACAACGCGGCCCCCGGGAACATCAGGAGCCCGATCCGGCCCGCGTCCAGCGCGTACACTTCGCCGAGCAGAATCGGCGTGAGCATCAGCATGCCGAAATTAATGGAAGCGTTGAGGAACCCGGCGGCGAGTCCCGTCCGATAGGCGCGGCTGCGGAACAGATCCGGCGGGATGAACGGGGCGGCGGCTTGTTTTTGACGAAGGACGAACAGAACGGCCAGACCCGCGCTTGCCGCCAGCAGCCACGGACTCAAGAAGTTGACGGCCAGCATGAACGCAACCGCAGCCGCGACGAGGCCCGCCGCACCGGCGACGTCGATCGGCTGCCCGCCCCGCTTCGGCTCTTCCGGCATCCACTTCAGGAAGAACGGCAGCAGCGCCAGCGCGCCTGCCGAGAACAGGAACAGCGCCCGCCAATGAAACGCCCCGGCGATCAGCCCGCCCGCGATCGGCCCCGCCGCTCCCGATGCGGCGAGCGCCGCCGCGACCGCGCCGAGCGCCCGGCCCCTGCGCTCCTCCCGCACGAACCGGACGGGGATCAGCATCGTGAGCGACGGGATGGCGGAGGCGCCGATTCCCTGCGCGATCCGGGCCGCGATCAGCATCGCGAAATCCGCCGCGAAGAAACCGAAGATCGAACCGGCGGCGAACATTGCGACGCCGAAGGCAACGAGCGGCTTCAGGCCGAACCGGTCCGCCAGTTTGCCGTAAATCAGCGCGCCGGCCGCGTACAGGATGCCGAACACGGTGACAACCCGACTCGCCGAGCCGTAGGGCACCCGGAATTCGGCGATGATGTCGGGAAGCGCCACGTTGAACATCGCGATGTTCATGGCCGAGAACGGGATCAGGCAGCAGACGAGGGCGATGATTCGTTTTTCGCGTTTCTCCATGATGGGATCCCCCCTTTTTACGAGCATTATAGGAGGGATCATTCATAATGTATAATGTATATTACTCTATAAACAGATAAGTTGTATCTTATGGATGGAGGCGCAAACATGGAGCTGCTGCAGCTGCAATATTTCCGGAAGGTGGCCCGGTTGCAGCATCTGTCGCAGGCGGCGCGGGAACTTCACATTACCCAGCCCGCGCTCAGCCAGACGATCGCGAAGCTGGAGAAGGAGCTTGGCGCGCCGCTGTTCAGCCGGGAAGGCAGGCGGATCCGGCTGAACGCCTACGGGGAAGCGTTCCTGGAGAGGGTGGAGACGGCGCTCGAAGCGCTTGAGGAAGGACGGAGGATCGTCGCCGACATGGCCGGACTCGAGAAGGGCGTCGTGTCGCTCGACGCCACGTTCATCCCGCATTTCCCCGACGTGCTGGACGCCTTCCGGCGCGAACATCCCGATGTCGGCTTCCGGATCTCGCAGGCCCCGTCCAGAGCCGCCAAGGAAGAGCTGCTCATGAGCGGCCGGATTGACTTCTGCATCACGTGCGAGCCGGTCATGCAGCCGGGCGTGCGCAACCGGCCCGTCAGCGCCGAGGAGATCGTTCTGGCCGTACCCGCCGGCCATCCGTTCGCCGGACGCGGGCGGATCGCGCTGCGCGAGGCCGCCGGCGAGCCGTTCATCGCGTTCAAGCGGGAGCACCGGTTCCGCGCGACGACGGACGCGCTGTGCCGGGAAGCCGGTTTTGCGCCGGACATCGTCTGCGAGGCGGACGAATCCGGGATGATCCTCGACCTGATCCGGTCCGGCCTCGGCATCGCGCTGCTGCCGGAATCGGTCGCGGGACAGGATGGCGCGATCCGCGCGGCGCGCATCCTGGAGCCGGTCGCGCGGCGCACCTATTACCTGACGTGGAAGGAAAGCCGCTACCTGTCGCAGGCCGCCGCGGCGTTCCGCGATTTTGTGCTCGCGCGGTTTTCGGAATTTCAGGTCGCGTCCCGTTGAGCGACGATGCCGCCGTCCTCCGCGAGGTAGACCCGCTTCTTCGGATCGTTGCCGAGCCTCACGTTGCAGAGCTTCGCCTGGTGCTCATCCAGGCTCACGATCTCCCATTCCGCCGGCTCGAGGGCGCCTTTCTCCGCCAGAAATGCGTCCGCTTCCGCCTCGGCTTCTTCCCGTACTCCCCACAGCTTCACGCCGTGGTACGGAAGATCGTAGACGTTGAGCAGGGTGCAGGAGAAGAGCTCGGACGTCGTTTTGTTTTTCAGGGCAAAAGGCATGTTCATCACGCTCCGTTCGCCGCCATTATACCACACCGCCGCCCGCGCATCCCGCATGACGCCCGATCCCCCTACCCGATCGTCACCGGCTCCTCCGGAATCTTCCCCGCGTTGATCGCATCCAGCAGTTCATCCAGCCGCGGCACGCTGAACGGCTCGCGACCTGCGGCCCTGCGAATCGCTTCGGCGCTCCACCACTTGACGTCCAGGAGCGTATCCTTCTCGAGCTCCGTCATGTTGCCCGGATCGAGCTCGAGCCCGGACACCCGCAAGAGATAGTACCGTTCGTGGCTCAGGACCGTCTTCCCCTCCCATTCGAGCTCGATTTCCTTCGTCCAGATCCACGGCCCGATCGCGTCCGGCTGCAGGCCCGTCTCTTCGAAAACTTCCCGCCGGAGCGCCTCTTCGAAACTTTCGCCGTCCTCCAGCCCGCCGCCCGGCGTCACCCACCACACGCTGTAGCCGTTCCGGTTGCGAAACTTGAACTTGAGCAGCAGGATCTCGCCCCGTTCGTTGATCAAGACCGCCCTTGCGGAGTTGCGAATATCCATTTCAATTCCACTCCTTCCGGTTGCTTCTATACTTTATCCTCATTTCGGCCCTGAACGCCTTCTGCATCCGACGGAAATCCCGCTGCTTGATTCCCAATTTTTCCAGAAATAAGGCTGATTCCGGCGTAATAATCGGGCTCGCCGGCGTAGCCGTATTCGAACGTCTTGCCCGGCGCCCGGTTCAGATACTCGGGCGTGCGGCTGGCCACGCGATACAGCTTTTCGCCGCCCCGCGTATACTCCGGCGTGACGCGGATGACCGACTCCGTGTTGCCGGACGGCTGGCCGCCCTTCTCCCCGAGATAGACCGTCTTCGTGCTGCCGTCCCAGCTCGTCTCGAGCCCGACGGCTTCGGAGATCGCCCGCAGCGGCAGATACGTCGTGCCGTTGTACGTGATCGGCACCACCTTCGTCCCGTCGGCGAGCTTCGGCTCGAACAGCTTCCCGTTCAGCATGATCTTGATCTCATTGTTCAGATAGGCGGTGATCTCGACCAGGCTCGCGGCGCTCGCCACATTCAGCATGACGCTGATGGCCAGCAGCACCGACAGCAGGGTCACGAGGAATTTTTTGCCCGTTCGTTTCATCCGGATACACTCTCCCTGTTTGTTCGACTGGTACCACGTACCTGTCAACCATATTGGCACGCCAAGACGATCATTTTCCATATCAAAAAACGATCACAATCCTGTCAGGGAGAGCGTTCCGACCGCCTACTCCGCCAGATAACCCAGCAGTTTCGCCTTGACCTCCGGCCACTCGTCGTCGAGAATGCTGTAGACATTCGTGTCCCGCAGGCGGCCGTCGTGCAGGATCATGTCTTTGCGCAGCGTGCCTTCGAACTTCGCGCCGATCCGCCGCAGAGCCCGGTTCGACCGCTCGTTCCGCGCATCCGTCCGGAAATGCACCCGCATGACCTTCAATTCCTCGAACGCGTGCCGCAGCAGCAAAAATTTGCATTCCGTGTTCACCCGCGTCCGCCACGCCTTCGGGTGCAGCCACGTGCCGCCGATCTCGAGCTTCCGGTGCCGGAGCTCGATCTTCATGTAGCTGGTGCTGCCCGCGATTTCGCCGGTTTCCTTGTCGATGATGACAAAAGGATGCCGCGTCCCGAGTTCTTTCTGCCTTTTCCAGCCGTTCATCGTGTTCTCCATGTCTTCGATCGTCCGGATGCAAGATGGGCTGTACGTCCAGATTTCGTCGTGGCAGCTGGCGCGGAACAGCCCTTCCAGATGTTGCGGACCGGCCGGCTCCAGCCGGACCCGCGCGCCCTCGAGGATGATTGCTCCGATGCCCGGATGCATGCGACACCCCCCTGGTGAAGTGGTATCTGAATAGATTAATTACTCAACTTTCGCACCTTGAAAATCTGTACTAAGCCTTGATAGGGCTAGGATTTTCTCTTGAAAAATCTCGTTCTTGACAGAAAAACACCTTTCTCGTTTGGTAAAATGGAAGTTGGAGAAGCTTAC
>Ga0207731_100271_pt1 | contig 27040 bp, 27 predicted proteins | sample CeladaPassaB1F03_FD_187480 | JGI IMG/M metagenome (GOLD analysis project Ga0207731, IMG submission 187480) | Cellulose-adapted microbial communities from the Joint BioEnergy Institute, USA - Passage B1F03 (SPAdes) (version 2) | ecosystem: Engineered > Bioreactor > Continuous culture >... | reverse complement strand
CATCTGGACCTCCAGCCGCGACACCTCCTCCGCGATCCGGTGGTCCAGGCGCTTTTCCACCTCGGCCATCTGCACCTCCAGCCGCGACACCTCCTCCGTCACCCGCCGCTCGAAACGCTCGGCCAGGATCCCCAGCAGGTTGTCCCGCTCGTGATGGGCCGCTTCGTTAAGCAACGCAATGAGTGCCTCGACGCCCTCGTCGCCGAGCTTTTCGCGCAAAACTTTCGGGACCGTCAGAATCGCCATATGCGGAAAAGGATGGCGCTGAACGAAGAGAAAAACTCTATGGAGCGTGTGATAGGTTCCCGAACAGGACCACTCCAGGGCTGCCATCGGCCGCCGCCTTCAGCACTCGTTCCTCCTTTCCGGAGGAACTATCGCGAAGCAGCTAAGGGGTAACAATTCGACCTTCCCCCTGCCCCCTGAGGGGAAGCACAGAGCGAAAGCCTCAGCGCTGAAACATACGCAGGCGCCCGCCACCCCCGCCAACCGTAGCCCGTAGACACCGCTCCCCCCTGGAAGGGGGAGCTGTCGCGAAGCGACTGAGAGGGTCTAAAAAATGCTGCTATCGCCGGAGAAGCTGGCCCGAAAGACCCGAGGCTACCGACACCCGGGACCCCTGATCTCAAAAAGGGCTACGGGCTACCGCCCTTATGAAACCTCGAGGTCTGCCCATCAGCGCAGCGCCCGCCCTGCTCCCATCGAAAGCACCCTCGATCTTCGTCGCAGCCTCCGCCGCCCCCGGCGACAATTTTTTCCGCCGCATCAAGCGCACTGTGCATCTTTTGCACGCCGGCGTGCAAAACCGGAACGACAGGATAACGCCCGCGCTTCAGCGCCGACCCGTTCGTCGTCCGGCACGAAGCGCAGCAGAGGGCCGCCCTTCGCTGGTAGTCGGGCCCGAGGTCCGGGGCAAACCCTCCCTTGTGCGTCAGCGCACCTGCCAGCGCAGCGCCAGTTCCAGCCCGGTGCTGCGGGGATAGACGGCGCCCCGGTCGAGCGCCAGCGCCAGTTGCAGCGTGAGCTGCGGCGTCAACGGCCGCGCCAGCGCCACGTACCAGCTCCACTGCCGGGGACCGTGTTCGTAGAAATAGGACTCGCCGTTCCGCCGCGCGAGGTCGCGCGCCTGGTAAGTGCCATAGTTGCGCGAGTAGGTGACCATGAACGTATAGCCCACGGCCCCGGGCAACGTACCCGCCAGCCCCACGTGGTGCGCCACAATGCGGTTGTTCGCAATATGATTGACGCCGACGATCTGCCCGTCCGGATACGGGAAAAAGAGCGGGTTGCTGATCGTGCGTCCGTAGTAGGTCCAGCCGGAGCGATACAGCCAGTGGTTGTAGTAGTTGTCCTGTCCGCCCGGCCCGCCACGCCCGGGTCCCGGCGGAATCGGTCCGCTCTGGCGCTTCGAGTACAGGTATTCGTACACGAACTGCGCAACCGGCAGGTTTTCGAACGTCAGCGCCACGCCCAGCAATCCATCGCCCGGATTCTTCAGCTTGAGCCCGTCCTTGTCGTTGAACAGAAAATGACGGTAGATGTGAAGTCCGACCGTTTCGATCTGTCCCTTTACGCCCACATCCCAGATACCCAGGTGGTTGCCCTGGTAGTAGACCTGATCGGCCGGTGGTGCATCGGGCGCCCCGCCCATCCCCCAGAAGACCCGCCACCAGTCGTCGATGCCGTCCGGCTGCGGCCCGTAGATCGGCGAGGTGCCGCCCCACTGCGCATCGTGCACGAGTCCGCCGTAGAGCTGCCAGCCGTGCAGGTTCAGGCGCCCGTAGAGAAACTTCTGGTGCAGGTAGGTGCCGCGCGTGTGGCGGGGATCGTCGAACCAGCCGTGCGCCAGGTAACCCCGGATTTCCAGGTGGCCGCGGGTCCACGGCACCGTCAAAAAGCCCGGTGTTTCGACGACCACCTTCGGCAGCGGCGTGGCGTTCAGGCCGGTGTCCAGCGAGCCCATCGAGAGGCGTCCGGCCGTCTCGCCGATCTCGTAGGCGCGGCGACCGACCCAGAGCCGCACCAGGCGGCCGCTCACGCCCGCGTAGAGTTCCGGGAAGAACAGCGTGGCATGCGGCGCGCGGCGTCCGACCACCCGCGCCCCCGCTTCCCACGACCAGCTTCCGTGCAATCGGCCCCGGAGCGTGCCCGAAAATTGCAGGTAGCCGTTGGCACCCGTCTGGTCCACCGTACCCAGCCGGTTCGCATGGAGCCAGAGCGGCAGCGAATCGCCCGTCGCCGCGACCAGGCCGGATTCGATGGATAGCGTCGATACTACCGACTGGACCTGAGCCAGCGACGTTGTCCAGCATACCATCGCCGGCAACCACAACAACCACCGCCGGCTACCTGAAAATTCAATACGCCCCATGTCCTTTGATCACCACCCGGATGGTTCGCACCAGAATCACCAGATCCAGCCAGATCGACCAGTTACGGATGTAGAACGCATCCCATCGGGCCATGCCTTCGTTGCCGGCGTCGCTCCGGCCGTTGACCTGCCAGAGTCCCGTCATGCCGGGCCGCACGCGCACGCGCAACTGCTGCACCAGATGGGGCAATTCGTCGTGATGGTAGGCCGGCAGCGGCCGGGGTCCCACCAGCGACATCTCACCGCGCAGCACGTTGAACAGCTGCGGGAGCTCATCCAGCGAAAGCTTGCGCAGCCAGCGTCCCACCCGGGTAATGCGTGGGTCGTTTTTGAGTTTGAAGCTTGCCGCCCACTCCGCCCGGGCTTCCGGGTTTTCCTCGAGATAGCGCCGTAGAACCGCTTCGGCGTCGGGCCGCATCGTGCGCAATTTGATCATGCAAAACCGTCGTCCGTTGCGCCCGATGCGTTCCTGCGTAAAGAACGGCTTCTGGCGGTCCTCAAGCCAGACGGCCAGGGCCAGCAGGCCGACCAGCGGCATCCAGATCGGCATGGTCCCCACCACCAGCACCAGATCCATCGTGCGCTTGATTGTCTGGGCAACGGGATCGAACAGATTGGGGGTGATCTCCAGCGCCAGTCGGCCCGACAGGTTGCAGGGCCGCACCCAGAGCGACGGCACGTCGGAAAGATCGAGAATCAGAATGACCTGTTTATAGATCGACAGCGGGCCGTCGAGCAACTCGGAAAGCATTTCCGGCGCAATGCCGGGCAATGCCAGGACGGCCACCGGCGCATCCGGGGTATTGTGCCAGAGCCCGCCCATCACCGGAAGGTCGGCCATCCGATCGCCCACGCAGGCTTCGTCCGCGTAAAACACACCGATGGGCTGGTACCCCAGCCCGGCTTCCTGGCGCAGCATCTCGATCACCTCCTCCACGATCCCGTTGGCGCCGTAGATCACGGTGGGTGCGCCCCAGCGTTTTTTGTAAATCAGCCAGCGTTTGGCCAGCCAACGGGCCAGCGGGACGGCTCCCGTGGCCAGCACCCAGCCGGTGGCCAGCAGGAAGCGACCATCGCCGGAGGCGCGCTTCGTCAGAAACAGCAGGGCGGCCACCCCGACAAAGATCGACATCAGCCCGATCACGATGCGGCGCAGTTCTTCGGCCGCGCCGAGTCCCCAGCCGGGGAGCAGGCGACTGAAGACGGCCACCATCCACCAGAGCAGCGGCATCCCCCAGGCCCAGGTCGGCCACGAGGCGGCCCCGGTCAGCCAGAGGTCGAGGCGATTGGCCAGCCCCAGCGCCACCAGCAACGCCAGGCCTTCGGCCAGCGCCAGCACGGCCGCGTCCTGCACGCGGCGACGGTGATAGAGCAGGCGATTCCGGGGACCAACGTGAACGAATTGATAGGCCGTCGTATCCGTTACTGTCATAGAAACGGGGTTGTTCGCAGGAGCATCACCTTCCGAGGCGGTGGCACGCAACCGATTCATGTCATGGCTGACGTTTCCGGAAGCGTCCGGAGGCAACATACGCATCTCCCGGGTTTGTTACAAGCAAGCGCATACGTTTTGACGCTTTTTATATCCTACCAGACACCAGTCCCCCCTGCGCGTAACCTGCACACCCCATCGGAATGGCTCCCGACGTGCAGACCGTCCGGCTTCTAAACAAAAAGAAGGCCAGAGGTTAATCTGTGGAAGATCATCCAGCGATTTGCGTTTTTTTCAAACGACCTCTGCTGCACGGACAGGCGACCGTATTTTCGGAAAAGATTTTTTCGCACCGCCCTCCAGGTTCAACGCGCTTATAGTCAGGCACGAAGCATGAGCGTCGAGCCGTCTCGGGTAAGCTCCTGCGGCTGACGCCCCCGTGGCGTGCTACAAACGCCTCGGCTCGCAGTCAGGTACGGCCGTGAAGTGTTTGGGCCTATCGAACGCTGCTTTGACCGCACGACTGGCGGGCCCCATCATCAGGGCACCTGGACCGTCTGGCTCTGCTTCAGGTACCAGGTGTACGTCTGGCGAATTCCTTCGCGCAGTCCGATCTTCGGCCGCCATCCCAGCCCGAACAGACGGGATACATCCAGTAGCTTGCGGGGTGTACCGTCCGGCTTCGTCGTGTCCCAGATGATTTCGCCCTCGAACCCCACCACTTCGGCCACCAGCTCGGCCAACTCCCGAATGCTCACATCCTCCCCCACCCCCACATTGATGATCGCTTCCTCGTCGTAATGCGGCATCAAAAACAGGCAGGCATCGGCCAGATCGTCCACGTGCAGAAACTCCCGACGCGGCGTGCCCGTCCCCCAGAGCACCACGCGCGGCGCACCGGTCCGAACCAGCCGATCCCCTTCGCGGCGCAACCCCAGCCCCGCCAGCACATCGTCCGGAATCCGCCCGAACCGCCGTTCGTCCTCCACGATCGCCTCCAGCTCGCCCGCTGCCGCCAGTTTCGCCAGATGAAACTTCCGGATCAGCGCCGGCAGCACGTGCGACGTCTCCAGATCGAAGTTGTCGCCCGGACCGTACAGGTTCGTCGGCATCAGACTGATGGCCCGAAAGCCGTACTGCCGCCGGTAAGCCTGACACATTTTGATTCCGGCAATCTTGGCCACGGCATACCACTCGTTCGTCGGCTCCAGCGGCCCGCTCAGCAGGTACTCTTCCCGGATCGGCTGGGGTGCATGTTTTGGATAGATGCAGCTCGAGCCCAGAAACAGCAGCTTCCTGACGCCGTGGCGCCAGGCCGCATCGATGACGTTCGTCTGAATGAGCAGGTTGTCCCGGATGAAGTCGGCCGGGTAGGTGCTGTTGGCCAGAATGCCCCCGACTTTTGCAGCTGCCAGGAATACGTATTCGGGACGCTCTGCCGCGAAAAACCGATCAACGGCCGCCTGATCGCACAGGTCCAGCTCCTGCCGCGTGCGCACGATCAGGTTCGTAAAGCCAGCCTGCTGCAGGCGACGCACCAGCGCCGAGCCGACCAGTCCCCGATGACCGGCTACGAAAATTTTGCTGTTCTCAGTCATGGATCAACCCTCTGAGCGCAATAGTGTGTCCGGCATCTTTGAGCGTGCGTTCCTGGCGGGCCAGCTCCAGGTCGTGCTCCACCATCATGCGCACCAGTTCCTCGAAGCTCACGCGCGGCCGCCAGCCGAGCTTTTCACGCGCCTTAGACGCATCTCCAAGGAGATGATCCACCTCCGTAGGTCGGAAATACCTTGGGTCTATTTTCACGTATTTGCGCCAGTCAAGGTCCAGCATTCCAAAAGCCAGCTCCAGAAACTCCCGCACCGAGTGCGACTCGCCCGTGGCGATGACGTAGTCGTCGGGCTCGTCCTGCTGGAGCATCAGCCACATGGCCTCCACGTAGTCGCCGGCAAAGCCCCAGTCGCGTCGCGCCTCCAGGTTGCCCAGGTAGAGCTTGTCCTGAAGCCCCATCTTGATGCGCCCGGCCGCCCGCGTGATCTTGCGCGTGACGAAGGTCTCGCCCCGCCGCGGCGACTCGTGGTTGAAGAGAATCCCGTTGCAGATGAACAGCCCGTAGGCTTCTCGGTAGTTCACGGCGTACCAGTAGGCCGCCACTTTGGCCGCCGCGTAGGGGCTGCGCGGATAAAAGGGCGTTTTTTCGTTCTGGGGCGGCGGAGCGGCCCCGAACATTTCGGAAGAGCCGGCCTGGTAGAAGCGGACCTGTTTGCCGCTGTGCCGCACAAAATCGCGCACGGCCTCCAGCAGCCGCAGCGTGCCGGTGGCGACGATGTCGACCGTGTACTCCGGTTGTTCGAAGGAAACCTTTACATGCGACTGTGCGCCCAGATTGTAGATCTCATCGGGCTGTACGCGCTCCAGGATATGCCGCAGCCCGGTTCCGTCCGAGAGATCCCCGTAGTGCAGAAAGAGCCGGGCCTGTGGATCGTGGGGATCCCGGTAGAGATGATCGATGCGGTCGGTGTTGAAGGTCGAAGCGCGGCGAATGATGCCGTGCACCTCGTAGCCGCGCTCCAGCAGGAACTCGGTCAGGTAAGCTCCATCCTGTCCGGTGATGCCGGTGATCAGTGCTTTCTTCATAGGTGCTGCAATTTTTCTCTGAGTAACTGTCTGCCAGCGAGTAGCACGAAGCGAGGATTGTGCCGCACATAGCGCCGCCACAGGCGACGGGGCTCCATAAGCAATCGAAAGAGCCATTCCAACCCCATCTGCTGCAGCCAGGAAGGGGCCTGGCGCACCCTTCCGGCGTGAAAATCAAACGCCGCCCCGACGCCCAGCATGACGGCCTGGACGCGTCCGCGATGGGCCGCCATCCAGCGTTCCTGCTTCGGGCAGCCCAGTCCGACAAACAGGATGCGTGCGCCCGAGGCATTGATGGCTTCCACCACGGCCGCGTCTTCCTCCGGCGTCAGCGGCCGAAAGGGTGGACTGTAACAGTAAGTTACCTGAAGGCCAGAAAATCTTCGGGAAAGATTTTCCGAAATTCCCCGGGCGGCTTCGGGATGTCCGCCGTAAAAACCCACGGGTATACCTCGACGAGCGGCCTCCTGCGCAACCCACAGCGTCAGCGTAGGGCCATAGACCCGTTCCTGCTCGTGAATTCCCATGCAGCGTAGCGTCCAGACCAGCGGCATGCCGTCGGGCGTCACCAGATCCGCTGCATTCACGATGGCCCGAAACGCTGGATCGTCGTAGGCTTCCATGACCATGTGCACGTTGGCCACGCACACGTAGCGGCTCTCTCCAGCCTCAGCCCATCGTATGATCCGTTGGGTAGCCCGGGCGTAACTGGTCGCATCCACACGCATACCCAGGATATAGCGGTGCTCCTCTTCAAGTACCGGAGGCTGTAGCACGCGCCCGCTCATAAATGTCCATCAGTATTTCGTAGTTTTTCTCCGCGGTGTATTTCTGCTCATATTCCCGCCGCGCCTCGCGGCCCATCTCCCTAAGGTCGTTGGGGTGCGTCCAGGCCCACTCCACCTTCTCCGCGAGGTCCTCAGGGTCGCCGGGGCGGAAGAGGAGGCCAGTGCGGCCGTGGTCCACAATCGAGCCCTGCGAGCCAAGGGGGGTGGCCAAGATAGGCACTCCCCTCGCCAAAGCCTCCGCAATCACCATCGGAAATCCCTCGTACCACTCCGACGGGAAAACCAAGAACGCCGCATCCCCCATCAGGGCGTAGACCTCTTCCTGGGCTTTCCGTCCCAGCCACTCCACCCCGGGAAGCCTCCCAGCCGCCCCGCGTACCTCCTCGGCCAAGGGACCGTCCCCCACCACCTTGAGGGGCACCCTCCCGCCCAGCCGTTCCCAGGCCCTAAGGAGCGTCCTAATCCCCTTCTCCGGCGAAAGCCGCCCCACGAATAGGGCGTAGCCGCCCTTTCCCTCCCCGGGCCCAGGGTCCGGGTGGACGAAGTTGGGCTTCACCACGATCTTCTCCGCCGGAAGCCCCCCTTCCATGAACTTCCGCCGTGCGAACTCGGTGAGGGCGATGTACACGTCCACCCCGCGCGCCCAGGTGCCAAGGGCCCGGTGGGTCGTAAGCATGGCCGCCACCACCCCCGAGGCCAAGGGGCTCCCCCGGTAGCACCCCCGGACCACCCCCCGCCAGGGCAGGCGCCCCAGGCAGTCCTCGCACACCCTGCCTTCTCGGAAGAAGAGGGCGTTCACGCAAAGGAGGCGGTAGTTGTGCAGGGTCTGCACCACCGGCACCCCCTCCTCCTTGCAGGCGTAGTAAGCCGCCGGGGAGATCATCAAGAAGGTATTGTGGAAGTGGGCCACGTCGGGCTTCGTCTCCCGGATGAGCCGGCGGAGCTTCTCCTGCGCCTCCCTTGACCAGACGGCGTTTAGGGCCGCCTTCAGGGGGTTCATCCCCTTGAGCCGGGCGTTGTCCTCCACGAAGGGAATGACCTCATGCCCCATGCGCTCCAGCAAGGCCTTTTCGGCCTCGAAGACGGCATCCTCACCGCCGGGTTGAGTATAATGATTATGAACAATCAGAACTCGCATTTGGACTATTTCTTTATAGCAAGTATAGACTTCGGTAACCCAAGGAATCTTTCAAAAATTATTTCCGCATCAGGAAATAATTTTTTCATATCTCTCGGCCTCAGGAGATGCACCTCATCAAAAAGCTCCACCGACTTCTGCACGTCGCGCGTGAGCAGATTACGTACAGTTAGTCCAACAACTCGTCTGCCTATATTGCGCGGCAACCAATGGATAAAAGGAGTTATAAAGTGTGGCTCCACTGGAAAATAATAATTTGGCGTTTGGACAAAATAGCGCTTGCCCACTCGCCGAATTTCCCGGGCAAAAGCTCTTTGATCCTCCCAGTCCCCTACATGCTCTATGACCGAATTTGAAAATACAACATCAAAGGATTGATCTTCAAACGGCATGCAACGAGCATCCCCAACGACCCACTTCACATTTGGAGGCATCGGCTCTGCCGGAGGATGAATGTTCAGAATAGTAAGTTGTGGTTTAACTTTCACAAAAGACCAGTTCAGCAATGTTCCTCCAACGTCCAGCACCCTCGTACTGGAGTCTACTGTAAAAAGCTGAACAAATGATCCCATTCGTTTTGGGCGGAATCGTTTCTGAAAGAGAAGATAAATCTTATGGATGTCCATCGTCATTTCCTTGTGAAATTCGAAATCCGTTCCAGAAAATCCTTCTAGGCCTCAAAGACGGCGTCCTCGCCGCCGGGTTGTTGGTAGTGTTTGTGGATGAGAAGTACTTCTATGTTATTTTATACAAAGTCATCCAGAAAAGGTTCTTAAGAAGATCATGAGGCACCCGAGCAACACAAAACTCAGGTAGTTTTCCGCGTAGCGCTCCCGACGCATGGCAATCCGGCGAAAATGCCCCAACCACGCAAACAACCGCTCCACTTTCCAGCGGCGCCGATAGCGACAAAGCTTACGCCTATCCTGAGCCCGGGCGTGGCAATTATCTTTATACCCTGTTGCGCCAATGCCTTATCCAGCGATCACTGTCATAGGCCCGATCCCCGATCAAACGTACCGGCTTGGCCCTGGTAAAACGCGCCGCCAGCGTGGCCTCGACCAACCGGGTCTCGTGCGGCTAAGCACTGGCCACCAGCACCGCCAGCGGCATCCCACCCCCGTCGGCTATTGCCATGCGTTTGCTTCCTTTGCCTCGTTTGGCCAGGAGCCCACACACGTTCTCCCTTTTTAGCCGCAACAAAGCAGGCATCGATAAAGCACGCCGAAAGCTTGAGCTTGCCCTGTTGGTGACGTTCTTCGGCCAGCAGTTCGTTGGAGGGTGCCGTTTTGGTTCCACTCCTGAAAGCGATCGTGGCAGGTGGACTTGGGCGGAAAGTGGGCAGGAAGCTTAGCCCAGGGAGCGCCGGTGTGGAGTATCCACAGTATAGCTTCGAGGATCTTGCGGTCGGCGCGTCGGGGGCGGCCGCGTCGATCAGGGCGTTTGGGAGGGGAGGCGATCAGGGGCTCGATGCGTGCCCATTGTGCGTCGGTGCATTTCATGAGGCTACTCCGGTTATTGTGGCGATTACAGAGTATCCCTATTTTTCGGATAAGTTCTTATACAAGACTTTCATAATGTCCGTTGCAATTATATTTGCAACCTCTTTGCTCGTTAGCAGGCAAGATGTATCTGCGGGTGAAATTTTTCCCTTAAAAGTGCGTTCTAAAATAGCATCAAAGCTTTCTGGGTCTAATGGATCGAACCTATTTTGCACAGGTACAATTTCTGGTGTACATCCAGCATAAATGGAAGCAATTACAGGAATACCACACCAAAGAGCCTCATTCGCAACTAGTCCCCATACATCCTCCAAAGTTGGAAAAACAAGAATATCCGCACTTCTATACACAGAGGGCATCACTTCAGGCTTCTGCGCAGGTAGAAAATAGGCATAGCGCAAACCAAGTTTTTCTGCTTTAACCTGTAGTCTATGTTTTTCAGGACCATCGCCTACCAATACCAAACTAAACTGATAACCCTTTCGCCGTATCCTTGCGGCTGCTTCCAGCAACAGATCAACTCCTTTACGCCCTATCATCTGACCCACAAAAAGAAGAACAGGCCGTGGATAGAAAGAAAATGTAGGTTCAACCTGTTCAGTAAATAGGGTTTCATCAACACAATTCTGTATCTGCAATATGCAATCTCTAGCAATACCTAAGCTCAAAAGATATTCTGTAGAAGTGAGTCCATAGCTAATCCATCTATCTACCACTCGAACAAACAGACGCCGCCAAAGTTTCTTTACTAATCCGATCGACCGTTCAGTGTGCAGGGTTCCTCCCCACCAAATCCATACAGGCTTTCGAAAGAGCTTACCATAAAAAACGGCTACCAAACTTCTAAAACCCATCTCGTTGGAGATGATTGCGTCCGGTTTGAAACGAAGCAAACTAGTGAAATATCCAGGGTTAACATGTAAATACCTCAAGTCAAAATACTGGGAACCTTTTCTTACAGACATAGGAATCGTCATTCCCCACACTTTTTCTACGCCTATGCCACTCTTACGGAGTTGTTCAACGACACCACTCCACGTGCTTCGATTAGCTTCATTCCCCGATACGAAAACCGCTACATCAAACTTCTTTGCCAGCTCTCTGTATACGGGGATCCGATACGGCGAAATAATATTCGTAAGTATAGCTAGTCGTGGCTTCATATCACAAAGACAAGGGTAAGATGAACGTATGGAAAGCGTATTAGGAACGCGGCCTTTTTATGTTAAGCCTATGTTTGTTTTATATATAGTAATTCAAATAACTGAGAGTCGGATCGGTTAGCACAAGTAGTGCTAACTTTAGCCAATTGAAGGAAAATATTCGCTTCAGATTTAACAATCGTTAAATCTTACGTTGCATAGTGCTTTTCTTTTTGAACGATGTAAAAAATTAAATATCGGTAAAATTAAGATATAAAAAAGTACATTAGGAATCTGCCCAAGTATACTGCTTGTTAAACTGTAAATCAGAATGGGCAAAACAGTAAACAAAAAAAGTGGTTTTTTCCAACTATTTCTTACGATTCTTAATAGTAAAATATTAAATAATGCAAGGCCCACAAAACCCTGTGAAAATAAAAGTTCAAACAGCATATTGTGTGCATGAGTAGGATGCCACACGGACTGTGCCTCAGATAACCATCTAAAACTACCCCATCCATATCCAAATAGAAAATGAAGCACATTTTCCTTAACTTTATCCCAAATCCAGATCCATAGCGTTAGTCTTCCAGTTAGTGATAATACTTCTTCGGGATTTCCAGACCTTGAAAATTGTTGAAGAGTATAAATAGAGGTGTTTGCAGCCAAAATCACAGTAATAACAGAGATGATCAAGCTTAAAACTATTTTAAGTACCCCGTAATACGTGCTTTTTCTTGTAGAACGGTATATATCAGAGAAAAGAAATGTCAACAAAAAAGCTATAAGTGGTGCTCGAGATACCGTAAAAACACAAGTAGTTAATGCAACAACCATGATCAGCAATCTAAAAACTGAAGATCGTAATGTAAGCCTTGCCACAAAAAAAGTAATAACAGATAGCATACCTAAGTGTGTCGGCGAATAAATACCAGACATACGTATTACACCATAATCATTCCATCTCCCTATATCAGGGAAAGCAAAATAATAAAACCAAGAAAGAAAAAGTCCGGAGAGCAATGCCATTAACAACACGCGAAAAAGAACCTCTAATCCATAGAAATAGAGGATTACGCCTGTTATAAAAATTACCCCAACAATTATCAGGATGGAACTTAACGCAAACTCCAATTTAGGTGCGTACAAAGCTGTAACCATACTAAATAGTAGCCAGGTATAAAGAGAAATGTTTGTTTTAAGGAATAGATTTAACAGTTTGTATCGAAACACATAGATAAATCCTAAAGCAAAAACGCTAATCCACACAACTATCTTCATCAAAACTTGGTAATCTAAACTAGTATCCATAACATATCTTATTCTAAATTGTGCATCGTTTACAACAATTAATATTCCGTAAAGCCATAGTAAAGCAGACTTTTTACCATACAGAGCAATAAATGATAGGAGCAGCACTATTCCAATAACTACAAGGCTTGCTAATCTCGCAAACTCATTCATTGTGTACATCCATGCGTTCAACAATTATTCGTTTGAACATCTCTGGAAACTCACTAACAATGTCACATTCACATTCGGCCCCATTTTCCAATACAATTCGATTTCTCCGCCAGTTTGGGAACCAAATAGTAGGACATTGGCCCAGAAACGAGGCCCAGGCTGAATAGGTTGATCCTGAAGCAATTAAGACAAATGAATTAGACATAGTAATTAACTCCGCAATAGCACTCGAACGGATTCTATGTACATTACCACTTTTATAAATAGACGCAATTTCCTCTTCTTGGGCATCACTAAACACATAAACAGGCGTGTCCTTTCCAAGTACTTCTCGCAACTTCTCTATCTGAGCGATATACCATGACAGCGGCAACCGAAATTTCCAAGGATTTTTCTCTCATCATTGACAAATCTTCGGTAAACGGTAAATCACCAAACCGTATGTGCACACTAATTGAAGGCCAAGGGAGCTTCTTAACCATGGCTAAGTGCTTCGATGCCACAATACTCAACAAATGTTCTCTTAAGGTCTCATGATAACCCATCAGCGAGTTAAATAAATCCTTCATCCCCTCGAAAACTACAACATAATCCTCGCTCGATCGCAGGTCATGCGGTCCCTTTGAAAAAAACTCGTCTTCAGAAACCTTCTTTGCACTCAACAACAACCGCAGCTTCTTTCCACCACTTATATACTCTTCGGTTGGCCTAAAGTAGCCAAAATAGTGACGCTTGATATATTCTAATGCCAGCTTTGGCTTCTTTGACAGGTACAATTGTGGCCAAGTGGGCCAAATAAGACGCATACCATACTTTTTAGCAGCGACCACAGCCCTGGCCCAAGGAAATAGCAGGTTCCCCAAACCAGCTCCTGAAACCCTAATAAAACCCAAATGTGCATATTTCCACGGGAGCTTAGGATAAGCGTACAGCATCGTTCTCCATCCTTCAATCTTTTCTCAACCTCGGTGTTATCCTTATAATATAATATCAGTAGAAACCTCAACGCTGTATCCATCGAAGGCAACCCTCAAGCGATGAAGCAACTCATCCAAATGTGGATACCCTCCCGAACCTGTAAAATGTCGAGCATCGTCAATTAAGATCACGTGTCCTTTAACATTGTGATGTAAAATTGCGCTTATCTCACTCTCGATGGGACTCTCGATCGTCCCTCGCGCCGTTATCCCTCCACTGTAATGGGCGTCCAACCAGAACAATGCAGGCTCACGAATTTCCGAGCTAAGCAATTTTGGCAGGATCTCGCCGCTGTCACCCCACATTACTGTTACATTCCGGTAGCGCTGCAGTCTCAACTGGGCATCTTTAAATAATGTCTCATCAAGTTCAATTGTATAGACACGCATTCCCATTCGAGCCATCCATTCAGCCGTATCACCAAGATATGTTCCCGTCTCGATAAAAACACGCAATCCGAACGCCTTCGCATAAGCTCGAAGAGTATATAGCTTAACCAAATGAGGCGGTGGCGATTGACATCCGAGTTGTATCCATCTGAATGTTAAAGGAAGTTTGAGCAAAGGGTAGATCCAACGATAAACCCCCAGGCTTGTTAGATGCTTCTTGAGTTCTCTTTTCATATTCATGTTCATGCGTACAAGTTAGTTACTAACAGTAAGCTGGTAATTTTCTGTTTTTCTACTGCTAAAATAAAGAGCAACTGTCATAAACAGCGCAGATAACACCACTGCTGTCGCCATTCCTACCTCTTGAAGTTTCAGCGAGAGTGGAATGGCAAAAACTATATTGATCAAGGCTGATATTACAATGATTTTCTGATATATACTGTCATTTCGAGAGGGAAAGAAATAATAAAAAGCCAGAGCATTACTAATGCTGTATAAGAGAACACAAAAGGAAAGTACTTTCAATACGAGAATAGATTCAATATATTGATTTCCAAAAAGAATACTGACCACCTCTGCAGCAGTAATAAATACTGTAAGGGTCAAAACTAATCCTAAAAGAACAACTAAACGAAAGTATTTTTTTGCCTGGTACAACTTATTCTCAACCAATAATCTACATACTTTGGGATATGTAGCTCGTACTATGGGCCCTGTCATACCGTATACAGCTAAAACCAATTTTTCAGCTGCACTATAATAACCAACCACTGTTGGACTCGTTACCATACCCAGAATAAACGCATTACCAACAGTAGATATACTTAACGTTGACCTTGCCAGAAACAGTACCCAGCCTTCCCTGAGGGCCTCCCCAATCCCCCTCGCAGAAATCCCCATCAGCTGCAACCCAAACATCCGAAACGCCACAAGAGCGCCCGCAAGGCCCGCAAGCAACGATCCCCCACCCAGCAACCCGGCATAGAGCACCGCGTCCTCAGGCCGCTTCACCAGCAGAAAGACCCCGGCCAAGATGCCAAGCTTCATCGCCAGGTTGATAAGGGAGATGGCCACCATCCGCTCCATCCCCTGAAAGAGCCAGGTGGGGAAAAGTGCGTTGCCCACCACAAGGCCGTAAAGGGCAAACAACAGCACGGCCACTTCTCGCAGTTTGGATACTGCAACGGTCAGCGCACCCAGCACGACCAAACCCACCAGACTGAGGAGGCCCTTCGCGGCCCAGACGTGCAGGGCGATGCGATTGACAGCGGCCCTGTCCTCTCGTATCACGGAGATCTTGCGCGTGGCCGACCAGTCGAAGCCGTATTCCACAAAGAGCATGAGGTAATTGATGAACCCCTGCGCGAATGCCACCGCCCCGTAGCCCGCCGGCCCCAGCACCCGCACCAGGTAGGGGACCATGATGAGCGGCACGATGTAGTTGGCGAACTGGATCAGGTACAACGAGGCCGCATTGCGGGCGACCATACTCCGCATGCCGGTACGCAACCAGTTGCTCCACGACCATGCCGCTGTTTCTCGAACACCCATGTGCCTACGACCAGTAAGCCGCACCTGCTTTATTCAGCGCCCTGGACTTGTCAAACTTATGCGATCGCACGTCGCCTGATCTTGACCTGTATGACACTTTGCTGAATGTCCCCTTCGTCGACGCGCCGCGGCACACCCCAGGCATATCGTTTCTCCTCCACAGCCGTATCATCCCGCTCACCTACTGCTGGCGTTCCCTTTCCTCCGTGCGGCTGCGTCCGTTCACCAGCGCCTTTACCTCGCCCCACCAGGTGGCGGGACGGAAAAGCGCGCGGACTTCCTCGACCTTCCGGCGCTCCTCGTCGTCCGCAGGCGGACGCGAGAGCCAGTGGTTCACGAAGGCCAGCGCCAGCCCCACGAACACCCCCAGAAACAGAAACAGCAGCACGATCACCTTGCGGCTCGTGCCTGTAGGCTGATCCGGCGGCACGGGCGGCTGGACGATGCTCAGCACCGGGGCTTCCTTCTGCACCTGGATCTCGGCCTGCGTCTTCTGCAACTGCAGCTCACGGTAGAGCTGCTCCTTGAAGCTCACCTGACGCTGCAACCGCTCCATCTCGGCCCGGAGCTGCGCCGTCTGGGGATTGCGGTTCGCATCCAGAAAACGTGCCAGCTCGTTCTCGGCCTGCCGCAGCTCGGCCTCCACCTGCGCAAACTTCCGCTCCAGAAACTCCAGGTCCTGCCGCGCCTTCTCGGTCTTGATCCGGTTGATGGCCGCCTGCAGGTGCCGGATGGCCCGCTCCACGATCGCCGCCGACAGATACGGGTCCTCCGTCTCGGCCCGCACCGTGATCACGCCAGGACCCTCCTTCAACAACCCCCCACCTGCCTTCTCCGAGGCGCTGAGCACCTCACGAAGCGCCCGGATCGCCGTGTACTCTTCCTCCGTCGGGAGAATCAGCGCGCCCGAGTAGAGGTCCCGCACCGGCGCCTCTTCGCCACCGCCGAGCAGGCTTCGCAGCCAGTTCAGCGGATTCACATACGACAGCCAGCTCCGCCGGCCGTAGTACTCGACCAGCGTCATGCGCCGGCCCTCTTCGGCGATGTAGAACGTGTCGCGCGCCAGCGCCAGCAGAAAGTCCGGGCTCCCCACGATGTCGGGATAGACGCTCGGACTGACGATCTCGCCCTCGCCCAGCGACAGCCCGAACGAACGCAACGCCGAGAGCGCCCCGCTCGTGGAGCCCGTACTGCTCGGCGCCAGCTTCGCCTCGGCCACGTACGTCTTGGGCGTCAGCAGGGCCACCACCACCCCCACGACCAGCGCCACCAGCACGCTCACGACGATCACGCGCCGCTGGCGGGCGATCACCACGCCCAGATCCAGTAGCGAGATCTCGTCCTCCTCCGGCGGGCCGTAGTACGACCACCCCGGCGGCGCCGGAGGCGGCGTGCTCGAAGACTGGCGTTCCTGCTGCGATGCGTCGGACATGCGGCTGCGTGGTCGGGGACGCCCGGTCGATCCGGTGCGGGTCCGCCAACAAAGATCGGACCCGACGGGCAAAAAGTTACAACAACCCGCTCATGGAGAAAAGCCCCGGATGGCTTTTCATCAGATCCCCACGCGTCCGCGGCAAATGCTGCCGGAAAGAACGGGCATTCTTTCCGGACGAAGAGCAACGGGCACGTTCCCGGGGATGCAAGACATCCGTGCCGGTGACCACCGCTGCCGCATGGCGCTGAAGATAAAATGCGTCGTTCTCTGTACTCCACACGCGACCGTATCCATTCCCCTGTACCCCGGTGCCTGTGCGCGACCTCCCATGCGCCCTACCGGGGAGAGCGGGCCCGAAGGACTTGAGGGGGCTTTGACAAACCTTCCCCCTGACCCTTCCCTTGAAAAGGGAGAGGGAAGCGTATAAGCAGAAAATCTCAGCGCTGCAACACGCGCAGGCGCCTGCCTCCCCCGCCGGCTGTAGCACCCAGAACACGCTCCCCCTGCCAGAGGGAGCTGTCGCGAAGCGACGGAGGGGGCTGCCTGAAACTACCGCCAACGCCCGCAGGCTCGAACCCCGGCGGTGAAAACAACCGGAAATCACCCTCCCCTGCCCCCTCCCCGGAAGGGCTTACTTTTACCCACAAGTGCTTTGGGATTCGCAGGAGAATGCTTAAGTTAACATTTTATCCCATGAAGCAATCAAAAAGGAACCCCAAATGGATACGAAAAACCCTGAGCTCGATGAACTGTCCGCCTGGCTGGTCGATGAGTTACACGACATTGCGCTGGGCGACAAACGTCTGAATCGGCGACTGCTCACAACAGGCGCCCAACTGGCGGCCAGGCCATCAGGGTCGATCAATCAGGCCTGTGCCGATTGGGCCGACACCAAGGCCGCCTACCGACTCTTTGCCAATGCCAAAACGACCGCCGAAAAGATCCGCGCGCCCCATTATCGCCGCACGCGGGAACGCGCCCGGGGGCACCAACGGCTCTTTGCCATTCAGGACACGACCTACCTGAACTACACCCATCACCCTGCGACGAAAGGACTGGGGCCCATTGGCACCGCGCCGCAGAAGCTCTCGGGTCTGGTCATGCACACCGCGCTGCTCATGAGCGAAGAGGGCCTTCCGCTGGGATTGGCCAGCCAGGCGATCTGGGCGCGTCCGCCTAAGCGCCCCCGGCGCGGCTCGGAAGCACGACGCAAACTGCCGCTCGAAGCCAAAGAAAGCGCCAAGTGGCTGCAGGCCCTGCAACAGACCCGGGCCGTCCGTTCCCCCCGAGGCGCAGCTTATCACCATCGGCGACCGTGAGTCGGATCTTTTTGCGCTGTTTGAGCAGGCCCGCACTCTGGAGACCGAGCTGCTGGTGCGGGCTGCCCAGAACCGCTCGGTCTGTGCGCCCGAAGTGGGGCGGCTCTGGGAGGTGATGGCCGGCAAGCAGTGTGCGGTCAGTTGCAGGTGCTTGTCCCCGCCCGCAAAGGGAAACCCAGACGCCAGGCGCTGGTCACGGTGCGCTTTGCGCCCGTGCGCTTGAAAGCCCCTCGGCACCTGCGCAAAACGATGGGCGATATCTCGCTCTATGCGGTGCTGGTGCAAGAGGAGGCCCCGCCCCCGGACAGCACGCCTTTGTGCTGGCTGCTTTTGACTACGGTGCCGGTGCATAATTTTGCCGAGGCGGTGGAGCGGATCCGGTGGTATGGCCTGCGCTGGCAAATTGAAGTCTACCACAAGGTGCTCAAATCGGGCTGCTGTGTGGAGAAGGCGCAGTTGGCTCATGTGGAGCGTTTGTTGCCCTATTTGGCCCTTTTGAGCATCATCGCCTGGCGTCTTTTCTGGATGACGCTGCTGGCGCGTCATGCGCCGGAGGCGCCCTGCACGCTGGTTTTGGCTGCGCATGAGTGGCGGGCGCTGTATGCCTTCCATCACAGGACCCAGCAGGTGCCTGCCCGGCCGCCCACGGTGGGTCAGGTGGTCTTATGGATTGCGCAGTTGGGTGGTTTTCTGGCTCGCAAAAACGATGGTCCTCCGGGTGTCACGGTGCTCTGGCGTGGCTGGCAACGTCTCAGCGACATTGCCGCCGCCTGGCTTGCCTTCCACCCCTCCTGATTTGTGGGTAAAGGTAAGCCCGGAAGGGGAAGAGTCATCGGAAAGCCTCGGCGCTGAAATCCGCACAGGTGCCTGTTTCTACCGCCAGCCGCCGTCCGGAGACCCTGCTCCCCCTGCCAGGGGGAGCTGTCGCGAGGCGACGGAGGGGGTTCACAAAAATGCCCCCTTCGAGGAGGAGCGGGCCCCAAGAGCCGGAGGGAGTCATGGGATGCCGCGCACAGGCACCATGATGTTCCGGAAACCGCATAAGCCAAGGAGGCGTCCGCCACAGTGGCGTTTCCCGGGACGGCACGCCGCTGCGCTTCGGGCCTGACTAGAACTTATCCGGAAAACAAGAGGGAGACCTGGTAAGCCAGGGCTTTGCGCTGCGTCTCAGAAGCACGGGTTTGTAGTACGCCACGAAGGCGCCAGCCGGAGTGGCGTCACCCGAGACGGCACTCCGCTTCGCTCCGTGCCTGACTACGAGCGCGCTGGTCGTGCTTCAAACGGCAGGCTGTAAAGCTCAGCGAAGCGCTATGCAAGTCGAAATCGCGAACTCCTTTGAGATTATTTTTCGGATGACTTCTACAAACGCGCGGTGCTTCAAACAACAGGCTATAAAACTCAGCGAAACGCCATGCAGGTCGCAACCGCGAACCTTTTCGACACGATTTTTCGGACGACTTCTACGCAGTTGCACGCGTCTGAACGAAGTCCTGCTTCACCGCAGCAGCGCGAACAACGCCACAATTACCCCGATCTGCCCCGCCCAGAAAATGAACATCCACCGCACCAGACTCGCATACCGCTCGCCGAGCGCTACCTCCAGCCGCGACCCCTCCTCTGTGATCCGGTGATCCAGTCTGGCAACCTCCTCCGTAACCCGACGGTCCAGCTTCGCCACCTCCTCCGTAATGCGCTGCTCCAGACGAGCCACCTCCTCGGTGATGCGATTGTCCAGGCGCTTTTCCACCTCGGCAACCCGCCACGCGAAGCGCTCCTCGACAATCTCCAGCAAATTGTTGCGTTCGTGAGAGGCCGCTTCGTTGAGCAATGCAATCAGCGCCTCGACGCCCTCGTCGCCGAGCTTTTCGCGCAAAACTTTCGGGACCGTCAGAATCGCCATGAGCGGAAAAGGATGGCTCCGGGCAAAAAGGCAAACGCTAAGGAGCGTGCGACAGGTTCCCGCGCCAGCGCCCATCCCACGGCACCGCTGAGCCTGAGGGGCGTTACTCGGGACGGCACGCCGCTCCGCGCCTGACTACGAGCGCGCGGTGCTTCAAACGACAGGCTATAAAGCTCAGCGAAACGCTATACAGGTCGCAATCGCAAACCTTTTCGACACGATTTTTCAGATGACTTCTCGACAACCTTCGTCATCCGGGGGCGGCGCACGACGGCCGATGATGCCCCGCCGCTCCCTGTTTCTGCTCAGAGCGTTTCGAACTCCAGACGCTTCAGCATCTGTTCCGGGATCCGCTTCCGAATCCCCAGAATCTCAATACCCACCACCTGATCCTCAGCGTTGTAATCCAGAATAATCCCCGGCCGCACCTCCTCCGATTCCACCACCGCCGACTCATCGAGGCGCAGGTAGAGGGCGTCGTTCTTCGTGTCCACTTTCAGTCTCATCGTTCTTTTCGCTTTAGCCTGCGATCAAAAAAGACGGTCACAACACGTTGTGGCGCTGCCTCCGGATTGACTACGACTCGCAGATACCTTCCGCCAAACGCTTCAATCGCCCGAAGGTAGTGCAACGTTCCATCCTCCTTCCATTCGGTTATTTCAGGCTCCTCCAGTACACGTTCTACCCATGCTTCCAGGATATTCCGTTCCCGTAGCATCTCACGGGCGTGTTCAGAGAATTCGTAGGCGGCCATGGACGCTATCCGAGATAGCGCTTCGCTTCGTTTCTTGCCTGACTACGAACAGAGCCTGTTTGTAGTAAGCCACGGAGGCGTCAGCCGGAGTGGCGTCACCCGAGACGGCACTCCGCTGCGCTTCGTGCCTGACTACAGGCGCGTTCGTAGTGCTCGCTCAAAGGTTTGCAGGCCGCAATCGCGAACCGCTTCGACACAACTTTTCGGACGACTTCTCGACGCCCTTCGTCATCCGAGAGCGGCGCGCGACGGCCGATGATGCCCCGCCGCTCCCTGTTTCTGCTCAGAGCGTTTCAAACTCCAGACGCTTCAGCATCTGTTCCGGGATCCGCTTCCGAATTCCCAGAATCTCGATGCCCACCACCTGATCCTCGGCATTTTGACCTACTCCCCCGTATGAATCCGGGAGCTTCTGCCATCAAACAGCAACCGCCCGCTCTGCGGGTCTTACGTCGCCTACGGCGCGGGACAAAGCCCTGTCCCGAATGTTTATCGCCGCGTTTAAGTCGCGCTCGTGCACGGTGCCACACTTCTCGCATACCCACTCGCGCTCTGCAAGGCAGAGATCCCACCTGACAGAGCCGCAGCCGGAGCACATCCTGCTACTGGCGAAATACCGCTCCACCTTCTCTACCCGAACGCCCCGTTTCCGGGCAGCATGCTCAAGGATGGTGACAAACACCCCAAAACCAAGGTCGGACACCTTCCGGCCCCAGAGCCGCTTCACCCTTCGAGGTTCAGATCTTCAACGGCGATGAAGTCGTAGCAGTCGCACAGCGCGTGGGCCGTCTTGAAGAACCAGTCCCGACGCCGACTCAAGATTCGGTCGTAGACCCTGGCAAGACGGACGCGAGCTCTGCGGTGGTTGTTCGCCCCCGCTGCTTGCGGCTGAGCGCGCGGTGAGCCTTCCTCAGCTCCCGCAGACCGCGACGGAAGAACTCGGGAGCACGAATCTGCGTGCTGTCGCTCAGCGTGAGGAAGCACTTCAGACCAAAGTCCAGCCCCACCGGGCGCGTCTGCCGCCTCGTGTGGGATGGGGTATCCTTCCTCCTCAATCACGCTGAAGCACAGCCAGAGTCGCCCTGCGCGGTCCCGCTTGATCGTCACGGTCTTGATCTCGCCTTCAATCAGGCGGGAGAGCACGAACTTGTAGTGCCGATCCGAATCCGGTTGCCTCCGAGTCTGCATGGCGGCGTGAGGTTGCTGAAAGAGACGATGTAAGGGTATCCACTGCATATCCCGGAAGGTTAGCAATCTCTTTAATCGGCTTATATTACTTAATATTTTGAACTTACAAAAAATTTTTCTACCACCACTAAAAATGCCTTGTTGTCGTGTCTTTAATGATAAAAGCAAATTAGACGGAGTATTGTCATGGTTGAGATTAGGGAGTTTTCTTTAAAGCAGCTCCAGCAACGGTGGCCTTATTACTTCGAGTCAAATATTTACAATATTCCTCAAATTTTTCAGCGAAACTTTACTTTATTTATAAACTTAAAAGATCACAAACTTTGGTTTCAAAAGCATCTTTTGAGAGATTCAGAAGATGCTCAAAATATTTTACAAAAGATGGATCGATCTAAGTATGAGTTCAGAGAAGATGTAATTGAAATCGTATTGTCAAGTCCCAAACACATTTCAATAGCTTTGATGGCGGTTGATGATCATACAGCTGATCACGTCATTGATATACATGAGAAAGCCGTTATTCAGGTATTAAAGCATATACTGGGGCGCTATTTTACCTTTACTAACTCAATTACAGATTTAGATGATTATTTTGTTGCAACATGCTTCATGTTTACCCATTATTTATCACGTGATTTAGATCCCCATCTTCATACTCACATTCTAATTATGTCATCGATTAAACAGAAATTCAACAAAATCAACAATAAAAGATTAATACATTTTGAATATTTAAAAACTTTGGCATCAGGTCTTGATCATATATTTCACATACATGAAACGTTTGGTAGCACGAAAACGCTTAAAGTGGAGGGCATATCCCCTGAAGCAGAAAGATATTTCTCCAAGCGTCGAAGCGCCATAATGAAGAATTGTGAACGATTTGGGCATATTAGCTATCGAGCAAGAAATGTGAGTTGGATAAAAACAAGAAATAAAAAGACAGTAATTAATTTTTTGGAAAAGCGAGACGATTTAAGGAAAGCTTTAAAAAGATTAGGATGCTTTCCTCTTCAGCGGAATGGACTAAAAACAAAGAGTTATGTTTCTGAAAAAGAAGCTTTTCAGATCATTAAGAATAGTCTAGTCAAAGATTACGGATACATTGTTTCAGAGAAAGAATTAAGGTCAGGTTGTGTTATCGTTACCAATAATTATTCCCATTTAAGAAATAAAATTTTTGAAGAGATAAAGAATAAAGAATTTATAAAGATTTACAATGATACCACTTATTATATACTAAGACAACCTGATAACATTGCAGATATCATAAAAACCCAAAATTTATCCTTTAGTCTGTCAAATTCAACTTACGAAATAGAATATTTAATCTGGGCTAATTCAAAAGATAGCATAATTATACAGGATTATCGTGATCTTATCATGATAGAAAAATGGTGTAGTAAATATGATTTGATAAATAATACCTTAATAATCAGGGAATTTTCACGATTCAACAAAGAAATGATAAATAAACTAATGAAAATCTTGAGCAAAATAAAATTCAAAGAGGTAGTTTTTATAGATTATGAGTATAACTACATTAAAACATACTCTCAACGATATGCTTATTGTTTATACTCTTATATAAAACAAAACAAAAACGCTTGTTTTATGTATCATATATTTAAAAATCATTCGAATAATGTATCATACTCGATAGTACGCCAGTACAAAGAATTATTAAATGATGCGATTCTTGGTTATAATTTTTCTTTCATAACTGACAATATCAAACAGACTTTATCTCTGATCAAAGAACTATCCAATGAATCCAAAAAATTCTACATCACAACTCGTATACCAAACTATAATATCTGTAGATATTACAAACTGCATATTAATCCCGGAGATCAACTTGTGTATATGGGACCATTCAAAGCCTGTCTTAAAGTACCAACTGTTCTTAAAGTGATTCAGATCGAATCAAAAGATCGGGTGAAAGTTATTACAGACAATAATGTTCTAACAATAAATACCAAAAATTGCATTCTCACTCCCATCGAAATTATACCGAGATACATAGCTACCAAACTCGATCTTTCTGATCGAAAAATTTTTGTACTAACTAAAGAAAAAAGTTTGAAGAAAATCATTTCGTGGATTTTATTTAGTGGCATTATGCATCAGAATAAAGTTACTCTTGTTTTTACTAAGCAACATCTTAGACATATTCTTAAAACTGCCAATATCACACAAAAACACATTGACAATTTAATTCTCAAACTACTTCAAAAACAATCAATCCACTTTTTCGCTTCGTATCAACCACAAATCAAAAAGAATAATTTTACTAATAATTCACCTTGTCATCCAATTCAAAATCATTGTCAATTGTATCGCGCTCAAGAAAGAATAAGCTTGGAGTTATAATTATAAGCTCATTCGACTTGAGCGATGTCAGGCCGAGAGATATCACCCTCCACAGAAACATTCGGACAAAGGAGGTGATATCCCATGGGCCGAGGAAAAAAGCAAGGCGATGTTTTCGATCCGACCCGCCAGGGGCTTTCCTCAGAGTCGGTGGCCAACCTGGCCAATTGTCTGTAGCGGTTTTGGCCCCGCTTTCGGCACTGCTTCAAGACCAAAACACGAGACACCAGCCAATATGCGCTGGTGTACCTGCGAGGGTTGCTCACCATGGATAGCAAGTGGAATTTTGCCAACATCGCCCGTCGGGTCATTGTCCCTGACGGATAACGGTCAGAACCTGCAGCAGTTCATGTCGGATTCGCCTGGTCAGTTCAGACGGTCTTCGACCGGATTCAGGCCAAGATTCGGGAGCGGGCCGAATTGCAAGGGGGCATGCTGACCCTGGATAAAAGTGGCACCAAGTGCGCTGGAGCTCAAAAGGCGGGGGTGGCCCGGCAATACATCGGCCGCCTGGGCAAGGTGAAGCTGGTCCAAGTGGGCGTGCCCCCTAGCTACTACAAGGAAGGCATCTGGGCCCTGGGGGATGCCGAGCTACAACTGCCCGCAGTGTGGTTCAGCAAGGCTTTCTTGCGGCAACGGTGGCATATCCCGGAAGCGCGTCGCTTCATGACCAGACCGGAGAATCGGGCTGGCCCTGATTCGGCGGGCGAAAGCCAACGGCTTGCCCTTTGCGGTGGGGGGTGTGACAGCGTGTATGGTCGCAATCATGCCCTTCCGGCTGCCCTGCGGGCTGAGATGCCGAGAGATCTGCAGGTCTATCTGGAAAAGCCCGTTGTGGCCATTCCTGAGACACCGCCGGGCAGGCCGGGGCGTCCCTTCTCGGGCAGTCGGGTTGTCAATGCGGTGGAAGCTGTCGAAGCGCAAACGTTGGTTTGCCGGGAGGATCTTTCCTAGCAGCAGGTAGTGGTGCGTCATACCGAGCGGGGCGGGTATGGACCCCGACGGAAGACGGCCAGGTGTTGGCGGAATGGCTCTTTATCCGGCAGGAAGCGGATAGCAGCTACAGTTTCTCCCTGTGTAACGCCTCAGAGAAGACGCTGTTGGCGCAATTGGCCCTGTGGCGCTACTTTGCCGAACGGATTTTCCAGGATGCCAAGTCGGAAGCCGTTTGGGACGAGTTGGTGGTGCGCAAATACCGGGTCTGGATCACCGCACGGCGTTGGATGCCCTGGCCCTGTGGTTCGTGGCCGAAACCAAGCTGGATTGGGCACAGGCTTCCCCGCAAGGCCCGGCCCCGCAGAAACAACTGCAGCTGGAGGTGCTGCTGGCTCTTTCTATGGCCAACGTGCGGGAATTGCTCAAGGCTGTGCTGCCTTTGCCTCAGTTGTAGCTCGAAGAGGTCGCTTGCCTGGTGGTCAAGCATTTGGTCAACCGCTCCCGTTCCACACGGAGCCGCTTGAAGCCCCGGCATCAAAACCAGGACTCAACAACTTAAAATCTGACGTCAAGATACTTTCTACTGAAAAAATGCCCCTTCGAACCTATTCTGTCACGACGACAGCCACTCCAGAACCACAGCCGTTCCTCCAGATTTTAAGTCTGATAGCCCCGAAAACTTTTCTTTCACCGCAGCAGCGCGAACAGCGCCACGATCACCCCGATCTGCCCCGCCCAGAAAATGAACATCCAGCGCACCAGCCCCGCATACCACCTATCAAGCGCCGCCTGCATCTCCATGATCGAGTGATCCAGCCGTTTTTCCATTTCGTCAATCCGTTCCTCCAGCCGCTTTCCCATTGCATTAATCCGTGCCTCCAGCTGTTCGCCCAACTCGTCAATTCGCGCCGCTAACCGTCTTCCCATTTCACCCACCCTCGCTTCCAGCAGCGATACTTCCTTCATGATCCGACAACCCGGCCGCTTGCCTTCCTCCGCTACCCGTTGTTCAAAACGCTCCGCCATCATCTCCGGCAGATTGTCCCTTTTGTGACAGGCTGCTGACCAGCGCCTCGGCGCCCTCGTCGCCGAGTTTTTCGCGCAATACCTTCGGGACCGTCAGAATCGCCATGGGCGGCAAAGGATGGCTCCGGGCGAAAAGGCAAACTCCGCGAGGCGTGCGATAGGTTCCCGGGCCGGACCGACCCGGGGCCACCACCGGCCGTAGCCTCCAGCACTCGCTCCTCCTTTCCGGGGGAACTATCGCGAAGCAGCTAAGGGGTAACAATTCGACCCTCCCCCTGCCCCCTATGGGGAAGCACAAAAGCGAAAGCCTCGACGCTGAAACGTGCACTGGCGCCTGCCGCCACCGCCAGCCGTAGCCCCTCGACATTGCTCCCCCTTTCAGGGCTTACCTTTACCCACAAGTGCTTTGGGATTCGCAGGAGAATGCTTAAAGTTAACATTTTATCCCATGAAGCAATCAAAAAGGAATCCCAAATGGATACGGAAAACCCTGAGCTCGATGAGCTGTCCGCCTGGCTGGTCGATGAGTTGCACGACGTTGCGCTGGGCGACAAACGTCTGAATCGGCGACTGCTCACAACAGGCGCCCAACTGGCGGCCAGGCCTTCAGGGTCGATCAATCAGGCCTGTGCCGATTGGGCCGACACCAAGGCCGCCTACCGACTCTTTGCCAATGCCAAAACGACCGCCGAAAAGATCCGCGCGCCCCATTATCGC
>Ga0207731_100174_pt1 | contig 42488 bp, 41 predicted proteins | sample CeladaPassaB1F03_FD_187480 | JGI IMG/M metagenome (GOLD analysis project Ga0207731, IMG submission 187480) | Cellulose-adapted microbial communities from the Joint BioEnergy Institute, USA - Passage B1F03 (SPAdes) (version 2) | ecosystem: Engineered > Bioreactor > Continuous culture >... | reverse complement strand
CTCAATCGCTTGCCTAGTGGTGATAGCGGAGAGGAAACACCCGTTCCCATCCCGAACACGGAAGTTAAGCTCTCCAGCGCCGATGGTAGTTGGGGCCAGCGCCCCTGCAAGAGTAGGTCGCTGCTAGGCAGGCAAAAATGAGGGAGCTATACAGTTCTCTCATTTTTTTGCCTATTTCTTAATGAGTCATTTCTAATGACGCCATTTTAAATCCTCTCCCCCAAAATGTAAAGCGTGATCATCGTTTCCTAGACCCCCTTTTTCATAAAGCGATAGGAAACGGAAACTCGCAAAAGGGTGTCCTGCACGGTATGGGACACCCTCTTTTTTTTGTTTCATCTTAATAATAATAGCCGTTACTCTCCTTTTTGGATGACAATTTTCTTTTTCCGCTCCTCTGGGATAAGCCGGTGCAGGTGGATGAACAATAAGCCGTTATGGTATGTTGCCTCGATGCGATCATCCTTGACGGGGAACGGCAAAGGGATCGTTTTTTCGAACTGGCCTTGGAAAATGCCTTCTTCCACTAAGTCAAATCCTTTAAAGTTCAAGTTGATTACCGCTTTGACTTCCAACGTTTTGTACGATACATACACTTCTGCATCTTCGATTTTTTCGAGCCCTGGGAGGCTGATGACAACGAGCAGCTCGTTGTCTTTTTTGTAGATATTCATCCCCGAAGATGATTGATTGGATGATGGCAACAATGGTTGGATACTCCCCCAAAAATCATTTTGGAAAAATTGCTGCCAATGCTTTGTCCAATCAGAAAACGGTGTGAACGGGTTTTCGTTGGCCATGGCGTCTCCCTCCTCCGTTCATTCATCATATGCCTTCTTAATTTATTTGGTGATTCAAAAACACGAACATTTGTCTATTTATAATCCTGAATGTTCGATTTTACCTTGACATTTTGTTAAAAAACTTGCTAATATAAAAGTAGCTTCATAACGTATAAAAGTCTCCCTCATATAATTTTGGGAATATGGCCCAAAAGTCTCTACCCAATCACCGTAAATGATTGGACTATGAGGGGAAGGATCGATTTTGGCTTTTTTCTATCGACCAATACGAAAGCCCAGAACGATGCTTTCCCTCGCTCGAAAGAGGGAATGTATGTTCTGGGTTTTGTTGTGTTTATTAAAGTTAAGGAGTGGAACATATGAGCCCGCTAGTTGGAGTGATCATGGGAAGCCGTTCAGATTGGGAAACAATGAAACATGCTTGTGCCATTCTTGAAGAACTGGGCGTCCCGTTTGAGAAAAAAGTCGTGTCAGCGCATCGGACGCCGGATGAGATGTTCCGGTATGCAGAAACGGCAGAGGAGCGGGGCATAAAGGTGATTATCGCGGGAGCGGGTGGAGCGGCCCATTTGCCGGGGATGATCGCGGCGAAGACGACGTTGCCGGTCGTCGGTGTGCCGGTGCAGTCGAAAGCATTGAACGGGCTTGATTCGTTATTGTCGATCGTGCAAATGCCTGGCGGGGTGCCGGTGGCAACAGTGGCAATCGGCAAGGCGGGTGCGATGAATGCGGGACTGCTCGCTGTGTCGATCGTCGGATTGTTTGAGCCGCGCTATATGGAGGCGCTCAAAGCGCGGAGAGAGGCGATTCGAAAACAAGTCGTGGAAAGCAGTGATCAACTTGACTAAGCGGCGGATTGTTCCGGGACAGATGATCGGCATTATTGGCGGAGGGCAACTCGGTCGGATGATGGCCCTCGCGGCGCGCGAGATGGGGTTTCGCATTGCGGTTCTTGATCCGACGCCTGACTCTCCGTGCGGACAAGTGGCCGATGTGGAAATCACCGCGCCGTACCATGATTCGGATGCGATTGCCGAATTGGCGCGTGTCAGTGATGTCATCACGTACGAGTTTGAAAACATCGATGCGCGGGCGCTTGAGTGGCTTGTAGAAAACGCCTATGTCCCACAAGGAAGTCGATTGCTTGCGGTGACGCAAGATCGGGCGCTCGAGAAAGCGGCGATTATGGAAGCAGGCTTGCCAGTGGCGCCGTATGCGGAAGTGAATGGGCGGGATGAGTTGGATGAGGCCGTTCAGATGATCGGATTTCCGTGTGTCTTAAAAACACGACGCGGTGGTTATGATGGCAAAGGACAATATGTGCTGCGTGGAGAAGGGGATGTCGCCAAAGCAGCAGAGCTGCTCCACCTCGGTCCGTGTATTTTGGAAGGTTGGGTGCCGTTTGTAAAGGAAATGTCGGTCATTGTCGCTCGCAATGGCGATGGGGAGACGGCTGTTTTTCCGGTGGCGGAAAACATTCATGTTGAAAACATTTTGCATCAAACGATCGCTCCAGCACGGATCCCGCAACACATCGAGCAGCGGGCGGTCCGTTACGCAGAGACGCTGGCGGCATCGTTTTCGCTCGTCGGGACGTTGGCGGTGGAAATGTTTTTGACAGGAGACGGGGATATTTATATTAATGAGTTGGCCCCTAGACCGCACAACTCGGGTCATTATACAATCAATGCATGTGCCACGTCCCAATTTGCTCAGCATATCCGCGCCGTCTGCAACTGGCCGCTCGGGTCGACGGAATTGTTGAAACCGGCCGTGATGGTCAATATTTTAGGCGAGCACGTGGAGCCGGTCATTCGGCAAATTGATGCGCTTGCCGGTGCGGCCTATGTCCATCTGTACGGCAAGCATGAAGCGAAGCCGAAGCGGAAAATGGGCCATGTGACCGTATTGGCGGATGAGGTGGGTGAGGCGCTGGCGCGAGTGGAGTCGTGGCAAATTTGGCATGATCGGAGGCTGGAACGAGGATGATTGAACGCTACACAAGACCAGAAATGGGAGCCATTTGGACAGAGGAAAACCGCTTTCAGGCATGGCTTGAGGTGGAACTGCTCGCGTGCGAGGCGTGGGCCGAGCTTGGCGTCATCCCGAAAGAAGATGTCCGCCGCCTGCGGGAACACGCGTCATTTGACATTCGCCGCATTAAAGAAATCGAAGAAGAAACGCGCCATGATGTCGTCGCGTTTACCCGCGCTGTTTCCGAAACGCTTGGCGAGGAACGGAAATGGGTGCACTACGGGCTGACATCGACGGACGTCGTCGATACAGCGCTCGGCTATTTGTTAAAGCAGGCAAACATCATTTTGCGACGTGATTTGCAAAACTTTATTCAAGTGCTGAAAGAAAAAGCGCGTGAACATAAATATACGGTCATGATGGGGCGAACGCACGGCGTCCATGCGGAACCGACGACGTTCGGGCTGAAACTGGCGCTTTGGTATGCAGAAATGGAGCGGAATTTAGAGCGGTTTGAGCAAGCAGCGAAGATGGTCGAAGTCGGGAAAATTTCCGGCGCGGTTGGGACGTATGCCAACATCGACCCGTTTGTGGAGCAATATGTGTGTGAAAAGCTCGGATTAACGCCGGCGCCGATTTCGACGCAAACGCTCCAGCGCGACCGCCACGCTTACTACATGGCGACGCTTGCGTTGATTGCAACATCGATTGAAAAATTTGCTGTTGAAATTCGCGGCCTGCAAAAAAGTGAAGTACGCGAAGTTGAGGAATTTTTCGCCAAAGGACAAAAAGGTTCGTCAGCGATGCCGCATAAGCGCAATCCAATCGGCTCAGAAAACATGACCGGCATGGCGCGCGTCATTCGCGGGTATATGATGACCGCTTATGAAAATGTGCCGCTTTGGCATGAGCGCGACATTTCCCACTCATCGGCTGAGCGCATCATTTTGCCGGATGCGACGATCGCGTTGAACTATATGTTGAACCGGTTCGCTAACATTGTGAAAAACTTGCTTGTGTATCCGGAAAATATGAAGAAAAATATGGAGCGCACGTTCGGGCTCATTTACTCGCAACGCGTCTTGCTCGCCTTGATCGACAAAGGGATGACGCGCGAAGAAGCGTACGATTTGGTGCAGCCGAAGGCAATGGAAGCGTGGGAGAGACAAGTGCCATTCCGCTCGCTTCTTGAAGCGGATGAGCGAATAACAAGCCGGTTGGCGAAAGAAGAGCTCGACGCTTGCTTTGATTACCGTCATCATTTGAAACATGTCGATACGATTTTTGCCCGCTTAGGATTAGAGTAAGTGGAAGCTGGCTGGCTCTCATGCCGGCCGGTTACACAAAAAATTTTTAATATTCTGTATAAATGGAGGCTTGTATAATGCCGACAAAACAACAGCTGTTGTATGAAGGGAAAGCGAAAAAAATTTATGCGACGGATGAAGTGGATGTTCTTTGGGTGGAGTACAAAGACAGCGCCACCGCATTTAACGGCGAGAAAAAGGCAATGATCGCCGGCAAAGGGCGACTCAACAATGAGATTTCCAGTTTACTGTTTATGAAATTGGAAGAAGCAGGCATTGCCAATCATTTTATTAAAAAATTGTCGCCGACGGAGCAGCTTGTCAAAAGCGTAACGATCATCCCGCTTGAAGTCGTCGTCCGCAACGTTGTGGCCGGGAGTTTGGCGAAGCGCCTCGGCTTGGCGGAAGGGACGCCGCTTGAAACCCCACTTGTCGAGTTTTACTACAAAAACGATGACCTTGGTGATCCGCTGCTAGTAGAAGACCATATTACTATTTTGAAGCTCGCCAACCGTGAGGAGATTGCCCAGCTGAAAAGTGAAGCGCTGAAAGTGAACGATGTGTTGCGCGCTCATTTTGCCGAGCGAAAAGTGAGATTAATTGATTTTAAGCTTGAGTTCGGCCGTACAGCAGACGGAGCCATCCTCTTGGCGGATGAGATTTCACCGGACACGTGCCGGTTATGGGACGCAAAGACGAACGAAAAGCTCGACAAAGACGTGTTCCGCCGCGACTTGGGCAGTTTGACGGACGCATACGAAGTCATTTTACAACGGTTAGGGGGAGAATCGGCATGTATAAAGTAAAAGTGTATGTCACGTTGCGTGAAAGTGTGTTGGATCCACAAGGGACAGCGGTGAAGGGGGCGCTGCACAGCTTGTCGTATACGGAAGTGAAAGACGTCAGAATCGGCAAGTTTATGGAGCTTGTCATTGACCATAGCGATCGCGATATCGATGAACTCGTTCGCGAGATGTGTGAAAAATTGCTGTCCAACCCAGTCATTGAAGACTATCGCTATGAAATTGAGGAGGCCGTCGCCCGATGAAGTTTGCCGTCATTGTCTTTCCGGGATCGAATTGCGATGTCGATATGTATCATGCGGTCGCCGATGAACTTGGCGAAGAAGTGGAATACGTTTGGCATGACGAAGAGAATCTCGATCGTTTTGACGCCATTTTGCTTCCAGGCGGCTTTTCGTACGGTGATTACTTGCGTTCGGGGGCAATCGCCCGTTTTTCCAAAGTGATGACTGCTGTGAAACAAGCCGCGGAAGCTGGAAAACCAGTGCTTGGGGTGTGCAACGGATTTCAGATTTTACTTGAAGCCGGCTTGCTTCCTGGGGCGATGCGCCGCAACCAAGGGCTGAAATTCATTTGCCGGCCGGTGCAGCTTGTCGTGGAAAACAATGAAACGATGTTTACCTCTGCCTACGGACAAAAGGAAGTGATTACCATTCCGATTGCCCATGGCGAAGGGAATTACTATTGTGATGAGCAAACACTCCAGCGCCTTATCGAAAACCGGCAGATCGTTTTCCGCTACCACGGGGAAAACCCGAACGGAAGCTTGGCTGATATTGCCGGCATTGTCAACGAACGCGGCAATGTGCTTGGCATGATGCCGCACCCGGAGCGGGCGGTCGACGCTTTGCTCGGCAGCGCGGATGGACTGAAACTATTCCGATCGATCGTCAACTATTGGAGGGAGACGCATGTCGTTACTGCTTGAGCCGAATGCGGCAACCATTAAAGAGGAAAAATTGTATCGTGAAATGGGATTGACGGATGAGGAATTTGCCCGCATTGAATCGATTTTGGGCCGACTGCCGAACTACACGGAAACAGGCATTTTTTCCGTTATGTGGTCGGAGCATTGCAGCTATAAAAACTCCAAGCCGGTGTTAAAAAAATTCCCAACCGATGGTCCGCACGTGCTGCAAGGGCCGGGCGAAGGCGCGGGGATTGTAGACATCGGCGACGGGTTGGCGGTGGCGTTTAAAATTGAAAGCCATAACCATCCGTCAGCGATCGAGCCATATCAAGGCGCGGCAACTGGAGTCGGCGGCATTATCCGTGACGTCTTTTCAATGGGGGCGCGGCCGATTGCGTTGCTCAACTCGCTTCGATTTGGCGAATTGACGTCGCCGCGCGTCAAATATTTGTTTGAACACGTCGTCGCTGGCATCGCTGGGTACGGCAACTGCATCGGCATTCCGACCGTCGGCGGTGAAGTGCAGTTTGACCCGGCGTATGAAGGCAATCCGCTAGTTAATGCCATGTGCGTCGGCATCATCCACCATGAAGACATTCAACGCGGCGTCGCGACCGGAGTCGGCAATACGGTCATGTACGTCGGGGCGAAAACGGGACGCGACGGCATCCATGGGGCGACGTTTGCATCTGAGGAATTAAGCGAGCAATCAGAAGAAAAACGCCCAGCCGTACAAGTTGGCGATCCGTTTATGGAAAAATTGTTGCTTGAAGCGTGTCTAGAAGCAGTCAAGTCGGATGCGTTAGTCGGCATTCAAGATATGGGCGCCGCCGGGCTTACGAGCTCCTCGGCCGAGATGGCGAGCAAAGGCGGTTTCGGGATCGAAATGAATTTAGACCTTGTTCCGCAGCGCGAGGCGGGCATGACGCCATATGAAATGATGCTGTCCGAATCGCAAGAGAGGATGTTGCTTGTTGTCGAGCAAGGGCGGGAGGCGGAAATCGCCGCGATTTTTGCGAAATATGGTTTGGAAGCAAAAGCGATCGGGAAAGTGACCGATGATCAAATGCTCCGCCTGTTTTTCCAAGGGGAAGTAGTGGCAGAAATTCCGGTTGATGCGTTGGCGAAAGACGCACCGGTATATCATAAACCATCGGCAGAGCCGGATTATTACCGGGAATTTCAAGCGATGCCGCCGTATATCCCGCAAATTGATGATTATAATCGGACTCTGCTTGGGTTGTTGGCGCAGCCGACGATCGCCAGCAAGGAATGGGTGTATGACCAGTACGACTACATGGTGCGGACGAACACGGTCGTCGCTCCGGGGTCGGATGCGGCTGTCGTGCGCATTCGTGGCACGAATAAGGCGCTCGCGCTCACAACGGACTGCAACTCGCGCTATTTGTACTTGGATCCGGAAATGGGCGGGAAAATTGCCGTCGCCGAGGCGGCGCGCAACGTCATTTGCTCTGGGGCGAAACCGCTCGCCATTACGGATTGCCTTAACTTCGGCAGCCCAGAAAAACCGGACATTTTTTGGCAGCTCGAAAAGGCGGTTGACGGGATGAGTGAAGCGTGCCGGGCGCTTGAAACACCGGTCGTGAGTGGCAACGTCTCTCTTTACAATGAAACGAACGGTGAGGCGGTCTATCCGACGCCGGTCGTCGGTATGGTCGGGCTCATTGACGATCTTTCTCATGTGACGACCCAGCCGTTTAAGCAAGCGGGTGACTTAATTTATGTGATCGGCGAGGCGAAGCCGGAGTTTGGCGGCAGCGAGTTGCAAAAATGGCTGGAAGGACGCATTTTTGGAAAAGCGCCGGAACTCGATTTGGCCGTCGAAGCACGCCGCCAGCGTCAGCTGTTAACGGCGATTCGCGCCGGGGTCGTGGCGTCAGCGCATGATATCGCTGAAGGTGGATTGGCAGTTGCGCTCGCGGAATGCGTCATCGGTGCTTCCGGGCTTGGCGCAAACGTGACGATCAGCGGCGATCTCGTGAGCGAACTGTTCAGCGAAACGCAGTCGCGCTTTGTTGTCTCGGTGAAAAAAGAACATCAAGAAGCATTTGAGCAGCTCGTAGAAGCGAAACAGATCGGTGAAGTGACCAATGACGGTACACTGACAGTAAACGGGGGACATGGGGAAACGATCATCCGCCTTTCGGTCGACGAAATGCGAAACGTCTGGAAAGGGGCTATTCCATGCTTGCTGAAATCAAAGGATTGAATGAGGAGTGCGGCATTTTCGGCATTTGGGGGCATGAGGACGCCGCTAGACTCACGTATTACGGGCTCCACAGCCTGCAGCATCGTGGTCAGGAAGGAGCCGGTATCGTGGTGGCGGACGGCGGGAACTTATCCGGCCATAAAGGGCTCGGCTTGGTGACTGAAGTGTTTCAAAGCGGTACACTTGATGCGCTTCGCGGGTCGGCGGCGATCGGACATGTCCGCTATTCGACAGCGGGCGGGGGCGGCTATGAGAACGTTCAGCCGCTTTTGTTCCGCTCGCAAACTAGCTCGATGGCGCTCGCCCATAACGGAAACTTGACGAACGCCATCGAGCTGAAGCTTGCGCTTGAAGCACAAGGGAGCATTTTCCAAACGACATCGGATACGGAAGTGTTCGCCCATCTCATCCGCCGCAGCCAAGCGCCGACATTTGTCGGACAAATGAAAGAAGCGCTCAGCCAGATTGAAGGGGCATTTGCGTTTTTGCTGCTGACAGAAACGGCGTTGTATGTAGCGCTCGACCCGCATGGGTTTCGGCCGCTGTCGCTCGGTCGGCTTGGTTCGGCGTATGTTGTCGCCTCAGAAACGTGCGCGTTTGATGTCATCGGGGCGACGTACGAGCGAGAAGTGACGCCTGGGGAACTGCTCATCATCAGCAGTGAAGGGGTACATTCGGAACGGTTTGCCCCGGAGCGTCCACGGTCTATTTGCAGCATGGAATACATCTATTTTGCCCGCCCGGACAGCCATGTCGATGGCATTAACATCCACACGGCGCGGAAAAATTTAGGGAAGCGATTGGCGCTCGAGGCACCTGCTGAAGCTGATATTGTCACCGGTGTGCCGGACTCAAGTATTTCCGTCGCCATCGGCTATGCTGAAGCGAGCGGCATTCCTTACGAATTAGGGCTCATTAAAAACCGCTATGTTGGCCGGACGTTTATTCAGCCGTCACAAGCGTTGCGTGAACAAGGGGTCAAAATGAAGTTGTCACCGGTGCGCGGTGTGGTCGCCGGAAAACGGGTTGTGATGGTCGACGATTCGATCGTGCGCGGGACGACGAGCCGCCGCATTGTCACGATGCTCCGTGAAGCCGGGGCAGTTGAGGTGCATGTGCGCATCAGTGCGCCGCCGATTACCCACCCTTGCTTTTACGGTATTGATACGTCGTCAAAGGAAGAACTGATTGCAGCGAAACATACGGTCGAAGACATCCGTCGCTTAATCGGTGCCGATTCATTGGCGTTTATTAGCCAAGAAGGGCTGCTGGCGGCGATCGGACGTCCGGAAGGGATACCGCAGCGCGGACAATGTTTGGCCTGTTTTACCGGCCAATACCCAACCCGGGTCAGCCAAATCGCCCGGCCGTGCATGACAGTCAAATGACGAGTGTGCTTTAACTCGGAATCGGACAACGAGCATAGGTGGGCGCGCTTCCATTTGGACGGAGCCAATGGGCGGCAAGGTGCTTGTCGCATGTTTGGATGCAGCGGGCGAAGAAAAGGGGGATTTAGCGTGACAAAAGCATACAAACAGGCAGGGGTTGACATTGAGGCTGGTTATCAGGCCGTCGCCCTCATGAAACAACACGTGCAAAAAACGATGCGTCCGGAAGTATTGGGCGGACTTGGCGGGTTTGGCGGCTTGTTTGATTTATCGTCGCTTGGCTATCGCCAGCCGGTGCTCGTCTCCGGCACGGATGGCGTCGGGACGAAGCTGAAATTGGCGTTTCTGCTTGACCGGCACGATACGATCGGCATCGACTGTGTGGCGATGTGTGTGAATGACATCGTTGTCCAAGGGGCGGAACCGCTCTTTTTCCTTGATTATATCGCCTGCGGCAAGGCGGTGCCGGAAAAAATCGCGGCCATCGTCAAAGGGGTGGCTGATGGCTGCGTTGAAGCCGGTTGCGCCTTGATCGGCGGGGAAACGGCGGAAATGCCGGGAATGTACGCGGACGACGAGTACGACTTGGCTGGATTTGCCGTCGGCATAGCCGAAAAAGAGCGGTTGGTGACCGGGCAAACGATCCAAGCGGGCGATGTGCTGATTGGGCTTCCATCAAGCGGTCTGCATAGCAACGGCTATTCGCTCGTGCGCCGTATTGTGTTCGAACAAGCGAAGCTGTCGCTTGATAAGATTTACGAACCGCTTGATGTTCCGCTTGGCGAGGAGCTGCTGAAGCCGACGCGCATTTATGCGAAACCATTGCGTTCGGCGCTTGAACGGTTTACGATCAAAGGGATGGCACATATTACTGGCGGCGGGTTTGTCGAAAACATTCCGCGCATGCTGCCGGAAGGCCTTGGAGCCCGCGTTCAACGCGGTTCGTGGCCGGTGCTGCCGATTTTTGACTTCCTGCGAGCCAACGGCAACCTTGAAGAAGAAGAGATGTTTTCTGTGTTTAATATGGGCATTGGCCTCGTGCTTGCCGTCAGTCCGGAAACAGCGGCGCCGCTTGTTGAATGGTTGGGCGAACAGAGCGAGCAGGCTTACATCATTGGCGAAGTGGCAGAAGGAGCGGGTGTGTCGTTTACCGGAGGGGGCAAAGCATGAAGCGGTTGGCTGTGTTTGCTTCTGGAAGCGGAACGAACTTTCAGGCGATCGTCGATGCGGCGAAGCGCGGCGAGTTGCCGGCTGACATCGCCCTTCTTATATGCGACCGCCCGGGCGCCAAAGTCATCGAACGGGCGACGCGCGAAAACGTGCCGGCGTTCGTGTTTTCCCCGAAAGACTACCCGTCCAAAGCGGCATTTGAGAGCGAGATTTTGCGTGAGTTAAGGGAACGACAAATTGAATGGATTGCGTTAGCCGGCTATATGCGCTTGATCGGGCCGACATTGCTTTCTGCTTATGAAGGGAAAATTGTCAATATTCATCCGTCGCTCTTGCCGGCGTTTCCGGGTAAAGACGCTATCGGCCAAGCCTATCGGGCTGGTGTGTCGGAAACAGGCGTCACCGTCCATTATGTTGACGAAGGGATGGATACCGGGCCGGTCATCGCCCAGCGAGCGGTCTCGATTATGCCCGGTGAACCGATCGAAGCACTGGAGGCGCGCATCCACGCGGTCGAACATGAGTTGTACCCGGCGGTATTGCGCATGCTGCTAGGGGAAGCGGAACAACCAGAAGAAAGGATCGAGAACGATGGCAGTCAAACGAGCATTAATCAGCGTGTCCAATAAAGAAGGAATCATTCCGTTTGCCAAACAGCTCGCCGAACTCGGTGTTGAAATCATTTCGACGGGCGGGACGAAACGAGCACTTGAGGAGGCTGGTGTTCCGGTCATCTCAATTTCTGATGTTACCGGGTTTCCGGAAATTTTAGACGGGCGCGTCAAAACGCTGCATCCGGCCATTCACGGCGGCATTTTGGCGATGCGCAACGATGAGCGCCATCAAGCAGCGCTAGCGGAGCATGGCATTCGCCCGATCGATTTGGTCGTCGTCAACCTGTATCCGTTCCAGCAAACGATTGCGAAACCGGACGTGACGCTGGCTGAGGCGATTGAACATATCGATATCGGCGGTCCAACGATGGTGCGCGCTGCCGCGAAAAACTATGCCGATGTGGCTATCGTCGTTGATCCAGCTGATTATTCAGTGGTCATCGAGGAGCTAAAAACAACCGGATCGATCCAAGCAGAAACGCGGCAAAAACTGGCGGCGAAAGCGTTCCGTCATACGGCAGCGTATGATGCGATGATCGCCGAGTATTTGACGAATCTCACTAGGGAGGAGTACCCGGAATCGCTCACCGTCACCTACACGAAAAAACAATCGTTGCGCTATGGCGAAAATCCGCATCAATCAGCGGCGTTTTACGCTAAACCGCTCGGTGCGGCTTTCTCGATTGCGCAAGCGAAACAGCTGCACGGAAAAGAGCTATCGTATAACAACATTAACGATGCCAATGCGGCCATCCACCTCATCCGCGAGTTTCAAGAGCCGGCTGTAGCGGCGATTAAACATATGAACCCGTGCGGCGTCGGTGTCGGTGCGACGCTTCTTGAGGCGTTTACGAAAGCGTACGAAGCCGATCCGGTGTCTATTTTCGGGGGCATTATCGCAGTGAACCGTGAAGTGGATAAAGAAACGGCAGAGCGGATGTATGACATCTTTTTGGAAATTGTCATCGCTCCGTCGTTTAGCGACGAGGCGCTCGCCATTTTGACGAAAAAGAAAAATATCCGTCTGTTGACGCTTGATTTTGCGGCAGCGGACGTCAAGGAAAAAACGCTCGTTTCGGTCAGCGGCGGCTTGCTCGTCCAAGATGCCGATACGTATACGCTTGAGGATGCTGAGTGGAATGTTGTCACGAAGCGCGAACCGACCGAAGCGGAACGTGAACAACTTCGTTTTGCATGGAATGTCGTGAAGCACGTAAAATCAAATGCCATCGTGCTGGCGAAAAACGGCATGACCGTTGGCGTTGGCGCTGGGCAAATGAACCGTGTCGGTGCAGCCAAGATTGCGATTGAACAAGCGGGAGAGCAGGCGGTAGGCGCAGTGCTTGCATCGGACGCCTTTTTCCCGATGGACGACACCGTTGAAGCAGCAGCGAAAGCTGGCATTACGGCCATCATCCAGCCCGGCGGCTCGATTCGTGACGCCGATTCGATCCGCAAAGCGGACGAGTACGGCATTGCCATGGTGTTTACCGGTGTGCGCCATTTCAAACATTAAACGGCGGCAAAAGGGGAGGAAGACAATGAACATTCTCATAGTCGGACGCGGCGGGCGCGAACATGCCATCGCTTGGAAGGCGGCGCAAAGCCCGCTCGTTGGTAAGCTGTATGCAGCGCCGGGCAACCCGGGCATCGGAGAAGCAGCAGAGTTGGTGGACATTGATGAGCTCGATATGGACGCGCTCGTTCAGTTCGCAAAACAAAAAAAAATTGATCTGACGATTGTTGGCCCGGAAGCGCCGCTTGCCGCCGGCATTGCTGACCGTTTTATGACGGAAGGGCTGCGCATTTTCGGCCCGAATCAAGCGGCGGCGCTCATTGAAGGAAGCAAAGCGTTCGCAAAAGAGCTCATGAAAACATACGGCATCCCGACGGCGGAACACGAAACCTTTTCCTCATACGAGGAAGCCAAAGCGTATATTGAGGAAAAAGGCGCACCAATCGTCATTAAAGCGGACGGATTGGCCGCTGGAAAAGGCGTCACCGTCGCCCAAACGGTGGAAGAAGCGCTGGCCGCAGCGAAAGCCGCACTTGTCGACGGACAATTCGGTACCGCCGGCAGTCAAGTCGTGATCGAGGAGTATTTGGAAGGCGAAGAATTTTCATTCATGGCGTTCGTCAACGGCGAGAAGGTGTATCCTCTGGCCATCGCCCAAGATCATAAACGGGCCTATGACGGGGACGAAGGGCCGAACACTGGCGGGATGGGGGCGTATTCACCGGTACCACAAATTTCCACTGATATGGTTCAACGTGCATTGGAGACGATCTTGCGTCCGACCGCCAAAGCGTTAGTGGCTGAAGGCCGGCCGTTTACCGGCGTGCTGTATGCCGGGTTGATTGCTACTGCGAATGGCCCAAAAGTGATCGAATTTAATGCCCGGTTTGGCGATCCAGAGGCGCAAGTCGTGCTGCCGCGCCTAAAAAACGATTTGCTTGCAGCGATCTTGGCGGTGATGGAAGGAAAAGAGCTGGAACTCGAGTGGACGGACGAAGCGGTGCTTGGCGTTGTGCTGGCAGCAAAAGGTTATCCCGGCACTTACGAACGCGGGGCGGCCATCCGCGGACTCGAGCGGCTCGCTCCGGACGCATTGTTGTTCCATGCCGGCACGAAGCGGGAAGGTGGAACGCTCTATACAAATGGCGGCCGCGTCCTTTTGTTAGCTGCCAAAGGAGCGACGCTTGCCGCAGCGAAAGAAAGGGCGTACGAGCAGGTAGCGGCCATCAACTGCGACGGCCTCTTTTACCGCCGCGACATCGGACGGCGCGCTATCGAACGCGCCTCCGCCGCAAATACACATACGACAGAGCAATAATGCCGCCAATCAATGTTGCCAACACAAACGACATATCGGTCATATATTCAAGCAACATTTTCATTCACTCCTTTGTATCGAAGGTGTCCCGAACGCGGGACACCTTTTTTGGTGAAACGAAGCGACTCAGCCGAGCGGGGACATAACGGATCCGTTCGGCATCGTTCTTAAGGAAGACTCCTGCATCGCGACACGGCTGAAAGTCGGTCTATATTTATGTTGGATTGACAACGGCTTCCTTTTGTTCATCAAGCAGCCGTTCGCGCTGCATATTGTCAAATAGGGCCGTTACCGGACAAAAACGGGTAATTCCTTCGCCGACTTTCATGGCTCCAAGCAGGATGGCAAACAAATACGATGTGCACCACGGCCGCCGGGCGAACCGGGCTGTCGCCCATGCGACGATGGTTAAGCCGAACGTGATGCGGATCAGTGCATTGACAATGCCAATATTCGCCATTAGCGTGTCCCTCCTCATATTTTTATTGTGAAAATCACTTTCGTACGTTAAAATGATTATATGGAACGATTAGGAAACAAGGGACGGGGTGTCAATGGGCGAACAACGCTATCGATGGAAAAGCAGTGAATTGCGCGAACAAGCAGCGGTGATTGATGGAAAACAATCGCCAACAAAAATATTAATGAACGCAACGTATTTGCATTCTTATTTCCGTGAATGGGTGAAAGGGAATATATGGATACATGGCGACCGTATTGTGTATGCCGGAGAGCGGCTTCCAGGTTGTGTCGATGAGGCATGTGAAATCATCGACTGCCGCGGATATGTGCTCGTCCCCGGCTACATTGAGCCGCATGTTCATCCATTTCAATTATATAATCCCCATTCCTTTGCCCGTTATGCGGCAACGTGCGGGACAACGACGTTGGTCAATGATAACTTATTTTTCCTTTTGCAAGCTGACGATGAAGGGGCATTTTTATTTTTGCAAGAAATGAATGCGCTTCCAGCCTCGGTGTATTGGTGGTGCCGCTTTGATGGGCAAACGGAGCTAGAGCGCGAAGATGAGCAACTGTCAAACGCTCGGATCAAACGGTGGCTGGACCAAGAAACGGTTCTTCAAGGCGGTGAGCTGACATCATGGCCAAGGCTCGTAAGCGGCGATGACATCGTCCTTTACTGGATGCAAGAGGCGAAACGGCGGCGTCGCAAAATCGAGGGGCACTTTCCAGGGGCGTCGGAGAAAACGCTGGTGAAAATGACGCTTTTTGGTGTAGACGGAGACCATGAAGCGATGACGGGAAAAGAAGTGCACTTGCGCCTTTGGCACGGCTATACAGTCACGCTCCGCCATTCGTCAATCCGTCCGGATTTGCCGGTGCTGCTTGAGGAAATGAAAGTGCTTGGCATCCGGTATTATGACAAATGCTTATTGACGACCGATGGTTCGCCGCCAGCTTTTTATGAAAATGGAGTCATGGATCAGCTGCTCCGCATCGCCATTGAGCATGGCGTGCCGGTGATTGACGCATATGCCATGGCGACGGTCAATGTCGCCCGTCATTACGGCATTGAACATCTTCACGGCAGCATCGCTACCGGCCGAATTGCGCACATCAACTTCTTGCGCTCGGCCCATGACCCGATGCCAGTGCACGTACTTGCCAAAGGCGAATGGGTGAAGAGGGAAGGAGAGCCGTTAGGCGCATGGCCAACACCGAAATGGGAACAGTTTGGCATTCGGCCGCTTTCATTGTCATGGGAATTGGAATGGGATGATTTGCAGTTTTCGATGCCGATAGGGCTGCGTATGGAAAATGCGGTCATTTTAAAGCCGTACTCTGTGTCGATTGATACGTCGCGCGACCGTTTAGGCCATGATCATGACGAATGCTTTTTAGTGCTGCTTGACCGAAACGGCCGCTGGCGCGTCAATACAATGCTCAAAGGATTTTCGTCAGCGCTCGGTGGGTTAGCAAGTTCATATTCGAACACCGGTGATTTCATTTTGATCGGCAAACATAAAGAGGATATGCTGCTTGCTTTTCAGCGGATGAAGGACATCGGCGGCGGCATCGTGCTCGTCGAGGACGGAATCGTTCTATTTGAGCTTCCACTCCCACTTGGCGGCATGACGTCCACCTTGGACATGGAACCATTGATGAACGAGGAAAAGACGTTCGTCCGTCTTTTGCGGGAACGCGGGTATCATTTTGAGGATCCGGTGTACTCGCTGCTCTTTTTCCAGTCAACTCATTTGCCATATGTGCGCATTACTCAGCGCGGCATTTATGATGTGATGCATAAAACGGTACTCTTTCCCTCGATAATGCGGTAAAATAAAAAAGAAAAAGGTTGTGTGTCCATTGAAACAATGGCTGTTTGCCATCAGTTGCGCGGCACTGTTACTAGGCGGCTGCACCGCTGAAAGCGGGCCAAAACGAGCTGAGCCGGTCAAGCCTAATCCGGTGCAGGAGCAGCCGTCCGATTCCCCGAGAGAGGAGAAACAAACGTTTCCGCTGACCGGGTTGCCGGCAGAGGAGGATGTCCATCAGCGGGTCATCGGCGTCATGATCAACAATCATCCGAAGGCGCGTCCGCAGTCAGGCCTCGGCCAAGCGGACATCGTGTATGAGGTGCTTGCCGAGGGAGACATCACCCGCTTTTTAGCGCTGTATCAAAGCGAGTTGCCCGAGCGGGTTGGGCCGGTGCGGAGCGCACGCGACTACTATATTGACTTGAGCGACGGCTACCATGCGCTTTATGTGTGCCACGGCTGGAGCCCGAAGGCAAAAGTGCGGCTTGAGCAGGGGGAAACCGATTATTTGAACGGACTGTTTTACGACGGGACACTGTTTCAGCGCGCCTCATTCCGCAAGGCGCCGCACAATTCCTACATTACGTTTGCCAACATTGAAAAAGGCGCCGTGCAAAATGGATACGCATGGACAGATGAGGTTGACCCGCTGCCGTTTCGCGATGATGAGCCAAGCGGGGAGAACGTCGGGACAGTCCACATTCTTTATTCGCACCGTGCGTATGCCCAAGTGGAATACCGATATGCGCCGGAACAAAAAGGATATTATCGGTACAGCGGCGGCGAGCAAACGATTGATTACGATACAAATGACCCAGTCATAGTGCAAAACGTTCTGATTGTCGCCGCTCGTCATCGGGTGATCGACAGCTACGGACGGCGTGACATTGACCTAACTTCCGGAGGCAAAGGCTACTTGTTACAAAACGGTGTTATCCAACCGATCGAATGGAAAAACGTTGCTGGACGGTTGCTGCCATACCGTGGCGGGGATCCGGTTGGATTCGTGCCTGGGAAGACGTGGATCAACATCGTTCCGGAACTGGAGATTGTGCAATGGAAATGACCGGACAGCCCGGTTTATCCGCCGCGGGGCTGGGACCGGTCCATGAGGGGATGTGTATAGAAAATGTCTGCGGGCGGCTTTCAGAGATATATAGGGCTATTGGGGATCAGAACATGTTCTTGCCAAACGTAAGTAAGGAGGAAAATAGGCATGCAAATCGATAAGCTGCGTGGCAGAGAGCTTGATCAACTGTTTCAAGCCATTTTGTCGTTGCGTGATTTAGAGGAGTGCTATCGCTTTTTCGACGATTTATGCACGGTAAACGAAATCCAAGCGCTCGCTCAGCGTCTCGAGGTGGCGCGCATGTTGCGCGAAGGGTATACGTACCATAAAATCGAAACGGAAACTGGGGCGAGCACAGCAACGATTTCACGCGTCAAACGATGCCTCAATTACGGCAATGACGCCTACGCGATGGCGCTTGATCGCATTAAAGAGGAAGAGCGCCAGGCGGCCAACGAAGCATAACGCTCGGCGCTGCAAGGAGATTCCTTCCATCGGAAAAGGAACTCCTTTTCTTTTTGCGGATTTGTTATAATGAAACAATGGAGTAATGAGTGGAGGGATCTTGTCATGGAAGAGATTCGCGCTTGGCGCCATGTGTTTAAGCTAGACCCGAACAAGCCGATCGATGACGAACGCCTTGAGCGTCTTTGTGAGTCTGGAACGGATGCTGTCATCGTTGGTGGAACGGATGGAGTGACGCTCGATGGTGTGCTCGATTTATTGGCCCGCATCCGTCGCTTCTCGGTGCCATGCGCGCTCGAAGTGACCGATATAGAAGCGTTGACGCCGGGATTTGACGCGTATTTCATTCCGATGGTGTTAAACAGCCGCCACGTCGAGTGGGTGATCGGCCGCCATCATGAGGCAGTGAAACAGTATGGCGACGTCATGAACTGGGATGAAATTTTCGCTGAGGGCTATTGTATTTTAAACGGAGAATGCAAAGCAGCGAAGCTGACAAATGCCAATACAGCGCTCGATGACGATGATGTTGTGGCGTATGCCCGCCTCGCTGAGCAGCTGTACAAGCTCCCGATCTTTTATCTCGAATATAGCGGTGCGTACGGCAATCCGTCTTTAGTGAAAAAAGTGAAACGGGCGCTCAGCCGAACGCAGCTCGTTTACGGCGGCGGCATCACGACGCCGGAACAGGCGGCAGAAATGGCTCGCTATGCCGATACGGTCGTCGTCGGCAACGCTGTGTACGATTCATTTGAAAGCGCGCTGGCAACGGCGAAGGCGGTTAAGCGAATCGCTGGCGAAAATGGAATGAGTGGTGTAGAATAGAACATATGTTTTATTGGTGGTGGAAACGATGAATTTTTTGTCTGAAAAGTTGCTCGCTCATTTAAACAAAGAGCAGCAGGAGGCCGTCAAAACGACGGAAGGTCCGCTGCTCATTATGGCTGGGGCGGGGAGTGGGAAAACGCGTGTGTTGACACACCGAATCGCCTATTTAATGGCGGAAAGGCATATCGCGCCGTGGAACATTCTGGCCATTACGTTTACGAACAAGGCAGCGCGCGAAATGCGGGAACGCGTGCAGGCGCTTTTAGGCGGAGCGGCGGAAGACGTCTGGATTTCGACGTTTCATTCGATGTGTGTCCGCATTTTACGCCGCGACATTGACCGCATCGGCATTAACCGCAATTTTTCGATCCTCGATCCAACCGACCAACTTTCGGTGATCAAGACGATTTTAAAAGAAAAAAACATTGATCCGAAAAAATTTGAGCCACGGACGATTTTAGGCACGATCAGCGGGGCGAAAAACGATCTGCTCGCGCCGGAGCAATTCGCGAAGCAGGCATCGACGTATTACGAAAACATCGTCAGCGATGTGTATCAAGAATATCAGCAACGTCTTCTCCGCAACCATTCGCTTGACTTTGACGATTTGCTCATGACGACGCTTCAGCTGTTTGACCGCGTGCCGGATGTGCTTCAATATTACCAATATAAATTCCAGTACATTCATATTGATGAATATCAAGATACGAACCGCGCCCAATATACGCTCGTGAAAAAGCTTGCCGAGCGATTCCAAAACATTTGCGCCGTCGGCGACGCTGACCAGTCGATTTATCGCTGGCGCGGGGCAGATATCCAAAACATTTTATCGTTTGAGCGTGATTACCCAAACGCAAAAGTCATTTTGCTCGAGCAAAACTACCGTTCGACGAAGTGCATTTTGCAGGCGGCAAATGAAGTGATCGAGCATAACGTCAACCGGAAGCCGAAACGGCTTTGGACAGAAAATCCGGAAGGGAAGCCAATCACCTATTACGAAGCGATGAACGAAGCAGATGAAGCGCAGTTTGTTGCCGGCCGCATTCAAGAGGCGATTAGGCGCGGGGAGCGCCGCTACAGCGATTTTGCGGTGCTGTACCGCACGAACGCCCAGTCGCGCGTCATGGAGGAAATGTTGTTAAAAGCGAACATTCCGTACCAAATCGTTGGCGGTTTGAAGTTCTATGACCGGAAGGAAATCAAAGACCTTCTTGCTTACTTGCGCGTCATCGCCAACCCGGACGATGATTTGAGCTTGCTTCGCATCATCAACGTGCCAAAGCGCGGCATCGGTGCCTCGACGATTGACAAATTGGTCCGCCACGCGGCGGAGCATGAGCTGTCGCTGTTTGAAACGCTCGGCGAGCTCGAGATGATCGGCTTGAGCGCGAAGACGGCTGGGGCACTCGCGGCGTTTCGCGGCCAGCTCGAGCAATGGACACAGTTGCAAGAATACGTCTCGGTTACTGAGCTTGTCGAAGAAGTGCTCGACAAATCCGGCTATCGCGACATGCTGAAGGCCGAGCGAACGATTGAGGCGCAAAGCCGGCTCGAGAACCTTGATGAGTTTTTATCGGTGACCAAGCATTTTGAAAACGTGAGCGATGATAAATCGCTTGTCGCTTTTTTAACGGATTTGGCGCTCATTTCCGATTTGGACGAGCTAAACGGCAACGATCAAACGCCAGAAGGAGAAGCAGTCGTTTTAATGACGCTTCACGCCGCCAAAGGGCTCGAGTTTCCAGTCGTCTTTTTGATCGGCATGGAAGAAGGCATTTTTCCGCACAACCGTTCGCTCGATGACGAAGACGAGATGGAAGAAGAGCGGCGGCTGGCGTATGTCGGCATCACCCGCGCGGAAGAGGAACTTGTGTTGACGAGCGCGCAAATGCGGACGTTGTTTGGCAACATTCAAATGAACCCGCCGTCGCGCTTTTTAAATGAAATTCCGGCGCATTTGCTTGAGACGGTTTCGCGTCGTCAGGCGGATGCTCCGCGTCCAGTGGTCTCGCGCCTACAGGCCAATGGTGCCGTTGGGGCATGGAAAGTGGGGGACCGGGCGAATCACCGGAAATGGGGAGTCGGCACCGTCGTCAGCGTCCGCGGTGAAGGCGACGACCAAGAACTCGACATCGCATTCCCGAGTCCGACCGGCATTAAACGGCTGCTGGCTAAATTTGCGCCGATTGAGAAAGTGTAAGAAAGGAGAACGGATGAACGTATGAACCGCCAACAAGCCGAACAGCGCGCGGCCGAGCTGCGCGAACGGTTAAACCGCTACGGATATGAATATTATGTACTCGACCGACCCTCTGTTCCAGATGCGGAGTATGACCGGTTGATGCAAGAACTTATCGCCATTGAGGAACAGTATCCGGAGCTGAAAACGAGCGACTCGCCGACCCAGCGCATCGGCGGCCCGCCGCTTGAGGCGTTTCGCAAGGTGGCGCATCGCGTCCCGATGATGAGCTTAGCAAACGCGTTTAACGAAGGCGATTTGCGCGATTTCGACCGCCGCGTTCGTCAAGAAGTCGGCGAGGCGGCGTACGTGTGCGAATTGAAAATCGACGGCCTCGCCGTCTCCGTCCGCTATGAAGATGGCTATTTCGTTCAAGGGGCGACGCGCGGCGACGGAATGACAGGGGAGGACATTACGGAAAATTTGAAGACGATCCGCTCGCTGCCGCTGCGCCTCAACGAGCCGGTGTCGCTTGAGGCGCGCGGTGAGGCGTTCATGCCGAAAGCGTCATTTTTGCGCCTGAATGAAGAGCGCCAAGCGCGCGGAGAAGAACTGTTCGCCAATCCACGAAACGCGGCGGCCGGCTCGCTCCGCCAGCTCGATCCGAAAGTGGCGGCATCGCGTCAGCTCGATTTGTTCGTTTATGGTTTAGCCAATGCCGAGGAGCTGGGCATTGAGTCACATAGCGCGGCGCTCAGCTATTTGCAGTCGCTCGGGTTCAAAGTGAACCCGGAGCGGCGGCGCTGTGCCACGATTGATGAAGCGATCGCATTTATCAACGAGTGGAACGAAAAACGGCCGCAGCTGTCATATGAGATCGATGGCATCGTCATTAAAGTTGATTCGTTTGCCCAGCAACGGCAGCTTGGGACGACAGCGAAAAGTCCGCGCTGGGCGATCGCCTACAAATTTCCAGCTGAGGAAGTGGTGACGACCCTGATCGGCATTGAGGTGAACGTCGGCCGCACCGGCGTTGTCACTCCGACAGCGATCCTCGAACCAGTGCGCGTCGCTGGTACAACCGTGCAGCGCGCTACTCTTCATAATGAAGATTTTATCCGGGAAAAAGACATCCGCATCGGCGATGCGGTCATTATCAAAAAAGCAGGCGATATCATCCCGGAAGTGGTCGGCGTCGTCGTCGACCGGCGTGACGGGGATGAGATGACGTTTACGATGCCAACGCATTGTCCGGAATGCGAAAGTGAACTTGTTCGCCTTGAGGGGGAAGTGGCGCTCCGTTGCTTAAACCCGAAATGTCCGGCCCAGCTACGTGAACGGCTCATCCATTTTGCCTCAAGGGCGGCAATGAACATTGAAGGATTGGGCGAAAAAGTCGTCACCCAACTGTTTAACGCTGGTCTTGTCTGCGACGTCGCCGATTTGTACCGACTGACGAAAGAACAGCTCATCGGTTTGGAACGGATGGGCGAAAAGTCGGCAGCCAACCTGCTTGCGGCGATTGAAGCATCAAAGCAAAACTCACTCGAGCGGTTGCTGTTCGGACTTGGCATCCGCTATGTCGGCGCGAAAGCCGCTCAACTTTTGGCTGAGCATTTTGAAACGATGGAGCGACTCGAGACGGCAACGAAAGAGAAATTGATGGCCGTGCCGGAAATCGGCGAGAAAATGGCCGACTCGATCACCACCTATTTTGCCCAGCCGGAAGCGGCCGAGCTGCTCCATGAGTTGCGGCTTTACGGCGTGAACATGGCATACAAAGGGGCAAAGCGGGCGGTTGAGGCGCCTGCTGACTCCGCCTTCGCCGACAAAACGGTCGTTTTGACCGGAAAGCTTATGTCCATGTCGCGCAATGAGGCGAAAGAACAAATCGAGCGGCTCGGCGGACGCGTCACTGGCAGCGTCAGCCGCAGCACCGACATCGTCATCGCTGGCGAAGATGCCGGGTCGAAGCTCGATAAAGCCCAGCAGCTTGGCATCGAGATTTGGGATGAAACGCGATTTTTGCAAGAGATAAGCAGGGGGAAACAATGAAACGAATCTCAATCATTAGCAGCTTGGTTGCCCGCAGTTGGACAAAGCAGATCCGAAAGCGGCTCGCCGTCCTCGGGATCGCCTCCATTTGTTTGTTGTCCGCGTGCGCGCCAAAATTTAGCGAAGGCGAAGAAGTCGTGCAAGACAAAGGAAGCAAAGAGCAAGAAGCCGTCATTCCAAAATACAATATTTCCGACTCGCATTATCGCGTTGTTTTGCCGTTTAAACCGTCTGGAGCGCGCGGACAGGTGGTCAACGATTTAAATACACGCCTTGATGTCGATGAATTTGAGACTGGACTGATGCGCTTGGCCTCCGAACAATTTTCCCCGGACGATTACTTGTTCCAAGAGGGGCAATATTTAGACGATGAGACAGTTGAAAAATGGCTTGCCCGTAAGCGGACGAACAGCCAGCTAACAGAAGAGAAAATGAAGCCGGAAGACAACATCGGCTTAAACCCACCGATTAGCGACGTGGGAACGAATGAACAAAAAAATAAACAAAGCCCGATTTATTTGGCGAGCATTTTGGAACATGACTATTTAGTCAAAGTGGATAAAGATAAGGTGAAACTTGGCGGCGTTGCCATTGGATTGGCGCTCAACTCCGTTCATTATTACTCGACCGAGCAAGGCTACCCACGCGAGGTGAAAATCCAAGACGATGTCATAGAACGGGAAGGAAAACGGATTGCCGCCGAGGTGCTGAAACGGCTGCGAAATATAAAAGGACTTGGCAGTGTGCCAATCACGCTTGCCCTATACAAACAAGCACCGCGTTCGTCTGTCACTCCGGGGCATTTTTTCGCCGTCACCCACGTTGACGAAGGAAGCAACACGATTGACAAATGGAAAGCGGTGAACGAGGAATATTACTTATTCCCGTCTGATGGAGCAGAAAAAAACCACCGTGACGATTGGCTGAAATTCAACAACTTTAAATCTGATGTGGAAGATTTCTTCCCCAACTACACGGGTGTCGTCGGCAAAGGGCTGTACGTCAACGACCAACTTCAGAAGTTAACGATTACCATTACGATGCCGTTTTACGGCAAAGCGGAAGTGATCGGCTTTACCCAATACGTGACCGGCCTTGTAATGGAAAAATTTCCGGACTATATCACGGTCAACGTCTACATTTCTTCAGCGGGCCAGCCCGAAAGTCTGATCGTACGGGAAGCGAAAGCGGACGAGCCGTTTGTGCATATTTACCAATGACAACACAACGTGGCGCATCCTCTCTGGACGAGCCAGAGGGGATGTGTTTTTTGCGATGTTGCAATTCGAACAGGTTGGTGAAAATGGATTCGCCGGCAGCCTGTCGCAGTGATTTGCCTAATGGGAGACAGGTTGGTAAAATCATGAAGAATTAGATGTGAGCAAAGGTGTGTTACGACCATGAAGGCCATTTGTGTGTTTTGTGGATCAAGCTATGGACGAAGCATAAAATATAAGGAAGCGGCTCAAGAACTCGGAACGTTTTTAGCCCAAAGCGGCATGACACTCATTTACGGCGGCGGAATGCGGGGCTTGATGGGAGAGGTTGCTGAGGCGGCGCTGCGCCATCAAGGGCGCGTTGTCGGGATCATTCCACAATTTTTGAAAGACCGAGAAGTGGCGCATAACCGGTTAGGCGAACTGTTGGTTGTCGATACGATGCACACCCGCAAGGCGAAAATGTACGAGGCGGCCGATGGGTTTATCGCCATGCCAGGGGGCTACGGAACATACGAAGAGCTGTTCGAAGTGCTTTCATGGTCGCGTGTCGGCCTTCACCAAAAACCAATCGGCCTGCTCAATGTCGACGGATTTTTCGACCCACTTCTTGACTTGCTTCAGCATACGGTCGAAAACGGATTTGCCGCGCCGGAAGATCTTGATCTCATTGTCAGCGCTGCGGATGTTTCGACGCTGTATGAGCGGATGAAGACGTTCCGCCATCATCGCTGTTCTGGGACATAAAGGAGCGGCGGGCCGCTCCGCCGACAGAGATGCTGCTAAGTTGGCGAGTTGTTCACTTCATGCGCGGCGCGGATGCCGGATTCAATGGCACCTTGAATCCATCCGTGGTGGGTGGAGGGATGTTCGCTGGCAAAATGGACCCTTCCTTCAGGGAGAGCGATGTACGGAGACAGCTCCGTCACTTGGTTCGGCTTCATCATCGTGAAGGCGCCGCCGGAGTACGGATAGCGCACCCAACTATGGCTTGTTCCCGTTTCAAATTCACGGTAGACTTGTTCTCCATGGATGACGGATAAGTTTTTTAACGCATATTCAAGCCGCTCTTCATCGCCTAAGCTGTCCCAGGGAACGGTGTCGTCTTCCCCATGTATAGCTGGCCAATACGACGCCAGGTCCTGCCGTGCCAATGCCTTGGCTTGGATATTGCGTATACGTAATCGGCAGGTCGGAAACGGTTTTTCCTCCGAACATCCCTTCTTTTTCCCAAAATCGTGTTTTAAACTGGATGCCGGTTTTCGTTGAACCGGCATAATGCAATTCGCGAATGGCCTTCCATTTGTTTTCGGAAAACGAATGGCGCGGTTCGATGTCGACAAACTGCAAAACCGAAAACGGGATGGTGACGATCACCCGATCGGCCGTGATTTGAAACGGCTGAAAAATTTTCGTATGGGTGGCGTGCACCGTGACGGTGTTTTGGTTTTGAACGATTTTTTGCACTTTATGGCTAAAGAGAATCTCGTTCTTCAGCTGCGGCAAAAACGCTTTCGGAAGCCGATCATTGCCGCCGGAGATTTCATAAAAGCGCATATTCGGTGTAAACAGCACCATCAGTTCACGCAACATCTCAAGAAACGAAAGTTCGGGGAATCCTTCCAACGAGAGAACAGCTTTGATCATATCGATGGCTCCCACGGACAACGGTAGGCCGAACGGGTTGTAGCGCAAATAGGCGTCCAGCGAGTAGCGGTCGAGCCGTTCAATGACAATCGGCCAATGTTGTTCCGGATTTTGCTCGATGAATTGAATGACGGGCCGAATCGCCATCTGCAACAGCTCGGAAGCGGTTTTGCCCCGTTCGTGGGGGGCGACGGGAAAACCGAAGAGGTCGGGATGCCGCTCGTATTCGCTAAGGCGCGCTTTGACCCCGCGAAAATATAAAATATCGCGCGGGGTGCTGTTGATAAACGGGTGGAGCGGCAAGTTGAATTTTTGGATATATTCCAATGTCAATTGATGAGTGTGAGGGATGCGCATCGCCCCAGCCTCAAGATACTGATCGTTGCGAAAGTCGGAGCGAAGCGTGTAGATGCGGCCGCCGACCCGCTCGGACGCTTCAAGAATCGTGACATGATGGCCTGCTTGCTTCAGCAATGACGCTGCGACAAGTCCGGCCATTCCGGCGCCGATGATAATGATATGTTGAGGCGCTGCGTTTTCTTTAAGCCATGGCGAATGATCGAGACCATCGTTTCCATCGATAGTTTTGGTGAAACATACGGATGGGACATTAATCGGACTCCCCCTTTGCCATCTGCCTGTTGCGATGGCGAAAATGCGGTTATTCCATCTTATTCAGCGGCAAAGGGGGATATGTGGAAGTATCCGTTACGATTCGGAAAAGATATACGTTCCTCCAGCCAGCTCGAGGCGGCGCTGCGGCTTGCTGCCGATGATGCGGCAGGCAAACGGCCTTGTCGACGGGGGTTCGTCTGCTTGGTAAAAGCGGAGGGTGACGCCGCCACCCGTTAGTTCGGCATAAGTTCCCGCCTCATCGTGGCCAACATTAGGGTCCGGCAGGTCAAACAGCCGACGGTAGCCGCTGATGGCGCGGTCGATATCAAGCGTATAGATGCTGATGGACGACAGGGAGGGAGATCCGATCGGATGGCGCATGAGCGGCGCCAGCTCGTTCATCCGCACGTCATCGTCATCGCCCCACTGGATGAAAAACGGGTAGCGGAAAGCGCCGTCTGTGTCGTCTTCGACAAACAGCATCGACCATGTCAGCCGCTTGCCATCATCACGCTGGCGGCTGCCAGGGAGCGGGCCGATCGGAGTGAATCCTTTGCTTTTGAGCTGTGCGGCCAGCTGTTTGATATCGTTCGTTCGAAAGGCAAACTGGGAAAAGCCGTTCCCTTCTTGACGGTCAGCGACAAGTTGGGCAATGAGCGGATTTTGGCAGGTGTTCGCTGTCTGCTCATCAGCGATGCCAATCCATTCGATGTAGCTTAGCGATGCGAAATAGCATAACGCGTTATACGTTCCCCATGCCTCATGGCGGCCGCCCTGGATGGCCGTAAACCCTAACTGTTCAAACGAGCCTTTCACCTGTTCCGGGCGCTCGGTCAGATGGACGAGATGGTCAAACGCGACGTTCATGGAGACGAACTCCCTCCTTATAGAGAAGGTCGATTAGCGAAACAGCATTTCTTTAAGCTTGTAGATGCTGCGTTCGTTATCGACGGTGCGGTGGGCGATAAAATTCAAGTCCAGCTTGATGTCTTCGATTTGGGCAGCCAATTGCTCATAGCGGGAATCCATCTTCTGTTCGAGGCGGTCCACCGTTTGTTTCAATGAGGCAAATTCTTGGTGAAGATGGTGGACATCGGCGGCGAGAGCTTCTAGTTTGGCGTCTGTTTCGTCTTGGCGGTGGAGAAGAGCGGCCACGATGCCGTTCAATTCCTTTTGCCCGGCGCGAAGCGAATCTTGTTCTTGGCGTAGACGCTGTTGTTCCAAACGGATTTCCTGTTGCTCTTTTCGGATTTCTTGTTGCTCTTTTCGGATTTCTTCTTGTTCCTGGCGAATGGCGATTTGTTCACGCTCGAGCCGCTCTTGGCCTTCCACGAGCTTTTGCAGCGTCCCGTCCATGGCGTTCAAGCGGTCGAGCACTTGAGCGAACAACTCTTCACTCATCGTCATGATCCCCCTTTTTCATGCATCACAACGATTATAGTACATACGTTCGTATTTGTCAATGGACAACAAAGGAAATGTTAGCCGGAATGTTGCTTTATTTCCTTTTATTTTGGTATCATCATAGTATTGTGAAAGGTCGACCATATCGGAGGTGAACACGATGTCGCGAATTTCCATCGACCAAGTGAAACACGTCGCCGACTTGGCGCGGTTGGCGATTACGGAGGAAGAAGCGGAAATGTTTACAAAACAGCTCGACGCGATCATTACGTTTGCCGAGCAGTTGAATGAGTTGGATACCGAGAATGTTCCGCCGACTTCGCATGTGCTTGATATGAGAAACGTGATGCGCGAGGACATTCCAGAACCGGGGCTGCCGCGCGAGGAAGTGTTGAAAAACGCGCCGGATCAGCAAGATGGCCAGTTCCGCGTGCCCGCTATTTTAGAGTAAGGAGGGGGATTTATGTCGCTCTTTGACCATACGGTGTCGGAATTACATACGCTGCTGCAGAAAAAAGAAGTATCGGTTTCCGAATTGGTGGAGGAATCGTATCGCCGCATCGGCGAAGTGGAAGAGAAAGTACAGGCGTTTTTAACGTTAAACGAAGAGCAAGCGCGGGTGAAAGCGAAAGAGTTGGATGATCAACTGGCAAAAGGAGAGGAAACCAACCCGCTGTTTGGCTTGCCGATCGGCATTAAAGACAACATCGTCACCAAAGGGTTGCGCACGACATGCGCCAGCAAAATTTTATACAACTTTGATCCGATTTATGATGCGACCGTTATGGAGCGGTTGAACGCCGCGGGCGCGATTACGATCGGGAAGCTGAACATGGACGAGTTTGCCATGGGTTCGTCGACGGAAAACTCTGGGTTCCAGCTGACGCGCAACCCATGGGATTTAGAGCGCGTTCCAGGGGGGTCCAGCGGAGGTTCGGCAGCGGCGGTGGCGGCTGGCGAAGTGCCGTTTTCACTCGGCTCGGATACGGGTGGTTCAATCCGCCAACCAGCAGCGTTTTGTGGGGTTGTCGGATTGAAGCCGACGTACGGCCGCGTGTCGCGCTTCGGACTCGTCGCGTTTGCGTCATCGCTCGACCAAATCGGCCCAATTACGCGCACGGTGGAAGATAACGCCTACTTGCTGCAAGTGATTTCTGGCGTTGACCCAATGGATTCGACTTCAGCAAACATCCCGGTGCCTAACTATGTCGAGGCGTTGACAGGCGATATCAAAGGCTTGAAAATCGCCGTGCCGAAAGAATATTTAGGTGAAGGAGTCGACGAAGGGGTGCGCCAGTCGGTGCTTGCCGCGCTCAACGTGCTCGAGAAACTCGGAGCGACATGGGAAGAAGTGTCGCTGCCGCATTCGAAATATGCTTTGGCGACGTACTATTTGCTTGCTTCATCGGAAGCATCGGCCAACCTCGCCCGTTTTGACGGCGTTCGCTACGGGTATCGGACCGACAACGCGAAAAACTTGATCGACATGTACAAACAAACGCGGAGCGAAGGGTTCGGCAGCGAAGTCAAACGCCGTATTATGCTCGGGACGTTTGCCTTAAGCTCAGGCTATTACGATGCGTATTACAAAAAAGCGCAAAAAGTGCGGACGTTGATCAAGCGCGACTTCGAGAACGTCTTTGAACAATACGACGTCATCATCGGTCCGACGACGCCGACGCCAGCGTTTAAAATCGGCGAGAAAACGAGCGATCCGCTGACCATGTATATGAACGATATTTTGACGATTCCGGTCAACCTAGCGGGCGTGCCGGCCATTTCCGTGCCGTGCGGCTTTGTTGATGGCTTGCCGGTCGGTTTGCAAATCATCGGCAAACATTTCGATGAAGGCACAGTCTATCGCGTCGCCCACGCCTTTGAACAAGCGACCGAATACCATAAGCAAAAACCGGTGTTGTAAGGGGGGATCGACGATGAATTTTGAAACGGTCATCGGACTTGAGGTCCACGTCGAGCTGAAAACGAAATCGAAAATTTTCTCAAGCAGTCCGAACGCGTTCGGTGCGCCCCCGAATACGCAAACGAACGTCATCGACTTAGGGTATCCGGGCGTGCTGCCGGTCTTGAACCGGCAAGCGGTCGAATTTGCGATGAAGGCGGCGATGGCGTTAAACTGCGAAATCGCGACCGAGACGAAATTTGACCGCAAAAACTACTTTTATCCGGACAACCCGAAAGCGTACCAAATTTCGCAATACGACCAGCCGCTTGGCAAAAATGGCTGGATTGAAATTGAAGTGAACGGGAAAAAGAAAAAAATCGGCATCACCCGCATTCACTTGGAAGAAGACGCCGGCAAGCTGACGCATACGGGCGATGGCTACTCGCTTGTCGACTTTAACCGCCAAGGAACGCCGCTCATTGAGATCGTCTCCGAGCCGGACATCCGTTCGCCGGAAGAGGCGTACGCCTACTTGGAAAAATTAAAGGCGATCATCCAATACACCGGCGTCTCTGACTGCAAAATGGAAGAAGGATCGCTTCGCTGCGATGCGAACATCTCGCTTCGCCCAATCGGTTCGGACCAATTCGGCACGAAAACCGAATTGAAAAACTTAAACTCGTTCAACTTCGTCCGCATGGGGCTCGAGTACGAGGCGAAGCGGCAGGAGAAAATTTTGCTCTCCGGCGGCGTCATCCGCCAAGAAACGCGGCGGTTTGACGAAGCGACGAAAACAACGATTTTGATGCGCGTCAAAGAAGGATCGGAAGACTACCGCTACTTCCCCGAGCCGGACTTGGTCATGCTTTACATTGACGACGAATGGAAAGAGCGCGTCCGCGCCTCGATTCCGGAGCTCCCGGACGCCCGTCGGAAACGGTATGTCGAACAATGGGGTTTGCCGGAATACGACGCCAAAGTACTGACGCTGACCAAAGAAATGGCCGATTTCTTTGAAGCGACCGTCGCCAACGGCGCTGACCCGAAACTGGCGTCGAACTGGCTCATGGTCGAAGTGTCGGGCTACTTAAACGCCGAACAAAAAGAGCTTCATGACATCGCCTTGACGCCGGAAAGTCTAGCTGGGATGATCAAGCTCATCCAAAACGGTACGATTTCGTCGAAAATCGCGAAAAAAGTGTTCAAAGAGCTCGTCGAACACGGCGGCGATCCAGAGAAAATCGTCAAAGAAAAAGGGCTCGTGCAAATTTCCGACGAAGGGGCGCTGCGCAAAATCGTGCTCGAAGTGCTAGATGCCAACCCGCAGTCGGTGGAAGACTATAAAAATGGCAAAGACCGCGCGCTTGGCTTCCTCGTCGGCCAAGTGATGAAAGCAACGAAAGGACAAGCCAATCCGCCGCTTGTCAACAAGCTGTTAGTGGAAGAAATAAATAAACGATAAGAAAAAGACAGGGCTGCCCATGGGCAGCCCTTTTCTTTATATATTTTTTGACTATTCTAAAAACAAAATTGACAATGATCCTTACGGATGGTAGATTTTTATTGATAGACGAAACTAATGTGAAGATAGGTACGGGAGCGCTTGAGGAGAGAGGCGAAAAACAAGAGGGGAGAGGAAACCATGAGCAATGAACAAAACTTCCGCCCAGAGACGCTCGCCATCCACGCCGGGCAACAACCGGATGCGGAAACGGGCTCGCGAGCGGTGCCGATTTATCAAACGAGTTCGTATGTATTCCGTGACAGTGAGCATGCGGCCAATTTGTTTGGATTGAAAGAGGAAGGATACATTTATACGCGCATTATGAACCCGACGAACGATGTGCTGGAAAAGCGAATCGCAGCCCTTGAAGGCGGCGTCGGGGCGCTCGCGCTGTCATCGGGGCAGGCGGCAGTATTTTATTCGCTCATCAACATCGCCTCAGCGGGCGATGAAATCGTCTCGTCTTCGTCTATTTATGGCGGCACGTACAACTTGTTCGCCCATACGCTGCGCAAATTTGGCATTACGGTGAAGTTTGTTGACTCGTCTGATCCAGAAAACGTTGAAAAGGCCATCACGGACAAAACGAAAGCCGTGTTTGCTGAAACGATCGGCAACCCGAAAAACGATGTGCTTGACATCGAAGCGGTAGCTGATATCGCTCATCGCCACGGCATTCCGCTCATCGTTGATAACACGGTTGCCAGCCCGTACTTGCTGCGGCCGATTGAGTTTGGCGCTGATATCGTCGTCCACTCCGCAACGAAGTTCATCGGGGGCCACGGCAATTCGATCGGCGGCGTGATCGTCGACAGCGGCAAGTTTGACTGGAAAGGAAGCGGCAAGTTCCCGGAGTTCACCGAGCCGGACCCAAGCTATCACGGGTTGGTGTATGTCGATGCCGTCGGCGAAGCGGCGTACATCACGAAAGCGCGCATCCAGCTGCTGCGCGATTTAGGAGCGGCGCTGTCCCCGTTTAATGCGTTTTTGCTGCTGCAAGGGTTGGAGACGCTCCATTTGCGGATGCAGCGCCATAGCGAAAACGCCCTTGCCGTCGCCAAGTTTTTGGAAGCGGAAGAAGCCGTCGAATCGGTCAATTATCCGGGGCTTCCAAGCCACCCGTCGCATGAATTGGCGAAAAAGTATTTGCCGAATGGGCAAGGAGCGATCGTCACGTTTGAAATCAAAGGCGGCGTCGAAGCGGGGAAAACATTGATCGATTCGGTCAAGCTGTTCTCCCACTTGGCCAACATCGGTGATTCGAAATCGCTCATCATCCACCCAGCCAGCACAACGCATGAGCAGCTGAGCCCGGACGAGCAGCTGTCCGCCGGCGTCACCCCGGGCCTTGTGCGCCTGTCCATCGGCACGGAAGCGATCGACGACATTTTGGACGACTTGCGTCAAGCCATCCGCCAGAGTCAGACGGTGGAGGTGAAATAGAGAAGCAGATATGAGAATGTGAGAAACATCGGCAAAAATATGAGAAGCGCCCTAAGCGAAAAGCAGGGTGCTCTTTTTTTGGCTTGCTGAGCAAACCGTTCTTCTCTTTCCAATTGTTCATGATCTTAAACCTCATATTTCACAACCTTTGCATAATATACAAAAAATGACCAAAATATTTGCATGAAAATAAAATTTTACCCGTGGTGCTAGTTGAGCGTCAGCGCTCAACTAGCCCTAGTGTGACCAGGGAATACGCCAATAAGATGCCATCGAGTGCCACTTCAAACCCGACAATGGAATTCGCTCGAATGTTGGTAATCCGGTATTGGTCTACGAGAATCGAAAACACTGTCTCGATGACTTTGCGTTTTTTTCGGATCCATTCTTCCCATGCCTTGGATGGGCCGTGCTTTTGATTGTGTCGAGACGGTGTCCAGAACGCAGCTTGGTGTTCTTCGTACAGCTTTTCTCGAAGAGCGCGGCTGATGTATCCTTTGTCCCCAAAGTTGTAGGGATGAGGGATTTGAGTCATCACCGTTTCAGCGGCTTTGACGTCATGGCAGGACGCTTCCGTCACGACATAGCCCATGGCCAGCCCTCGATGGGTCACTTGAAGATGCAGCTTGAAACCGTAGTACCATTGCTTTTTGGAAGCACAATACCCCAGATCCGCGATCCCTCGAAATCGCTTGACGCGCTGCATTCTCGCGGGATGGCACAACGGAAGAGGCAAACTGTCGACAACGGCATAAGCATGGTGTTGGCCGCGTTTGGCCAGTTCATGACGAATCCATTTGACCGCGAAGCCAAGCGCTCGGCAACGGCGGTTGTATCGGGAGCGTTCAAGAAACGAGCCGTTTGTGAACAAATTTCCCGTGACAAAGCGATGCCAGGCTCGTTCGGAAGAAAAGCCCAGCAGCTTCCCCAAAAGGTGAACCGCCATAACCACACTTCGTCTTCTTGCTTGACCAAGTGACGGTTGCGGCGATGAAGATCCATTTGAATCAACGACAGTTGAGCAGAAACAAAACAGAAAATGGCGGCATATTGTTTTTGAAGTTTGGCTCGATCTGTAGTAAAATGAAAGTGCTCTTGCATGGGGGATCTCTCCTTTCGAATGTTGGGTGACACTTTCATTCTACTGGAGATCCGCCAGCAAGGGCTATTTTTATGCTTGTCTGAGTTTTATCTAGCACCACGGGTTATCATATTAAATTTGATTTATTAACACAAAGTTTTCTGTTAAAAAAGCGTTAGCTAAGATGCTAACATCATTTAGCATAAAATTAATTTTTCAGTTTAGAGCTTTATTTTGTAGTATATGTCTTTATTTGGCAAAGACATATACGATTTTTTATAAACACATGCACTTCGTTTATTGATAAAAAAAGGGACATTAGCATAAAGCTAACATCCCTCATTCGGTTATCATGTTCAGTTACCAACTTTATTTTCTGCGAACACATGTCAGTTCCCGACTTTTTTGTTCGGTATCCAACTTTTTTGTCTGGTTCCCGACTTTTTTGTCAAGTACCCGACTTTTTTGTCATTCAACAACAGCCTTTCCGACCAACGAACCGCTCACTCCACCGTCACGCTCTTCGCCAAGTTGCGCGGTTTGTCGACGTCGCAGCCGCGGTGCAAGGCGGCATAGTAGGCGATCAGCTGCAACGGCACGACGGAGACAAGCGGCGTAAGATCCGGATGGACGGCTGGGATGATGAAGCGATCTCCTTCTCCTTCTAAGCCGCGCATCGAGATGACACATGGATTCGCGCCGCGGGCGACGACTTCTTTTACGTTGCCGCGAATGCTCAAATTCACGTGCTCCTGAGTGGCAAGCGCAATCACCGGCGTGCCGTCCTCAATCAAGGCGATCGTGCCGTGTTTCAGCTCGCCGCCGGCGAACCCTTCCGCTTGAATGTACGAGATCTCCTTCAGCTTCAGCGCGCCTTCTAAGCAGACATAGTAGTCAACGGCGCGGCCGATGAAGAAGCAGTTGCGCGTCAACGTCAAGTAGTCGCTCGCGATTTTCTCCATTTCTTCTTTCGCATCGCACAGCATTTCCATCACATTGGCGACGATGGCGAGCTCTTTCGTCAAGTCAAAATCCAATTCGAGGCCTTTCGCTTTCGCCGCCGCGGCGGCCAAAATCGCAAGCACGGCAATTTGCGCCGTATATGCCTTTGTCGAGGCAACGGCGATTTCCGGGCCGGCGTGCAACTGGAGAGTATAATCGGCTTCCCGCGACAGCGTCGAACCTGAGACGTTCGTGATCGTGATCGCTTTATGGCCGAGTTTGTTCGTTTGCACGAGCACGGCGCGGCTGTCCGCCGTTTCGCCGCTTTGCGAGATAAAGATGAAGAGCGGCTTTTCCGACAACAGCGGCATGTTGTACGAAAATTCGCTGGCAATATGCACTTCGACTGGAATTTTCGCCCACGACTCGATCAATTGCTTGCCGACAAGACCTGCGTGGTAGCTCGTTCCGCACGCGACAATGTACAGGCGGTCGGCGTTCAGCACCTCATTGATGATCGCTTTGTCAATGGCCAATTCACCGTTGTCATCTTGGTATTTTTGAATGATGCGGCGGATGACGAACGGCTGCTCATCAATTTCTTTCAGCATGTAATGCGGATACGTCCCTTTTTCAATGTCGCTCGCATCGAGCTCAGCCGTAAATGGCTTCCGTTCGACTGTTTCACCGTTTAGCGTTTGAATCGTGACGTTCTCGCTCGTGACGATGACGAGTTCCCCATCCATCAGTTCGACGAATTGATTCGTCACTTGGAGCATCGCCATCGCATCGCTCGCCACGACGTTAAATCCATCACCCAATCCGACGAGAAGCGGGCTTTTGTTTTTGGCCGCATAGATGGTGTTTTCGTCTTGTGCATCGATCATGGCGATGGCGTACGATCCTTTTAACAGCGAGAGCGTTTTTCGGAACGCTTCTTCCGTTGTCAGCCCGTCACGGACGAATTGTTCCACGAGTTGGACGATGACTTCCGTGTCCGTGTCGCTTTGAAACGCAACATCGGCTAAATAATCGCGCTTGACCATTTCATAGTTTTCAATGACACCGTTATGCACAAGCGTAAAACGGCCGGAGGCGCTTTGGTGCGGGTGGGCATTCACCCGGCTTGGAGCCCCGTGCGTCGCCCAGCGTGTATGACCGATACCTATCGTCGCTTTGACGTCCGAGTCGACGATGCGGCGCAAATCGGCAATCCGTCCTTTTTCTTTAAACACATGAACGCCGTTCTCATTTAATACGGCCATCCCTGCCGAATCATAGCCGCGATACTCGAGTTTTTCCAATCCGCGCAACAAAATCTCTTTCACATCTTGGTAACCGATATAACCAACAATACCGCACATGGTAATATTTCCTCCTTTAACGTCGGAGGCTGCCGCTAACGAGATCCTTCCATGTTCAGTTGTCAAAGAACAACGGGGCCTCGCCGTCAATGCGGCAGACTCCCCTTTCGTTTTGTGCGATGACATCCTCCCCTTTGTCCAAAGGGTCACCCCTTTGTTTTAAGAGAGGACTTGCGGCTGTCATCGCTCCAGCCGGGAGGCATCCGCCGAAAACCTCGATAAACCTCCTCCTCGTCAACTAAGCGCGCTTCCGTTCCCGCGCTTAGTCCAGGCGCTTTTTGTCGTCAAAACCAGTGCAACCACTCCACGTTGCCAAACATGCCAACGGTTGCGGCACGCCATTTATTTATCGATTTCCGTTCTTTGCTCCGCCATCGCCTCCTTTCAAGAAAAAGGCAACAACGTTAATATTACAGCACATTCCCAGCGGCGTCAACTATCATCTATCCATCCCTTTATATAAAATAACCTATGCATAAACGGAAGCGAACGTTCCGTCTATGCATAGGGTGGTTGTCCAAGCGGTCGGTTATTCCACTCCCATTTCACGGCGGACGACATCCGCGATCCGCTCAACGTAGGCGCGGCACGCTTCCTCGGTTTGGGCCTCCGCCATAATGCGCACAAGAGGCTCAGTCCCCGATGGGCGGACAAGAACGCGGCCATTGCCGTTCATCTCTGCCTCCACTTCCTGGATCACTTTTTTCACTTGTTCGTTTTCCATTGCTTTTTCCTTATCGGCCACCCGGACGTTCACAAGCAGCTGCGGGTATTTTTTCATTTCCCCCGCCAATTCGGAAAGCGGCTTGCCTTTGATTTTCATGATGTTGACAAGCTGGAGCGCCGTCAACATTCCGTCCCCCGTCGTGTTGTAGTCAAGGAAGATGATATGTCCGGACTGCTCGCCGCCGAGATTATAGCCGTTCTTCTTCATTTCCTCGACGACATAGCGGTCGCCGACCGCCGTTTGTACACTTTTGATTCCCTGCGCCTCAAGCGCCTTGTAAAACCCAAGGTTGCTCATGACCGTCGAGACGACAGTTTGGTGCTTGAGGCGGCCGGTTTCTTTTAAATATTTGGCGCAAATGTACATAATTTGATCGCCGTCAACAATGTTGCCGCGTTCATCCACGGCGATGAGGCGGTCGCCATCGCCGTCAAACGCGAGCCCGACATCGGCTCCTTTTTCTTTGACAAACGCCGCCAGCGCCTCTGGATGGGTCGAGCCAACTCCTTCGTTGATGTTGAGGCCGTTTGGTGAAGCGCCCATTGTGATGACATCAGCTTCCAAATCAGCAAACAAATAGGTGGCAAGCGATGAGGTCGCCCCGTGCGCGCAGTCGAGGGCGATTTTCATCCCGGAAAAATCTTCTTCATCGATCGTTTGTTTTAAATACTGCAAGTACTTTTGTCCGCCTTCAAAATAGTCGTTTACTTGCCCAAGCCCAGCCCCGATCGGCCGCGGCAGCATATCCTCCGCGCTGTCGATCAGCGCCTCAATTTCCGCTTCCTGCTCATCCGACAGCTTGAACCCGTCCGGACCGAAAAATTTAATGCCGTTATCTTGCACCGGGTTGTGAGAAGCAGAAATCATGATGCCGGCCTGCGCTCCAAGCGCCTTCGTCAAATAGGCGACACCTGGCGTGGAAATGACGCCAAGGCGCATCACTTCAGCCCCGATCGACAAAAGCCCGGCGACAAGGGCGCCTTCAAGCATATGGCCGGAAATGCGGGTGTCGCGTCCAATCAATACTTTCGGGCGCTCCGCACTTTTCGTCAGCACATATCCGCCGCAGCGGCCGATTTGAAACGCCAATTCCGGCGTCAGCTCACGATTCGCTACCCCACGTACACCGTCAGTGCCAAAATATTTACCCATTCGGTCAATCTCTCCTTACTGTACAATTTATTGTGCAGCTGCTTTTTCACTAATATTGACCATCGCTGTTTCCGCCGATGACTCCCATCGGACTTGCTCCGGTTTGTCCCATTGGATAGGGACTTGATGCTCGCCGACATCAAGCCCGCTGACATCGACATAGAGACGAACATCGTCTTTTGTCAAACCGCGGACGATATCAGGCGGACCGATGAGACGGACGTTGATTTTCCCTCCTGACGGCTTCAAAAAATCAGCTTCGTACGAATCCGGCAGGCCGACAACAGCAATCGGCACGTCTTCCCATGTGCGCGCCTCATCCTTTTCCACATCGATGTGCACCTTGATCTTGGTCGGCTCAACACTTTTCACCCCGTCAGGGAGCGGAACATCAAGCTCTACGGTCGTATCATCCGTAATATCATCCAAGTCAACCTTTAGGCCTTCGATTTGTTTAATCCGGTCCAATACGCCTTTTGGCCCGTAAATCGTCACTCGGCCCGGCTCTGGATCGATGCTGGCAAGATGCACCCCGTCCGGCAGTTCTCCAGTTGTTTGCACTTGAAGCGGCACGGTCTTGCTTGGGCTATTTATCGGCACGGTCACTTCCACAACGGATGGCTGTGGCTGAACATCTATTTCGCTGCCGCGGCGGCTGTACACCCGGACCCGTACTTGCTTCGTCAGCGTTTCCGTCGCTCCTTCTAAATCGACGATGGCTTTCACAAACGAAATCTCATCAAGGAGCTCTTTCGATCCGATAATCGCCACAGTGCCTGGTTCAACAGTTGGCTTTCCGACGGAATAGCCGTCAGGCATTTTGTTTCGGTTAAAAAACTCGATGTCAACCGGAAAACGTTTCGATACTTTTTCACGGATCGTCACTTTCGCCGAAGTGGGCTCAATGTTCACTTTCAGTTTCTCGGAAACGTCTTTATATTTGATCGGCACTGTATACGTCCCTAACGGCAAATCAGTTAAGTCGATGTACACTTCGAAATTTCGTTGCAACGCCGTCGGTTTGACAATGCTTGCCGGACCTTGGAGCGTGACGTTTACATATTTCGGCACACCGGACACGATCAAGTTTTCCTCGTCGTAATAGGCGACAACCGGAACATCGATCAATGTTTCCGTATCTTCCTGACCAAACGTATTGCGCGTCTCGCCGGTTTTCGCCCCGACATTGGCCGACATATACAGCATAATGGCTAACAATAAAGAAACAACGCGAATAAACCAGGGATGATCCATTAATTTATCCATGTTTCTTCCCCCTCCATTGCCAACGGGAAGAAGCGGCGGTCTTCGCAGCTGGAGCTAGCTCGCCTGTCAACAGTTCCCGGAATTCGTCGATCGTTAAATTACGGTACAGCTCGCCGTTTTTCGTCACTGACACTGCTCCCGTTTCCTCAGACACAACAACAGTGACACTGTCGGTCACTTCGCTAATGCCGAGCGCCGCCCGATGGCGCGTTCCAAGCTCCTTTGAAATGAACGGGCTCTCTGACAACGGCAAATAACAAGCGGCCGCCGCAATTTGATTTTTTTGAATAATCACCGCCCCATCATGAAGCGGTGTGTTCGGAATGAAAATATTAATGAGCAGCTCTGGCGATACGTGTGCGTTTAGCATAATCCCGGTTTCAACATAATCGCCCATCCCGGTCTCCCGCTCGACGGAAATGAGCGCCCCAATGCGTCGTTTCGCCATATACTCGGTCGCTTTCACGATCGCTTCGACCATTCTCAGCCGCTCTTCATCTTCATTGACAGTGCTGCGGGCAAACAGCCGTCCACGACCGAGCTGTTCAAGGGCGCGCCGCAATTCCGGCTGAAAAATAATGATGATCGCGAGAAAGCCCCAAATGATCGCCTGATCCATCAGCCATTGCAACGTGGTGAGCCCGAGATAATTGCTTACAAAGCGAATTAAAATAATTAAAAAAATGCCCTTTAATAGCTGAATGGCCTTCGTCCCGCGAATCATCATAATCAATTTATAAATGACATACCAAACAACAAGGATGTCGACGACTTTCAATAAGTACGACACGATGGGGAGCTCTTCGAAGGACATCTTCACACTTCCTTTATCTCTAATTCCAACCTTCTGATGGTCATGGAAAAAGCCATCAGACGATGGCTGCCATCATTCAAGCGATTGGAGCACACGGCTGGCCTTCTCTTTAATATTATACCAAATCCATTCGAACACTTGATTAATTTCCTCTACTTCCCCTGTCACCCGCCCGGCCGACGCCATATATTTCTCCCCGTGAATCACCGTCACATCCCCATCGACCGTTCCTTCAATCCGGATCGATCCATTGCGAACGACAATATCCCCTTTGACCGTTTCACCTTTTGGCACGATGACCATATGGTCGCGGATAATGACATGTTCATCAGCCGAAACGGAAAATGCGCCTTTTTCCTCCCACGAGGAAGCCATACTTCCTACAGTAAGAAGAAGAAACAGCGAAGCAGCGGTCAACAGTGGATGCCTATGCAACCAACGGCGCAACTGCGCGGTCTTTTTCTCTGTCGGCATTGCCTCCATTACCGCTGTCGTCAATGTTGGCGGTGCGGTGACATGGGAGGCATATTGTAGAAAGGCGATCGTTTTTTTTAATTCACGAAAATGGGCGGCACAAGCGGCGCACGAACGTAAATGCTCTTTTAACCGTATCTCCTCATTCGGCTGAAGATCGCCGTCCAAATAGCTATGCATGAGTGATACCATTTCTCTTGGACATTTCATCGTATCCCACCCTCTTATAAATGGCCCAGTTGCCTGCGCAACGCTTCACGACCGCGATGCAGCCTCGTTTTCACCGTACCAACCGGCAACCCTAAAATTTCGCTGATCTCCTGCAACGACAAATCTTCCATGTATTTTAGTACGATCACGCTGCGGTATTTTTCCGGCAACCGCTCAATCGCCCGCTGGACCGTCTCCTGCAGTTCCAAGCTCTCTACCGCTTCTTCAGGAGACACCTCGCGTGAAGGGAGCTGAGCCTGCATCGTCAATCCGTCCGTGCCGTTTAATTCCTCGTCCAAATACACATCCGGTTTCCGCTTCCGCAATTTATCGATCGTTAAGTTCGTAGCAATGCGGTATAGCCACGTCGAAAACTTCATGTCGGGATTGTACGTGTCAATATGGACGTAAGCGCGGATGAACGCTTCCTGTGCCGCATCTTCCGCCTCATGGCGATTTCCGAGCATTCGGTAACAAAGGCGGTAAATCTTATCTTTATACAAATCGACAAGATCGGCATATGCGTTTTGGTCGCCTTTTCGGATCGCCTTAATTCTTTTTTTAATAAATAGGTCCATAAAATACAATACCCCCGCCCTTACGGCTCATCTTATATTACGGCGCTTCGTTGCAAAAAGTTTCGCACAACACGTTTATTGTACCATAGAACTGAAAAAAGAGGGGAGGCCAAACGAATAGCCTCCCTCTCGATCACATCAGGAAACTAGTGATGTGGAACTTCCCTTTGAACAGCCCGTCAAATAAGTTTCTCTCCAAACAGCGATCCCATCAATGCTACGGCGACAGAGGCAGTTTTATTCCGCTCATCTAAAATCGGATTCACCTCAACAAATTCAGCCGAAGTGGCAATTTGCGCTTCCGCTAACATCTCCATGGCCAAGTGGCTTTCTCGGTACGTCAGCCCGCCAATCACTGGCGTACCAACCCCTGGTGCATCGCTCGGGTCAAGCCCATCCAAATCAAGTGACAAGTGGACGCCATCGGTCCGTTCTTTTAAATAGGCGATCGTTTCTTCCATCACCCTCGTCATTCCAAGCCGATCGACCTCATGCATCGTATAAATTTTGATCCCTTTTTCACGAATGAATTTCTTCTCTCCCTCATCAAGCGAGCGCACCCCGATCAACACGACATGTTCCGGTTTGATTTTCGGGCTATATCCGCCGATTCCCGTCAGCGCCGGATGACCGAACCCAAGGCTCGCTGCCAACGGCATGCCATGAATGTTTCCAGACGGTGACGTCTCCTCGGTGTTGACATCGCCGTGCGCGTCATACCAAATGACGCCAAGCCGCTCATAATGTTTAGCCACCCCAGCGAGCGTACCAATCGCGATGCTATGGTCGCCACCTAACACAAGAGGAAAGCGTCCCCGCTTAACTACTTCATCAACAGCCGTCGCTAGCTTTTCATTCGCTTCAGCAACCGCTTTCAAATTACGCAGTTGCCCATCATCTTGCTCGTGCAACCGCTCCGCCTTTCCGATCGGAATATCCCCTAAATCTTCAATATCGTAATGCAGACGCTCCAACCGCTCGATCACACCGGCATAACGGATTGCACTCGGCCCCATATCAACACCGCGGCGCGTCTGTCCCAAATCCATCGGCACCCCAATAATGGAGATTGGTTTCATAGTGCCTTTCTCTCCTTTCCCGTTTCCCTTATGCTCTTATTGTAGGGGAAACACGGGCAATGACTCAACTCGACACTTTTTCGAATATTTATACTTTCATTTTATTTGTGAAGTTAGAATTCCTTGGATCAGCTAGGGACAAAAAAGGCAGTCTACTTCA
>Ga0207731_100126_pt1 | contig 56704 bp, 50 predicted proteins | sample CeladaPassaB1F03_FD_187480 | JGI IMG/M metagenome (GOLD analysis project Ga0207731, IMG submission 187480) | Cellulose-adapted microbial communities from the Joint BioEnergy Institute, USA - Passage B1F03 (SPAdes) (version 2) | ecosystem: Engineered > Bioreactor > Continuous culture >... | reverse complement strand
ACTTTGCCGCCAGCTTCCTTCAGATTCCGCCTCGCGGCGGACACCCTTGCCTTAGGCTAACGGTTGGTACAGCCAACCCCCGTTCAGGACTTTCACCTTAGAGTTATCGCCCATGCCGGGCGCACAAGAAATGGCCGCAGACGTTTCCGTCTGCGGCCAAACTATTCATCTTCCGGGGAGGGCGTCCGCCGGTCAGAACACAAGCTTGAACGTATGAATCTCGAACGGACGGGTCGCAAATGCGAGAGCGCCCTCCGCGAGTTCGCACGGCTCCAGCGGCATTTCCAGCAAATTGCAGCGGACGGCGGAACGGGGCCGGCGGCGGAACGCCACGCGCACGTTCCGAGCGATGCCGAGGGTATCCGCCAGGCGCAAGACCAGCCCGTCGCCGTCTTCCGCCGGCTTGAAGCAGAGCAGCTCCAGTCCGCGGTCCGCCTCCAGGAGGCCGTCGGTCCACGCCGGCCATGCGGCGGGTGCGGAGCCGGCCGTTCCCGCCCCATCCGGGCCGCCGGCGAAGCGGACCGCGCCGACCAGCGCGGGGGCGAACGCTTCGGCCGCATGGCGCGGCACATCGGCGTCCCGCCACGATCCCGCGTGCGGAAGCAGCCGGAACCGGAAGCGGTAGTTGCCGCCCATCCATTGCGGGAAATTGGTGCCCCAACAGTTGTTGAACAGGTTGAACAGCAGCGTCGGCTTTCCTTCCCGGTACGCGGGGCGGAAGCGGAGCAGGCCGATTTCGCCGAGTGAAAACAGCGGCGTATCCAGGGGGATGACGGCCAGCCCGCGCTCCCCGTTGCCGATGTCGACCCACCGGTCGCAGCAGTACAGGACGTGGTTGGCGCCCTCGACGATGTCCGCCGCCGGGTCCACGACCTGGCCGAGCTTCTGGATCGCCACGCGGGCTCCCTTCAGGCGGATCGGCAGCGCCAGATGCCCGGATTCGACAAACGGCGTTTCCTCCTTGCCGCTCAGGCGCATCTCCATGTCGATGTACGGTTCGTCCTCATAAAGCGTGACCGACAGCGATACTTCCGTCGCGTTGCCGTACTCCCCGGTGCTCACCGGGTCCGTTCCGGCGGACATCACGATCGTGGCGCTGCCGTCCCCCCGGATCGTCTCGGTCCGGAAACGGGCCGGAACGAACGTCCGATGGTCCTGCCGCGGATAGCCGGCCCGTCCGAAATCGATGATGCCCCAGGTATAGAACCGGTACGCGTAGGCGCGCAAAAATTCGGTGATATCCCGATCTCCGTACACGTCGTAGCGGTATTGCCCGAAACCGGGGACGTCCGGGGTGCCGTCGACCCAGTCGTAGCCGGACGCTTTCTCCTGCAGACTGCGCACCACGCCGTGCTCCGGATCGACCTTCAGCCGGTACCACCGGTTCTCCAGCGTCCCGTCCGCAGCGCGCAGGGAAGACGCCGGCCGCGGGGCCGGGGAAGCCGGCCGCGAAGCCGCCCGGTCCCAGCGGATCATCCGGCATCCGAAGGGAGGAACGGCGCGAACGAGCGCCTCGGTGCGGCCTTCGACGGTGCGCAGGGCGAGCGGAACGCCGGTCGCCGCGTCGACCGGGACGGCTCCGCCCGCGGGCAGCCGGCCGGACAGGTCGACCCAGATGTCGCGCGTCCAGCCGAGGCCGTTGAAGGCGATCAGCCCGTCCGCCCCGGCAAAGTCCGCCGTCGGCCTGCCCTCCGGACCGGCGCGCATCTCCGGGAGCCCCGCGGAAGCGGTGGCGGCCGCTTCCCTCGCGCCGGGACCAACCCCGGCGGCCGACGCCGCGCCGGACTCGCCGCCGGGAGTGCCGCTGCCGGCCGCGTGCGCCGCCAGCCGCTCCATCACCCGGCGGCATACCGCTTCGGTCGCGGCGGCCGCGGCGCGGACGCGCTCCCGCTTTTCCTCCCAGGACCGTTCCATGCGATGATACAGTTCGGTCGTCTTCAGCGCCCGGAACCGGTCCTTGCGGTATTCGCGGTGTTCGCCCATCTTCTTGACGTCCATGCCCCAGGTGTGCTCGCCGAACAGGATCGATTCCTCGTAGGCGCGGTCCAGGCCGCGTTTCAGGGCGGCCGCATCCTCCCCGCCGATCACGCCGGCGGCGAGCGCCGCCGTCAGGGCTTTCTCCGTGTCGGCCAGCGTTTGCCGGAGCCGCCGGAGGCGCCCGACTTCCTCCGGATAGGTGCCGACCCCGTGGATCCACGAGTCGGCCAGATCGCCGCGCACGACGGGCAGCCGGTCCGCGAACGGCTCGATTTCCGCATAAAAATCGTCGAGCGTCCCCATGACCACTTCGGCGCCGGGCATGACACGCTCAACCTCGCGCAGGATTTCGACGATCGCCTCCGGCTTCTGCGGCCCTTCGTTGTCGCCCGTATTCATCAGGGCGAGCCAAACCGGAAACGGCCAATCGTCCGGCGGCACCAGCGAAGAGCCGTACTCGCCCTTGTTGTAAAACGTCACCACCTGCCGACCGTCCGGCCCTTCCCAGCGGAAGATCACCGGCACCTCGGGCGGCGTCGAGAACGGATTGCAGCCGAGGTGCAAAAATCGGACGCCGGCCTGATGCAACAGGGACGGCAGCATCCGGGTGTGGCCGGGCACGTCCGTCATCTTGGCGGCCGTCGGCGCAAAGCCGAACTCGGCGGCCAGTTTCCGCGAGAAATACATGCCGCGGATAAACTCCTCGAGCCCGCAAAACTCGGTATGGGTCGTAAACGGCAGCGCGTGCCAGCGGATTTGCCCCCGGCGGATCAGGTCCGCCGCGCGGGCTTTCACTTCTTCCGGGGTGTCGCCCGATGCGAGCGAATGGACCAGCGGCCACGCCGGCATCGTCCAGACGAACCGGTGCCTTTCCGGATTCGCGCCGGTGGCTTCGCACGTACGGACCACCTCCGGCAGCATCCCGGTGCTGTAGGAGCGGATGATTTCCGAAGCCAGTCCCGTAAATCCGATATCGAAATGCGTTTTGAAAACCACAATGATTTTCCGAACCTGTTGCCGCTTCACTCCGGTGTCTCCTTTATGTTCCCGCTCGTTCCATCTTACCAGTTCTTTCGTCCTGCTGTGAATTTCCGGCACGAATCCGTTCACTCGCCGTCCAGATAAACGGGGTTCGTGGCCGCCGCGAGCAGCTGCATGTTCACTTCGCCAAAATGGCGCCAGATCTCCGCCCGGCAGAACGTGCGTCCCGCCGCGGCCGGCAGTTCCAGCGCCAGCGCGCCGTCCTGCCCGGCCGTGACCTCCAGCTGCACGCCGCGGTTGTCGATCAGCCGGATGAGATCGCCGGCTTTCACCCGTTCCGCCGTCATCCGGACCGGCTCCCTCGCTCCGGTTCCCGCCGGGGCCACGTCTCCGATGCCGTACGAACCGCAGTGCAGTTCGGCAAAGGGGCCGTCCGGCGCATACGAAAGCACCACGCGACCGCGCCCGATGCCCTCGAGGATCCCGTCCGCCGTTTTCGTCTCGCTGTACACCCAGGTGGTCGGCATGGCGTGGCGCCGATACGGGTCCGGACGGTGCATGTCGCTCCCGCCGACGGCGGTCAGGCGCCGTCCGGCGACCAGCTGCGCGTGCCACCATTCCAGCGTCGCCTGATTGGCCGGCGTCCAGGGTCCGTTCCAGATTTCCACCCAGTCGAAATCGACGTCGAATCCCCAAAGCCATGGACAAAAATGGCAATGCGGATGGTTCAGCACGATCTTCGCCCCGCGCTCGCGCGCGGTGCGCAGGCGGCGATGCACGTCTTCCCTGCCGGCCACCCGGAAATCGTCCAGCGGGTCCGCCACGCCCAGGAAATTGATGTGTCCGAAATTCGTCGTAAACTCGTACCCGGGTATCATGACGATGTCCATATGGGCCATCCGGGGGTAGGCGACGTTTTGGCTGCACGTGTTGTGGTCGGTCATTGCCAGAAAATCGCAGCCGAGCTCCTCCAGGATCCGCGCATTCTCCTCCGGCGTGTACACCCCGTCGCTGTGCACGCTGTGCACGTGCAGATCGCCCTTGAGCCAGCGCGGCGCGCGCCGGTGCAGCTCCACCGTGACCGTGACCGTGCAGCCGCCGGCCGGTACCCGGTAGGCGTTGTGAAGCACGGCCCATCTTCCGGGTGTCAACGGCCCGGGCAAATACCCCGGGGTCGCTTTTTCCAGGCCAAGGCGGAACTCCGAACGCGCCCCGCCGCTCCAGCCGCGCACCCGCTCGCCGTCGCGCACGCCGAGGTCGATGACGGCGTTCGGTTCGCCTCGCGATTCCACGCGGTACCGCACGCGAATCTCTTCGATGCCTTCCGGCATGTCGAACGGAATTTCGATATATCGGCTTTCCTCTTCTTTTCGAATCTCGCGCGACACCGTCATCACGGTGACGTTCTCTTGCCGCGTGACGCTCACCTGCAAGCACTTCCTTTTCTATTCCTTGTTCGCCCCGAGCATGATGCCTTTGACGAAATACCGCTGGACGTACGGATAGATGGCGATGAGCGGAATGAGCGCGATGACGATGCCGGCCATCCGCACATTGGTCGTGATGATGAAATTGCTGGACGTCGAATCGGTATCGATGATCATCGACTTCAGCGCGATTTGCAGCGTATACTTGGCCTGGTCGGTGATGTAGAGCAAGGCCGGCGTGAAGCTGTTCCAGCGGGCGACGAATTCGAACAGCGTGACGGTCGCCAGCCCCGCCTTGGCCAGCGGCAGATAGATCCGGAAGAAAATGCGCCAGTCGCCGGCGCCGTCGATCCGGGCGGATTCGGCCATCTCCACCGGCACGCTGAGGAAAAAGTTGCGCATGAGCAGAATGCTGAACCCGGAAACGAGCGAATAGATGATCAGCGCATACAGCGTGTTCAGCAGGCCCAGATCCCGGTTGACGATGTACAGCGGCACCATGATGGCTTCCGTCGGCACCGTCATGGTAAGCAAAATGAAGCTGACCATCAGCTTTTTGCCCGGCAGCCCCTGCTGCACGAGCACGTAGCCGGCCATGGCGCTGAGCAGGACGTGCGCGAACGTGCCCGCAATCGTCACGATGACGTTGTTCCGGAACGGCAGCCAAAGCTGCATCCGCTGCCAGACGATGGAGAACCCTTCCACGCTGAACTCTTTGGGCCACAGCACGATTTCCGGCCGCATCGAGGCCAGCCCCGACGAGAAGGCGAGCGCGAACGTATTCAGCAGCGGAATGATCATCGTGAGCGCCAGCGCGAGCAAAAACAAGATGTTGACGGCATCGAACAGCCTGCTGGCGAAACTCAACCGGTCGGTACGGTGACTCATCGGAACCGGCTCACCCCTCGTCGTACCGGATGATCGCCCGCACCGCAAACACGAGTGCCAGCGTCATGAAAATGAGCACGAAGCTGGAAGCGGCGGCGATGCCGAGCTTGAATTCCTGGATGCCTTTGGCGTAGGTGTAATACATGATGACGTCCACCTGCTTGGCGATCGCGCCGTTGCGCATGACGACGATCTGGTCGAAAATGCGCAGCACGCTGAGCACGTTCAGCATCATGACCACTTTCATCGTGTTGTACAGCTGCGGGATGGTGACGAACCGCGCAAGATGCCAGCGGTTCGCCCCGTCAATGCGCGCCGCCTCGTACAGCGACGGGTTGATGGAAACGATCGCGGCCAGGTACAAAATGCAATAGTAGCCCATGTCTTTCCAGACGGCGGACAAAATCATGACCCACCGCGCGGTCCCGGGCTGGGACATGAAGTTGACCGGCTGTTCCGCTCCGAGCGCCTTGAGGATCATGTTGACGATCCCGGTGTCGGGGGACAGGATCATGATCCAGATTCCGCCGACGACCACCCAGGAAAACAGATGCGGGATGTAGACGATCGTCTGGGTCAGCTTTTTGAACCACGTCTGCAGGACTTCGTTCAGCGACAGCGCCAGCACGATCGGCATGATGAAACCGATGATCAGCGTGCCGCCGCCGATGATGACCGTATTGACGACCGCTTCCCAGAAGGACGAATCGCCAAGCACCGTCCGGTAGTTTTCGAGACCGACGAACGGCCGGTTGCCGATCAGCCGGTAGTTTTGGAAGCTGATGATAAACCCGCGAACGAACGGATAATACGAAAACAGCAAAAAGTAAGCAAAGACGGGAAGCATCATGAGGTAGACGGATCTGTACTTCCAGATCGTTTTCAAGCTCCGGTCACCGCCTTGTCAGGTTCCTCCGTCCCGCCGGGAGAACGGGGGGCATGGCGAACCATCCCCCCCGCTCCGCATGGCCTTGCACGGCCTCATTGATCGATCAGTTTTTTCGCGATCAGCTCTTCCCGCATCTTCCGGACGGCGTCGGCCGCCGGCATCTGGCCCATGATAGCCTTGAAGGAATAGTCGTTGATGATCTTTTCGGCTTCGCTCCATCTGTCCGTCGGCGTCAGCTCCAGGGACGAATACTTCGCGAGCAGCTCCTGGGCTTCCTGGACGCCCGGCAGGAGACCGAACGGATTCGGCACGTTTTTGTTGTACCAGAACGGAACGCCGTGGTCCATGTTGTGTTCCTGGCCGACTTGCGTCAGTTCGATGGTGCCGTTGTTTTCGATCCAATCGTGGTCCTTGATGCCGAGGCTTCCGAGGTAAATGCCGTCCTTGGTGTGCCACCATTCGATGAATTCCCAGGCGGTTTCCGGATGTTCGGCGTTCACCGGGATGACCCACACGTCCGGATCGCCGCGGCGCAGCATATGGTTGCCGTTCGGGTCGGCGGCGCCGGGCAGCCCCTTGGCTTCAAAGGTGGTGTTCGGATCCTGTTGCTTGCGCGTATTGTTCAGCATGCCGACCCAGGCATCCCAGTACGTGATCATGCCGACGCGGTCGGAAAGGAACAGGTTGCGCATTTTGCCGGTGTCGTTGGTGGCGAAGTTCGGGTCCAGGATGCCTTCCTCATAGAGGCGGTTCAGCCATTGGTAGATCGGAATTGCCGCGTCGGTGGAATACGGCACGTCCAGCTTGCCGTCGATTTCCACGTACCGCTGCTTGAGGCCCGCCGCGCTGAAGAAGCCCTGCACCTCGTACATCCCGGCCGTGGTCAGACCGTATGTGTCGTCTTTGTCGTTCTCGTCCGGATCCTGTTCCTTGAACGCCTTGAGCACGGTGTAGTAGTCATCCAGCGTCACCGGTTCCTTCAGCCCGAGCTTCCGCAACCAGTCCGCGCGGACGATCGGCATCGTGCCGCCCTGGTATTTGGTGAACACCCCGTAGATTTGGCCGTCTTTCGTTTTGAGCTGATCCCATTCGGCCGTCGGGATGACGTTCGGGTCGGAGAGGATCGAGGAATTTTGCACCTTGTCCGTCAGCGGCGTCAGGATGCCCTGTTCGATGAACAGGTTCATTTTTTCCTTGCTGATTTGCAAAAGGTCGAATTTCTCGCCGGCGCCGACGGCGGCCAGCAGCTTCTGGTCGTAATCCGACGCCGGCTTCTCCCACTTCACCTTGATGCCGGTGAGACGTTCGACTTCCTGCTCGAAGAGCGCGTTCTCTTCCGGCGTCTTGCCGCCGATGACCCCGGCCATGATGCGCAGCGTGCGTTCTTCTTTCTTCCCTGCGGCTTTCGGCTGTTCGGAGCTCTGCGCCGGTTGGTTCGACGGGGCGCCGCTTCCGCCCGCCGCCTGCCCGCCGCCTCCGCCGCCGCTGCAACCGGCCAGCAGGCTGCCGAGCAAAACCGCCGCAAGGACGGTACTGACGATGGCTTTCGATTTCGGTCTCATGGGAACCCTCCTGATCAATGAGATATCAATGCGGAATGGCCTTCCAATGACACGCCCTCGAAAGTCTGTGCCTGTCATGTTGTCCGGGAGCCCGCCGCTCCCGCCGACCGCCCTCCCTTCATCAATTCGTAAACGCTTGCATTATCAATAAAGCGTTTACAATTGCTTCTTGCCCAAAAAAAGAGGAATGATTTGCCGTCTATTGTCGTCATGGACGCTTGCGGCACGATTCGCGCAAAATCAGCGTGGCGTCGATGATTCTTTGGCAGACCTCGGAAGAACCGTTCATTTTTTCGATCAAAATTTTGGCCGCTTCCGTTCCCAGCCGACGGACGTTGAGTTCCACCGTCGTCAGCTTCGGCGTCGTTTCCAGCGCCACCGTCGCGTCGTTGCTGAGGGCGATGAGCGACAGCTCGCCGGGAATGTCGATCCCGAGCTCCCGCGCCGCGCGGAGCACGCCGAGCGCCACCTGGTCCGTATCGGCGATCACCGCCGTATAATTCCCGGGGCGATAGGTATCCAGAACGGACCGGAAACCGTAATCCGCCGCATTCGGATATTCCTTGCGGGAATTGTACAGCACAAGCTCTTCGGCGAACGCGATGCCGTGCCGTTCAAACGCTTTCCGCAAACCCCGCAGGCGGTCCGCCGCAACGGTCATATCCCCGAACGCGTTCAGGAACAGGACGCGGCGATGCCCGTTTTCGATCAGATATTCCCCGACCTGCGCTGCCATCTCTTCGTTGTTGTTGTCCACAAAACAGATGTCGTCGGCGAACGGCTGCGGCCGACCGATCACCACCAGCGGAATGCCGATGCGCATGTACCGCTCGATGCGCGGGTCTTTCTCCCGCGGGTTCAGCAGAATGACCCCATCCACCGGATCGCTGGAAAACGTCGTGACATCGTCCTGCTCGGGCAAGGTATCGAGCAGCACGCGGTATCCGTGCCGCGCGCACTCCTGGGTCACGCTGTCGATCATCTGGGTCTCGAACCCGGACAGCGTGGAGTTGCGGGATAGCGGCATCTTCAGGCCGACGATCATCGTCTTGCGCGTCGCCAGGCTGCGCGCCACGTGATTCGGCTCGTAGTTGAGCTGCCGGGCGGCGGCCAGCACCCTTTCGGTCACTTCCCGGCTGATCGGCCGTTTTTTGCTGAACACGTTGGAAACCGTGCCCTTCGATACCCCGGCAAGTTTTGCCACATCGTCGATGGTGGCCATCTCGGGGAACACTCCTTCTTGGGGTTCGCAGCAGATTGTTAAACCGGTTTAATTCAGGTCGTTAATAAAACCGGATAACATTCGTTAAACCGGTTTAATTGCCTTTCGCATGTTGATTATACATGAACCCCCGAAGCTCTGGCAATAGGTTGACTCGAAAAAAGGGCCGATCGGCCGCCATGCGGACGTGTGGAGGCCGCCCATCCGTCCTCTCCGGCATGCCGGGTTTCCCGATGTGACCGCGGTGGCGGTTCCGCCTGTTTTCCGCGCGCCGTCGCGGGAAGCGTTTATCGATCTGAGCAGCACATAGGGAACAAGATCCGGGTTTTGAGTCCCACCCCTTTTTTGTCAATTCATGTTTATTCAGGGACCCAACCGGAGCTCCGGCTCCCCGTCGTCCGTGCAGACGTCCGCCATATGGAATGGTCTTTGCGGAACGCGGCCGCACTCCGAATGCGCCTCCGGATCACAAGGTAGTTCAAAATTCCCAGGTTCACTTTCTTCCGGCGTCTTGCCGCCGATGACCCCGGGGCTGGTCAAGCGGAGACGAATTTAAGCAAGCCTTGCAACGGCATCTGGCCAATTCATGACGATCTCGATGGACGACGGTCATTCCGCATGTCCGAAAAAAGATCTGATCCCGATGCGATTTGTTCCGCGGTGGCGCATTTTCGCCGGACCATTCGTCAGGCCTTGAGGCTTATTGTGACATCCCCGCAAGATCAGGGTGAATCTGGAGCAACAATTCCTTTTTGTCGTTTCCATGCTCCGAAACGGCCCAGTATTCGATAAACTTCCTCTGGTAATGCCGATTATGGCGCTCAGATACCACAATTTTATCGTACCATCTTTCGCCGCTGTCGATGTTTGATGTGATGATGATGCGTTCACCGTCGTAGAGCAAATCCATTGCAACAGGGTCGCCTTCTTTCGAGGAAGTTTCAATCCGCAAGCGATCCTTGATCCCCTTATTGACACTTTCCATGAAATCTTCAAGTTCCGATAAATTGCGCACTTCCTTGATGCTCCAATACACGGTTTTTCTTTCCCGTACAACCGGCGGGTGGACGGAACGACCATTGAAAACAGACGGACCCGAAAAGCCCGTCGGTTTTCCTGCTGTCCGTGATTCGGGTTCGAGTGCCAAGTTTTCATCCGCGCCCGCTCCGGAGCATCCGGCAAGCAACATGGCCGGAATGAAGAACAGGAAAAGCAATTTTTTCATCATCACACCCCCTCGTTTCATTTTTTAACGCAATTTTTTCCATCCGTGTTGCACCCATGCCCTTTTCGATCAGCCCGGAATCAGACTGTGCCCGGAGTAGGAGGGCAAGCGGCACTTCCGGGCGTCCGGAGGAAGCTTGATAGAAAAAGGCACCTTTCAACCGGGTGCCTTTTTCTTTGAAAGAGAGGCGTCACTCCTGGCACCGCGGTAATACCAGACGCCGACCAGCACCAGCAACGCCCCCGAGACGATCATGATGGTGTCCAGCGGGATCACATCCGCCAGCGGGCCGATGAACAATATGGCTGCCGGCATGGCGCAGCCGGTAATCATCGAGACGATGGAAAAGACCCTTCCCATCATATCCGGCTGGGTGATTTGCTGGATGAATACCGTTTGCGCCGTGGCGTTCACCGGCATGAACAATCCGGCCGTACCCATGAACAGCAAATAAACGGGAAAGAATTTCGCCACGCCCAGGAGGCTGAAACATACGCCAAATCCGGCAAGACAGACGGAGATCGTGCGCACCTTGTTTTGGAATTCACCGCGAAGCGAAACGAACAAGCCGCCCAGCAGCGTGCCGACCGTCCATACAAGCTCGTTGGCCGTAAGCTTCCATACATCGTTGCCGAAGGTTCTTTCCACCAGGAGCGGCGACAAAAACGCGGCCGGCGTGATCAGCACGAAGGAACAGAGAAAACAGATCATCAGCCGCCGCAGGACCGGGTGGCGGAACGTATACCCGAGCCCCTGTCCGAGCTCCTTCAGCACGGAGGTGCGACCCGCGGTCTGCCCGACTTTTTCCGCTTTGATGAAACTCATGATGAAAATGGCCAGCGCCGCCGTCACCACGTCCAGCATGAACGCCCACTCAATGCCCAATGTCCCCAGCACCGCGCCGCCGGCGGCGGGCGAAACCAGCATCAGCACGGAATTCACCGTCTGGTTGACGCCCTGCACGCGCGTGAGCCCTTCCGGAGGCACCAGCTGCGGATAGATGGCGTTCACGGCGGGAGCCTGGACGCCGGCGCCCAACGAGCGGATCATCGCAACCGCCAGCAGCAGTTCCAGATGCTGAATTCCCGCCCAGAAAGCGACGGCCATCCCGAGCGTCGCCAGCGCGACGAAGGCATCCGCCAGCATGATCAGGTGCTTGCGGCTGTACCTGTCGGCCCAAACCCCGCCCCACAAGGAAACGATCACTTGCGGGAGCGTGGTGCACAGGGCGAACAGCGTGACCCAGTATCCCGAAGAGGTTTCCAGCGTGATGTGCCAAATGATCGAAAACCCCACGACCGAAGAGCCGAACAGCGACAGGTTCTGGCTGACCAGAAACAGAACCACTTTTTTCGAAAACAGAGGCATTTCCCGGGCGGCAACGTTTGCGTCCATGATGCGTCGTCCATCCTTTCTCCTCTTTCCTGCGCGGAACGAAGAAGACACCAACAAAAAAATCGACAGGGACACCTGTCCGCTGTCGATCCCGATCGCGACGAAAGTTACGCCAATCCTGTCATGGGAATCGGATCAAGCGGCAAGAATGTGTCTTCGCCGGATGCGGCTGAATATAGGGATATTCCGGTGAAGCTGCACATTCTTGCACCTCCTCCCAAAAGCACACAGGGTATTTTACCATTGCCGCACGGCTGCGATCAACCAATGGATCTCCCCGCTTTGCCGCCTGGAGAGCATACCGGTTTACGCGTCAGGCAGTATGACTGTAACTCCGTAGGTGTTGACATTGGTTCCCGCGGAATTATCAATTCCGTCCGGCACGATATTTCCGTTTTCGTCTTTCAGAACCTTCAGCGTGGTGTCTTGCACCGTCACTTCATGAGGCGCGTCTCCGCGCAGATCAATCGGGGATGCTCCCGTAAGTTGGCTCGACGTTATGGCCAGTGTGCTGTTCACATTGGGGGTGTGGCCGGAGCCGCCCTGCCCCGCCCGCACGCCGTAATCCGTTCCCTCCACCGTCAGGTTCGTGATCGTTACCGCTCCGTCCCCATAAAAGCTGATGCCGCTTTCGCTTCCCGTGACGACGCAATTTTCTACGACGAAACCTTTGGCCACATGCAGTTGGCCCAAACTGTGCAATCCGGTTCCGATGCAATTCCGGATGGTGAGGCCGAACGTGGCCCCTGTATTCGTTCTGATTCCCACCGCATTCGCCTGGCCGTTTCCGCGGAACTCCACGTCCTCCAGGGTAATATTGTGGGCGTAATTGTTCTTGGTGGAACCGAGCTCTCCTTTCGTCGCCCGGATCATGTCGACGGGCACGGCGGCATCGGAGAAATCGAAAATGAATCCGCGGATCGTCAGGGACTCGGGTCCGGTGCCTCTTCCGTCCCCGTCGATCAGGATCGGGTTTTTCAGCACGACCTTGCCGCCGGATATCCCCATGCCGACAAGCGTGATATTGACGCCTTCACGCTGCCTGATCCCGATGTCATTCGTGCCGTGGTCCACCGGGAGAACCCAAATCGTATTGTCGCCCGGCATCGCCGCATCGATCGCATCCTGGATCGAGGCATAGCCGGCTTGCAAGTCAACATTGAAAGCTTTTGATTGGAAAACGATGACATCGCCGGTGAGATTTTCATTGGTCGCCGTCTTGACTTTCCCGTTCTTGAAAACGACGGAAATTTCGGCTTTGTCCGGGATATCCGAAACCTCCCCAAGCCATCCGCTGTATATCCAGTTGCCTCCTTCATCACTCGCATAATCGAAATTTCCGATCAAGTTGAACGGCGCCGACAGCACGGAATGGTTCGGATAATTTTCCAGCACCTTGCCGGATACGACGTCGGCCAATTTTTTCGTTCCCTTGTACAGCTCAATCTTCACGTTCTCCACATCGGCGGCTGTGGATTCCACGAGCTTGAATCCCACGCTGTAACCGATGACGCCGGAACCGATAAATACGCCGAAATCCTGCGCCGACACATCCGCGGCGGCGGAAATGACCCGCTGCGGGACGCTTGTCAGCGTTCCCGTATAGTTGCCCGTGCCGACGATGCGCACCCGGATCCATTTCCCCAGGTCGTCTTCCTGAACCTGATAAGTGCGGGATACGGCGCCCGCGATATCTTCATAAGTTCCATCCTTTTCATCGGATCGCTGCCACTGGAATCGCACCGTCGCCGCCGCGGGAACCGGCGCGGCCGAAACCGTCTCGCCGGGCGCAAAGTTTCCGCTTGCCACGACATCCCTCAGCGAAATGGTCACCGGTTCTGATGGAGGCGTCTGAGATCCGCCAGGCGCAGGCTGTTCTGCCCCGCCCACGATTTCTTCGACTTCCGCTTCAATGACGGACCCATGCCTGGCCTTCTCGCTAATGGTAAGCTGTTCGATTTTTCCGTCGCCCAGGATTTTGGCCACGGCGTCCAGAACAAGGGAAACAACCGTCGCGTCTTCCCCCAGGAGGAGGGTCAACCCCTCGGCCCCGACGCCGGCTGTAAAATGGGCGACGGCTCCGGAAGGAATTACCACAATGATTTCACTGCCATGGACTTCCACATTTTCAAACTCGCCCAGCAAAGTCACCGTGGAGCCTTTCGGCAACAGCTTGCTCAACTTCACGCTGCCGATCGCCGAAGCCGCGTCAACGGCATCGATCGCTGCCGGAGTTTGAATCAGCACCTCGGTGACGGTCGTCGCCCCTTCCAGGACCACGCGGACGCTTCCGCTTTGCTTGTCAACCGTGATCGACACAAGGACGGAATTGGCGATGTGGATGCTGTTTTCCCCGCCGCCTTGGATATATGTCGTGCCGTGCACGGTGACATTTTCCAAATAAGCGTCACCCTCGCCGATGCCATCCCCGAAAGTAAGGTCTCCGTAAATCTCCATATTCCGCAGTTTGACGCCGGGCGCGTCGATGACGACGTTGCCGGGCATCACCTTGGTTCCGGCTTCCGGACCGTATGTACCCGGCGCATCGTACACCATCCTTCGCGCATCGTATAACCGGTCGAGAATGACGACGGCTTCGGCGCGGGTCAGTGACTGTCCCGGCCTGAACGTATGGTCCTCGGGGTACCCATCCATAATCCCCAGGCTGTAGACGAAATTAACCGCTTTCAATGCCCAGCCGGCGATGTCGTCCCGATCCGCAAATCCGGCTTCCTCCACGCCGGCCGCGGAAATATGGATCAATCGCTCGACAATCACCGCCGCTTCCTGCCGGCTGATCGTTCTGTCGGGACGGAAGGTGCCGTCCTCATACCCCGTGATGTACCCTGCCCGCACCGCGGCCGCAATATCGGCATACGCCCAGTGCGACGCGCCGACGTCGCCGAATAAAACATGGCCCGCCGTACCGAAACCGAAGGAACGGTTGACAAGGGCGACGAATTCGGCTCTCGTCACCGGGTTGTTCGGCCTGAAACTTCCGTCCTCGTACCCCGCGATCCACCCTTTTTCCAGCCACCCGGCAATCCGCCCTTCCGCCCAATGCCCGCGGATATCCGAAACTTTCGAAGCCGCGGCCGCAACAGGCGGATCGCCAAAATCGGACGCCGGTCCAGGCTGGAACAAAAGCGAAAAGATCAAGCACAACGACAGCCATCTGCCCATCCGAAAATGCCTGAATGACCTCCTGCCCATATAGCATAATGCCTCCTTGATCCTCTTCCCGGACATCCTGGTCCGGATAAACCACTCTATAATATTTGACGAGCCGACAAAATATTCACAATTTTTTTATCGCGTGATAGAAGTTTGTCACGGATCATGCAAGGGCCGAAGACGCTCTGCATGGCGCCTGTCGGTTTCGGGGGCGAAACTGCCGAAACGCCCCCCCGCTTCACCCGTATTATTTCATGACGCGGGAAGAAAGGAGTGGTCGGATGTACCGGGAACTCAACGAGCGGCTGGCCGAGCTGAAAAGAAGGCAGAGGCAAAAAGCGAACCTGGAAAAGCGCGTGCGCGACCTGACCGACGAGCTTGCAAGCAGAACGCGGGATCGCGATCAATGGGAGGAACGGCTCCGGAAAGAACAAAAAGACGTCGACCGGCTGAAAAGCATCAGTTTCGGCGCGCTGTTCTATTCACTGCTTGGCCGCAAAACGGAGAAATTGTCCGCGGAAGAAGCCGAACTGCTCCAGGCCAAGCTGAAATATGAAGAAGCGGCCGAGACGGTGAACGATCTGGAAGCGGAGCTTGCGGAACTGCAGCGGGAGCTTGCCGGCTTGAGGTCCGTTGACGCCGAAATCAAAGCGGTGCTTGAGGAAAAAAGGAAGCTCATCCTGGAAACCAACCCTTCGCTTGCCGCCGAGCTGCAGCTGCTCACCGATCAGGAGGCGGAAGAACGGGCCAATTTGAAAGAACTGCAGGAAGCCGTATCGGCCGGCCGTTCCGTCATCGGCGCCCTGGATCGGGCGAGGGATCGGCTCCAATCCGCACGCAATTGGGGCAGATACGATATGCTGGGCGGCGGCATGATCGCCACGGCGGTGAAGCACAGCCGCATCGATGATGCGCGTTCGGCGATTCATACCGCGCAGACCAGTCTGCGGCGGTTCCAGACGGAGCTGAAGGACGTGCAGAGCGACGTCAACGTCCGGATCGAGATCGGCGGGCTGCTGACGTTCGCCGACTACTTCTTCGACGGTCTCATCACCGACTGGATCGTGCAGGGCCGCATTCATCAATCGCTGAAGCAGGTGAGCGAAAAGCGCTCGCAGATCAGCCGCATCGTCGAGGAACTGGAAGCGCTGTGCCGACAGACGGAATCGAAGCTGCAGGAGCTGCAGCGCAGACGTTCCGCCCTGATCGAGAATGCGTAGACAAATCGGGCCGTTCCGCGGCAGTTGCGGCCCTAAAACTGCTTCCGTTCGTAAAGCCGGACCGACAGGAATACCGAAACGATCAAAACGACGGCCGTAACCGCCGCTCCCAGTCCGAGCAGGAGGGCGTTCGGCAGCGTCCGTACGGCGTCGAGAATGCCCCAAAAGTCATGTTTCGCGCCAAGGTTGTACACGATCGGCACGACCGCGACGATCATGACAAACAGAATGATCATGGCGATTTGCACGAAACGGTGACCCAGCCAGAAATACAGCGGGAAAAAGACGGAGACGAACCAGACGATGCCGAGCACGGCCATGGCGAAGTGCCGGCCGATATTCAGCGACCAGGCGCCGGTCACGGCCTCCAGGAGGACGTCAAGCCCGAGGAAGCCCGCACCGACGGCAAGGTGGAACGCGTATTTGGCCGTCACGACTTCCTTCCGGTCCACGGGCAGGCTGTTGATCAGGATGTGGCCGTTGTTCATTTCCTCATGGGTTGCGGTGGTGAAGGTAAAAAAAAGCGCCAGACAAAACGCCAGGGCCAGCGGGTCAAAAATCGGCACCACCTGCAACGCGAACAGGATGACCCCCGCGGAATAGATCAAAAGGATCGTTCGTTCCACCACGAGATCTTTATAGAGAATGCTCCGCACCTTGGTTTCCTCCCCGATTTTCCCCGAATTTGATCGTGTACACCATGATGTCTTCCAGCGTGGGCTTTTCGTAGATCACCCGATCCCCGAACAACGCGTAAACCCGTTTCGGATCGTCGGACAGGCCTTCAAAACCGACCGGCGTTTCCCTGAGCCCGACAAACGGCTTCCGCGTGTCCGGATCCAAAAGGTCCGTTCCGCCCTTGACCAGGGTGTACCTTTCCAGCACTTCATCCTTCGGAAGCGAAAACCGGATTTGCCGTCGTGGATAAACGTGACGGTATCCGCCACCTGTTCCAGGTCGGATGTGATGTGGGTGGAGAAGAGAACCGTTTTGTTTTCGTCCTGGATGACCTCGGACAACAGCTCCAAAATCTCTCTCCGAACGACCGGGTCCAGACCGGAAGTCGGTTCGTCCATGATGATGAAGTCGGCGTGGTGGGACAGCGCCAGGGCAATGGAAAATTTCATCTTCATGCCCTTGGACAGATGCTTGATTTTTTTGTTCGCGGGCAGGTCGAACAGCTTCAGATACCGGCGGAACGCCCCTTCGTCCCAGTCCTTGTAGAACGAGGCAACGACGCGCTTCATGTTTTCCGCCGTCAAATCGTCGTAAAAGGGGTTTTCCGCGTACACGAAGCCGATCCGCCGCCGGATTTCTTTTCCGTGCCGGCGGTTGTCCAGGCCGAAGATGCGAATGGAGCCTTCATCCGGTCTGACCAGGTCCATCATCAGCTTGATCGTCGTCGTTTTCCCCGCTCCGTTGCGGCCAATCAGGCCGTGGATGAATCCCTTTTTGAGGGAAAACGAAATCCGGTCCAGCTTGAAGCCTTTATAGAATTTGCTCACCCGGTCCAAAACGGCGACGTCTTCCATCCGATGTTCCTCCTTGCGGTTGGGTTGCGGTTTTTTATGGCTGTGAATTTCCGCCGTTGGGCGGATCCTCGTAGAGCAGTTTCAGCATTTCGGCAAGTTCCGGAAGGGTGACGCCCAGGGCCCTGCTTTCCGCCACCACTTCCGCCAGCTTTTCCTCGATCCATCGCAGCCGCAATTCGCGCAACAGTTCCCGGTTCTGCCCGGCGACAAAGGTCCCTTTGCCGACGACGGTGACGATGTACCCTTCGTTCTCCAGGTCGTCGTAGGCTCTTTTCGTCGTGATGACACTGATGTGCAAATCCCTGGCCAACTGCCGGATCGAGGGAAGGAGATCCCCTTCGTTGAGCTCGCCCCTGAGGATGCTTTCCTTGATCTGCTTTTTGATCTGTTCGTAAATCGGCTCCTTGGAGCTGTTGGAAATGAGGATGTTCATGGGTAGGGCCCTCTTCAAGGTGATTATAGTGTAGTGAGTATAGTGTGATTTGTGTATATATATAATATAAACACTAAATGTTGGCCGTCAAGATCCCGGCGCCGGGAATGGCAGATTGGTTCCATGGCAGGAATTTTTTTATATTTGTGTACCTTGAGTGAAGTCGGGCCTAGAAAAAAATGGGTATTGATGGGCTGGATGCATGTTTTTGATTATGTAAGCATATACACCATTGGGAATGTACACCTGTCCCTTTTCAATGATGCGGTCATCGAAGCGACGGAATTTTATTCACGGGGGTGGCTGAAGGCAGATCTCGCGAAGGACGCCGAAAAGGCTGGTCTGTCGTTGTGATGGGGATGTTCGGATTTTTTTCAGGAGAAATGCGGATTGGCGCCAAAAAAACGCGTGTTAAGCCTGGCGTTATTTCTGGCCGTCGCCTCGGCACTCGTGCTTGCGCCCGTGTCTGCAAACGCCATCAGCATCAACATTGACGGCACCCGGGTCCAATTTGCAGATTCGGCGATCAACGAGAACGGCTTCGTGCTCGTGCCCATGCGCGAACTCTTTGAGGCGCTCGGCGCAGAAGTCCATTGGGTCGGTCCGGACGATGCCGAGCATCCGGCCGATCCGATTGAATTGACGTATCAAATCATTCTCTGACGGGTGAGAAATCGCTCCTGGCGCATAATCCCCCTCTGCGGATTCGCAGAGGGGGATTTTTTGTTCGGCGAACAGCGGCGGCCGCAAGCCCCTCGGCGTTCATCCGGATCGCTTTCTGGCCGTCGCATGGGCGCCCATTCCAATCAGCATGATGGCGACGGCAACCATCCAGATGCCTGGCATCCCCCGTTTTTCATCGCCTTCGCCCCAGACGGCGGCGCCGGGCCTCGGTTCTTTCACATCGGCATCGCGCATTTCAGCCCATTGCCTCAGCAAGGTCGGCAATTCCTCCCGTCCGCCACGGATATCCACGTTGACCGCGTTCTCTTCCACTACCAGAGCGGTCAGCCCGTACTCGTTCAGCAAAGCGGGAGACGGCCCCGCCGATTTCAGGAAAATGACATATTCCCTGTCCTTTTGAAAGATTATTGAAAAATCCGGACAAATGACCGCATCCGATTGGCTGGAGACGGTCGGGGGAAGGTGGACGAAGCGGGGCGCGTCGCCCGGTCCAATGTAATGGATCACCTCAACGGTCGCCCGCCTGCCCTCCTGCCGGACGGCCATGACTGTCCCGTGCAGGATGGCTTCGCTTGCTTCAGCCAGCTCCGCGGCCGACCACGGCGCCGGACTGCACGCCTGCGCTTCTTGCGGATACGCCGCAAACGCAAACAAACAGGAGACCAGAAAGAAAACGGAAATGGAAATCCTGTTCCGCACAAACCCTCTCCCCCTTCGCTCGCCGCCCTCACGCCGGCGCCGTTATATTCCATTGCCCTCCAGATAATGGACGGCCATGGACGCCAGCATGGCGGCGCCGATCGGCAGGGCGTCTTCGTCAAGATTGAACATGGGGTGGTGCAAAGGGTAGGCCGTCTTCTCTCCGTCGCATGTACCCAGTCGGAACATGACGGACGGCACCCGCCGGGCCACGAAGGCGAAGTCTTCTCCGCCCATGGTCGTTCTGCCATACTCCCAATGGCCGGTTCCGAGGGTTTCGTCGCACACCCGCTTCACCAGTTCGTTCATCCCGTCGTGATTCACCAGCACCGGGTATTCTTCCCTGTATTCGAATTCGAAGGTTGCGCCAAGCGAAGCCGTGACGCCCTTGACGATCGCTTCGATGCCGGCCCGGACCCGCTTTTGCGTCCCCGGATCCAGCGTGCGGACCGTCCCTTCCATCCATACGTCCGGGGCGATCGCGTTGAACGCGTGGCCGCCGGAAATCTTGCCGATGGTGACGACGGCGGCATCGAGGGGGTCCGTCTGCCGGCTGACGATTTGCTGCAGGGCGGTCACCACCTGCGCGGCCACGGGAATGGCGTCGACGGCCAGATGGGGAGCGGCGGCATGGCCGCCCTGGCCGATGATGCGGATGGAAAGCCGGTCGACGGCCGCCCAGCCGGCGCCCCGCACGATCGCGATGCGGCCGGTGGGATGCGCCGGCGACACGTGCAGCGCACAGGCCGCGTCCACGCGGGGGTTGTCCAGCACGCCGTCCTCGATCATCGCCCTGGCGCCGGCCAGGCCTTCCTCGGCGGGCTGGAACATGAATTTGACGTTTCCGCGCCTTAGGCCCCGTTCCCTCAAAACTTGCGCCGCGCCCATCAGCATGCTGGTATGGGCGTCGTGGCCGCACAGGTGGGCTTTGCCTTCCGCTTTGGACATGTAGTCGATGCCTTTGTCCGCTTCCGGGATCGGCAGCGCATCCATATCGGCCCGAAGCAGCAGCGTCGGTCCGTCGCGTTCGCCGCGGAGCAGACCGACGACGCCGGTTCGGCCGACGCCCGTCCGGACTTCCAGGCCGAGCCCACGCAAATGTTCGGCCACCCTGGCCGATGTTCGGTGCTCCTCGTACCCCAATTCCGGATATCGATGAAAATCGCGGCGCCATTCGACCATTGGACCGTGCAGCTTTTTGGCGGCGTCCAGCATTCGGTGCATGGCGATCCCCCCTGCTATTGTCCCGGCCATGATGCCAGCCAAACCAAGCGAATTTCGGGATCACATATTCAGGCCATCCATTGCCCTCCGTTGACGTCGATCATCTCGCCGGTGATGAAGCTGGCCGCATCCGACGCGAGAAACAGCGCTGCCCCGACCGTTTCCTCCGGCGTCCCCTCGCGGCCCAGCAAAATTTGGTCCTTGTACGCGGCGCGCATCGGCGGCGGGGAGAACCGGTCGTGGAACGGCGTGCTGATCACCCCGGGCGCGATGGCGTTCACGCGGATGTTGTACTCCGCCAGTTCCCGCGCCATCCCGCGCGTCAGCGACACGACGCCGCCCTTGGCGGCCGCGTAGATGAAACTGCCGCGCCCGCCGCCGGAGCGGGCCGCAATGGATGACACGTTGATGATGCTGCCTTTGCCGAGCGGCTTCATCATCGGCAGGACGGCCTGCGATACGAGAAAGACGGATTTCAGATTGACGTCCATGACGCGGTCCCAGATCGCCTCATCCGCTTCCTCGAAGCGGACGCGTCTGATCAGAGAACCGGCGTTGTTCATGAGCACGTCGACGCGGCCGAACGTCTCCCGGACGCACTCCGCCATCTTCAATACGGCCCCGCGATCCGCCACGTCGCCGGTGACCAGCAGCGCTCTGCGGCCCATGCGTTCGATTTCCCGGGCGACTTCCTCGCCTTCCGCCACGCTTTGATTCGCGTGCACGACCACATCCGCCCCGCACCCGGCGAAGGCGAGCGCCGCGGCCCGGCCGATACCCGTGCTGCTTCCGGTCACCCATACCACGCGGCCGGCAAAATTGTACTCGTACATGCTTCGTTCCCTGCCTCCAGTGTATTTGGACGATTCGAATGCGTACGGTTTTGTCAACCGAATGGATCGCCTATCAATACTGTAGCAAAAATTTCGCCGTCGCGCCGGTCCGGATTTGAAATGTTGCGCCCGCAGGATGTGTGTCCTGCACCCCGTCATCGGTTTTTTCGAAAAAAAACCCGGAATTTTCACTTCCGCCTCTCCCACATTGCAAGCAAAATGAGGAGAGAAACCAAGGCGATCCGCGGAGGGAGTTCCCGTATGGCGGACAAAGCAGCAGCCACCCTGTCGATGCGCCTCGGCCGGGAGAACAAGCCCGTCTCGGTCGGCCGGCTTGGCGCGCTTCACGGAACCAACCCCCTGGGCGAATCCTACGGGTTTACCAACCGCTACATGACCCGGGACGGCAAGCCCTGGATCCCCGTGGTTGGCGAGTTCCACTACGCGAGATTTTCTTTTCTGCACTGGGAAGAGGAACTGCTGAAAATGAAAGCGGGCGGGGTCGACATCGTCTCGACCTACGTGTTCTGGAACCATCATGAGGAGGAAGAAGGCGTCTTCGACTGGAGCGGGAGCCGCAATTTGCGGCACTTCACCGATCTGTGCGAAAAGGCCGGCCTGCCCCTCATCCTCCGTGTCGGGCCATTCTGCCACGGGGAAGTGCGCAACGGCGGCATTCCGGATTGGGTGTTCGCCAAGCCGGTGGAAATCCGCTCCAACGACGAGGGCTATCTGGCGCTGGTCCGCAAACTGTACGCCGAAATCGCGCGGCAGGTCCGGGGGAAATTTTTCCACGAAGGAGGGCCGATCCTCGCGGTCCAGCTGGAAAATGAATTCATGCACGCCGGGGCGCCGGACGACGCGTGGGGATACGCCCGGAAGTTTCTGACCGCCGGAAAGGGCGGAAGCGCCCACCTGGACGAACTCCGACGCATCGCCAAAGCGTGCGGGTTCCGGCCGCTTTTCTTCACCGCGACGGCTTGGGGCGGGGCGGCCGTTCCGGCGGAGGAAACCCTCCCGATGCTGGCCGCCTACGCCTATACGCCCTGGATCCCGAACCAGCCGCCGAGCCGCGAGTTTCTGTTCCGGGACCTGCACGCCCATCCGGCCGAACCCGTGAACTACGACCCGCGGGAATACCCGGTCGCCTGCTGCGAAATGGCCGGCGGCATGCAGGTGAGCTATACGGCCCGGCCGTACGTGCCCGCCGGCAGCGTCGAAGCCATGACGCTGGTCAAGCTGGCCGGGGGGAGCAACCTGATCGGATACTACATGTACCACGGGGGAACGAATCCGGTCGGCCGCCGGGGCTGCCTGAACGAATCCGGCCTGCCCAAAATGACCTACGATTACCAGGCGCCGCTGGGAGAATTCGGGAGGGTCGGCGAGTCCTATCACCGCATCCGCATGATCTCCCTTTTCCTGCACGCCTTCGGCGACGTGCTCGCCCCGATGGGCACCTGTCTGCCGGAAGGCCAGGATGCGCTGGACCCCGCCGACGCCGGAGCTGTCCGCTGGTGCGTCCGGCACAGGGACGGCTCCGGATTCGTGTTCCTGAACAACTTCCAGGACCATGTCGAGATGCCGGACAAGACCGTCCGGATACAGCTGGAAACCTCCGGCGGCCCCGTGTCGTTCCCGCTGAAAGGGACCCTGACCTTGAAGAGCGGAACGGCCGCCGTCCTCCCGTTCCGCCTGAAGCTCGGGGAGGTCGAGCTGATCAGCGCCACGGCCCAGCCCTTGACCAGGCTGAAACATGGCGGGGAAGACATCGTCGTGTTTGCGGAAGTGGAGGGCAACGCGCCGGAACTCGTTTTCCGCGCCGATGCCGTCGCCCGCGTCGATGCCGGACAAGGCACCGCGTCAAAACGCGGCGGCCTGTGGGGGGTGCAACCCTTGGTCGGACTTCGGCACCCGGTCGCCGTGACCACCGTGACGGATCGAAACCTCCGCATCATCGTGCTGAGCCGCGAGGAAGCTTTGCGGGCTTACGTGTTCGATCTGTGGGGCGAAAAAAGGCTGGCGATCTCGAGCAGCCACCTTTATGCGGCCAAAGACCAACTGTATTGCACATCACCCGGGGACAACCGCATCCGCGTCCATCTCTTCCCCGCGCCCGATGAGCCGGTGCATGCTTCGCTCGGCCTGGCGGACGTGAGACGGGAAGGGCTGTTTGCCACCATCACCCTCGAAGTGCCGGCCTATGAACCGGCCGTCGGCGTGACGCAGCCGTTCGCGCGGTCCGCCCTGCTGAAAATCGATACCGACTGGCCCGAACACGTGACGGACGTGTTTCTGGAAGTGGCTTACGACGGCGACACCGCCGCCGCCTGGCTGGGCAGCCGGATGGTGACGGACCACATCCACTACGGCAAGCCGTGGCTCATCGGCCTGAAGCAGATCCGGCACGAGCTGGAGCGGGAAGCGCTGCATTTGAGCATCACCCCGCTGCGCAGGGGCGCCGTGCACACCTTCGTCAATCAGGCGTTCCAGCAATTTTTTAAGCGATTCGCCCCATTTGCCCCATCCGTACCTGGCGCCGTTGCGCGCCGGCTCGCCGGAGATGCCCGTCTGCTCGAGGTGCAGGTTCACCATGCCGTTCCCCAGATCCGTGAGCGTCCAGGTGACCGTATGCTTTTCTCCGCTTTCCCAGGTGTAGGACAACCGGTGCGGTTCCTCCACGACCAGCACTTCGCCTTCGATGATCCCGTTCCAATATTCCGTCGGCCTGGCGCGGAACTGAAAGCGGTGGCCCACGACGGGCTTGAAATTGTTCTCCATGCCTTCGCCGGTATGGATGTCGGCCACCCATTTGGACAGCTGGTTCGAGTCCGTCAGGGCGGACCATAGCTTCTCGATCGTCGTTTTGAACTGAAAATCCATGGACAGCGTCAGACTCATTCCGATTCTTCCTCCTCCAGCAATTTGCTCAGGCGTGCCAGGTTCGAGCTCCAGAACCTGCTGTAGAACGCCACCCAATTCTGGATTTCCTGAAGCGGCGCGGCGTTCAGCCTGTAACGGGTTTCCCGTCCGGCTTTGCGGACTTCGACCAGACCGGCTTCCTTGAGGATCGCCAAGTGCTTGGATACCGCCGTGCGGCCCATCGGAAAATGCGGCGTCAACTCGTGCAGCGGCAGCTCCCCCGCTTCCGCCAGCAACCGGATCAGGCGGCGCCGGGTCGGATCCGCCACCGCATCAAACACATCGCGCGTCTGGCCGTTAGCGTTCACTTCTGCCCTCCTTGGATCAGGATTCATCAATTGGACACCATTTGGTGTCGTTTTTATTATAGGACACCATTTGGTGTCCTGTCAACAGTTTCCTGTTGGAATTCTTGCCCAAAGACGCTGACGGCACTGACCGACCGGATGAACATGTATTCAATAAAGCGCTTTGCATACGTGGCGGATCAAAAAAACTTTACTACCGTTTTTATACTTTGATATATTATCGGTAGTACATATTTTCAGGAGGTCGATGAAATGTATCGATCAGGCGTAAGTATTTGGTACAACGTATCCAACCTGGAGCGGACATTGGAATTTTACTCCGGCAAGCTTGGCTTTGAGGTCATTTTTCACGATCCGGCCAACGGCTTGGCCATGGTCAACACGAACACCAAGGACTGTGTCATTGGGTTTTCGGAAGCGCAGACGGTGGAACCGGCCACATCTTCGACGGTATTTGAAGTGGTCAATATCGAAGAAGCCATGAAGCAACTGGAGGCGAAGAACGTCACATTCATCGGCGAAGTGGAACATGTGCCCGGCATGGCCAAGCTCGCAACCTTTGTCGATCCCGACGGACACAACCTGATGCTTGCTGAAACTCTCGTTGAACTTTGAATAAGGAACAACGGATCCTGCAGCTTGGCCGTGAACTAACCGGGCAATGGACCTTGCCGATTTTGTTGGCGCTGGAAGGGAATGGAGGCCGGTTTACGCCCCTGCAGAACAAGTTGAATATTGCCCCTTCCCGGCTCAGTGCGAACCTGAAGAAAATGGAAGAGGACGGTTTGCTGCTCCATCTGTCCCCCGGAGATCGACGGCATCCGCTCTTGCCTGAATATGTGCTTACGGAAAAAGGACGACTCTATCGCGAAGCGGCTCGCGCCGTTGAACTCAGTGAGCGGCGAATCGGAAAAGGCAGGCTGTCCGACAAGGTTTGGGGCATCCCCATCCTGCTGTCGCTGAACTTCAACCACACAAGATTCCAGGAAATTCGGCAATCGCTGGACGGAATCACTCCGCGTATATTATCCATGCGGTTGCAAGAATTTCATAAGGACGGTCTTGTTTGCAAGCAAATTTGGGGTGAGCCCCGGCCTTCCTTTCTGTATTTGTTGGAAAAGAAAGTCCAGCCTCCGGTTCGACAGCTTTCGATGGACTTGGCTTCTTTGGTATGACCGCCTCGCGGCGTCCCTTCCGCATTAACCGGCTGCCGACGAACCAAGCGGGGGCGCTGAAGCGGGCCGCGGGCGAAGCGGCTTTTTTCGGAGCAGGTGAAGTTTTTCCGCGAAAAATGCGCATCCGCCATTCCCGGCTGGGAGCGGTGGTTGGCCAGTTGCGACGAGCTGGCCGGCCGACTTTCCCCGGAAGATGTGGCCAGGCTGCAGGATCAACTCCGGTTCCACGCGGAGTTGCACCTGAGCGGGTACATGGGGCTGACGGAACTGTGCGAGGCCTATTTCCTTTTTCGCCAAAAAGAATACCCCCTGGCCTTCGTCCGCGCGTCGCGCGGCATGCGGGCCTACGAACGGGGGCTGGAGACGTTCGCGAAATCGGAGCACGGCAAGTGGAAACACTTTTACCGGGCGGACTGGCTGACCATCATCAAGTGCACGATTTACAACAGTTGACACCCTGCGCAGGTTCATCCGCATGCACGGCGACAGTCCGGACTTCTTCCTGTGGTACAGGGAGTATTTGCTGCCCGTGTCGGAAAAATACATCGGTGTATGTTGACATACCCTCCGCATGTAAAAGTAAAATAAAGGCAAGTGTGGCGAAGCACGCCCCGGACCTGTCTTTTGGTGGGTTCGGGGTTTTTCCATTTTGGCAAAGACGGAGGAGATCCCATGGGATTCGAAACCGCGCATGAACAGTGGTTGTTGGATCATCTACAGCGGAGAACCGGGGAAAGGAGAAGCCGGTTGCAGAGGGGACATGGCCACGGCGAACGCCTGTTTTTGGAACGGGTGTGGTGGCCGCTTTTCGGAAATTTCGATCACCTGCATCCCGAATATGAAGTGCCGGACTGGAGGGGGCGTCCGTATTTTATCGATTTCGCTTGGATTCGGGGGTCGTGCAAATTTGCATTCGAAATCAAAGGCTACGGCCCCCACGTGCAGAGCATGGATCGCATCCGGTTCCGGCGCGAACTGAACAGGGAAACGTTCCTGCAAACCCTCGGTTTTCGCGTCGTGTCCATTCCGTACGACGATTTGGAGGAAAGTCCGGAAACGACGAGGTTCCTGATCAAATCGTTGATGGCGCCCTATATCGCGTCCGGAGGCGCGAACGGATTTGCGCTGGTCGATCGTGAAGTGCTGAAATTCGCCATGCTTGCGGACAAACCGATCCGGCCCATTGAAATCGCCCGCGAATTTTCCCTGAGTCATCGCACCGCGGTGAAAATTCTGAAGCGGTTGTGCGACAAAGGCAAATTGAAGCCGGTCGTACGCGGCGAAGGCCGCAGGATCGCCCGGTATGAACGGGTCGGGTCGCTGGAAGATGAGGCGCTGTGGTAACGGGTCTTGTGGAGGAAAGGTCCAATTTTAATGCATTTTTGCATTAAGATTGAGCCGTTTTTGCCGAAAACGCCAAAATTAATGCATTTTTGCATGATAATAAGAATCTTGCCGCCTTTTTCTGAAATTTTAATGCTTTTTTGCATTAAGATCGGCGGCTGGTGAAAGTCTCCAGGCGGCTCGCGGCACTCGGCGGTGGAGCGGCGCCTCTCACCACCGCCAGCCGTGCCGAGCGGCGCCTCACACCATCGCCAGCCGCGCCTCGGCCTTGCCGACTTCGGCGAGAATCGCCTTCGCCGCCGCCCGCGCGCTCGAAAACGCCCGTTCCGCCAGTTCCCCCTTGCCCTCGCAGCCGTCGCCGCAGAAATAAAACGGAACATTTTCGAGCTGGACGGGCAACAGCCGGTTGCCGACGATATTTTTCGCGCTGGCCGCCATCGCCTTTTTCGATACGCGCTTTACGACCATTTTTTCCCGCCACCCGGGATAGTAGCGGTCGAAGGTCGCCTCCATCTCCGCCATCTTGCCGTCCAGGAACGCTTTCCGCTCCTCCTCGTCCGCGAACCGGTCGGGGAGGTACGCGATCCCCTGCAGCAGCTGGCCGCCTTCCGGCACCACCGTATGGTCGGTCGCCGACACGTCGCTGATGAACAGTTTCCGGTCCATGTCGCTGATGTATGAAAAAGGCCTCGCCACCACTTCCGACAGGCCGATGTCGTACACCAGCACCTCGGTCGGCGTCACGTCCTCGAAATCCGCCAGGAACGGTTCCCACGGCGTGCCGCGAAGCAGCTTCACCACCTGCTGCACCGGCATCGCGAACACGACGCGGTCGAATTCCCGCTCGCCGGTCTTTGTGCGCAACACAAATTTCCGGTTGTGGTAGCGAATCCCCTCCACCGGCTCCTGCAGCCGGATGTCCCAGCGACCCGAGCGCTCGATCTTGCCCTTCAGCTGGTTCGTGATGACCGCCCAGCTGCCGAGCACGTAACTGACCGGCCGGCTGGAAAGGAACAGGTTCTGGTAATATTCGCTGATGACGCGGCCCGGTACCTTGCGCGCGTCTGACGGCGCGATAAAGAAGTTGGAGCAGACGAGATGTTCCCACAGCTCTTTAAGGTCCTCGCCGCTCTCCGCCTCCGCCAGATAGTCGCCCAGCGTCGGATAGCGCTTCAGCTGGTGGATGTTCGCCATGATCGCCGCGATTTCGGCGACGAAGCGTACCTTCTGGGCGGACGGCAGCACGTCGGTCTTCAGCAGATTCATCGCGTCGAGCGGCGCCAGGGACAGATTGCCATTTTTCGCGTACACCACGCGGCGTTTGTTCACCTGCTTGCTGCTGAACGTCAGCCCGAGTTCCTTCTCCAGGTTGGACAGTTCATGCCGGTCGATGGCGTACACCGCGTGGGCGCCGTAGTTGAGCGTGAAGCCTTCCTTCTCGTAGGTGAACGCGCGCCCGCCCAGCTGCGGACTGCGCTCGAACAATACCCCTTCGATGCCGGTGTGCTCCGACAGATAGGCGGCCGCGGTGAGTCCCGCCAGACCGCCGCCGATGACGGCCACTTTCATCGTGGTCAACCTCCCGTATACGGGTGCGGGCAGCGGACCGGGCTCGGGGATCTCCCGCGCCTTGAGTCCCGCCCACGCCACTGCCAGATTCGACTGCAGCGCGGAAAGCAGGTCGCCTTCACCGCGCAGCGCCCAGACTTCGATCGTCCCGAAATAAACGGCGACGAGCAGCTCCGCCTTGCGCCGGTCCGGCAGCCAGTGCATGACGGCGTCGCACAGCTGGCGCTTCCTTCGTTCCTGCGCGCGGCGCACCGTTTCATGGCTCATCGCCAGCGAAATCTTGCTGCGCGCCAGGCGCGGCTTATCCACCAAATTAGACGCCAAGTCCAAAAAAAGCCGGTTGACATGATCCTCCAGCGACGGCACCAGCGCCGGCGGCGTATCCAGCCACCGCCCGATCAGGTCGTCGTGGACGGCGTCCAGCTCCGCCAGCAGCTCTTCCTTGCCCGAGAAATAATGATAAAACGTGCCCTTGGAGATGTTCGCCGCCTGCAGGATGTCATCCACGGTCACCTGCTCGTAGCCGCGTTCCGCAAACAGCGCCAGCGCCGTCTCGACCACCGTGCGCCGCTTTTTCCGCGTCGCCGCCCGCATGAACGCCCCCACGCCGCAACGACCTCCCGTTCACGGATTTGCCACAATTTCTGGTTCACATTTTAGACAAAAATAGACTGATAGTCTAATATTGATCCGGCATCGGTTTCAGCCGCTTCCGCGAACGATCGCCCCGCCCGATCCCGCTCGGAAGCGAACATTTTGCGGTTCGCCCGAAACGGCGGGAAAAAGGATACGCTGCGCAACATCGAGCGGCATCCGGAGTTCGTGGCAACGTGGTGACGGTTTGACCCGGACAACGTGATTTCCCGAGTCCCGATTGGACAGAGGCAAAAAAAGGCCGGGCGGAAAAACGCGCGCGTTTTCCGCCCGGCCCTTTTTCGACCGCGGGAATCAGCCATCCTTCCCGGCTTTCTACCTCTCCAGCCGGCCTTCGTTGATCCAATCCAGAATGAGCGAATAGGAAACGCCGGTCTTTTCGCTGACCTCTTTTACGTTCAAACCGGGATTCTCCCGAATGACATCCTTCACCTTGCGCAGCAGCTGTTCATGCTCCTCGAGACAATCGGGACACCACCTGACGGCCAACCCTTCCTGCCGGAACATCTTGCCGCAGCCGGCGCAGTTGACCAGCTCCAGTTTGTTGGTCATCTTGCCGCGATCCACTCCTTGCAAAATCAGAAACACGTCAAGAGGCATCATGATCGGATCGTGTCGAACCATGGCCGTTCTCAGGGTGTCATCCGTCTGGCAAGGAATACAGTCAGGCCTTTTTCAATGCCTCTTGTGACTATTTTACCATAATTTTCTCCTCTTTTGTCCTGTGAAAATATGCAAAAAGTACCATAAAACTGGCGGCGACGATGACCGAAGCCTCAATCTCCCCGCCCACCTGCGGCAGGAAAAGCATTTGACAAAAATTCCACGCGATATGGTGCCCGATCGGCATCCACAGAGTCCCCGTCGCCAGCACCATGTATCCGTACAGCAGACCTATGGCCAAAGCCGCAACGAAAGCCGCCGGGCCGTAGGAGGGGTTGAGCACGTGCGCCGCGGAAAACAGCAACGCGGACACGACGATGCCCGCATACAACCTGCCGTATTGGCGCCAGAGCGCTATGAGGTATCCCCTGAACAGCAGTTCCTCGGCAAAGCCGATCACGATGCAGTACAGCAGCGTTCCGGGGATTTTGGACGGTTCCGTCTGCAGGAATTCATGCTTGGCAGGATCGATTTCGCCGGTGAGCACCATTCCCAATCCCATCAAAATCGTGGAGATGACGGCGAGCCCCGCACCAAACAAAAAATGCCCGGGTGCTTTGGGCGCCGGCGAAAGTCCGAGTTCCCGGAAAGCCATCCGGTCCAGGAAGCGGACGCAGATCCAGACGGCCAGAATCAGTGCGGGATGGATGACATAATTGGCCGCCGATTCTTCACGGGTCACGAGCTGAAGCAAAAAAGCAAGCCCAAATACAAGAGCGAACGCGACGGCGGCAACCCGAAGGGTCCTGAGCAGCAATGCGGCGATCGTTTTGGCATTCCGGTCCATGGGATGTCACGCTTTCCTCCGGTCATGGAATGAATCAGAGAAGACAGGTTCTTCGTAAGAATAGCTTGGCTATGCTTCAGAAAGGAGAAATACATATGGAACGCCTGTGGACGAAACCATACATCCTTCTCACCCTCGCCATGCTTTTTCTGTTTACGGGGTTCTATGTCCTGCTTCCGACGCTGCCGCATTACGTGAAGGAGCTCGGCGGCAGCGAAACCGATGTCGGGCTGGCGGCGGGGGTCTTCACCCTGGCCGCCGTGCTGTTCCGGCCCCTTGCGGGCGCCTGGGCGGACCGGTACGGCAGACTGCCGGTGGCCTTGCTGGGTCTGATCGGCTTTGTGGTGTCGATGGCGCTGTACGATATCGTCAAGGGCATTGCGGCCCTCATGGCGCTGAGATTCATTCACGGCGTGTTCTGGTCGTTGTCGACCACGGCCATCGGCACGCTGGTGACGGACGTCGTCCCGTCCTCGCGGCGGGGCGAGGGCATGGGCTGGTTCGGCCTGGCAATCACGCTGGCGATGGCCATCGGTCCGATGGCGGGAACGCGGATATGGGAGCAATTCTCGTTTCGCCACCTTTTTCTGGCAGCGGCGGTCCTCTCCGTCGTTCCGCTGCTGCTGACCCTTGTGGCAAGAGTCCCGTTCCGCCGCAAGGAAGAAAAGGAGCGCCTCCGGCTGTTTGATCAATCGCTTTTGTCCGTTACGGCGGTGATTTTCCTGATGACCGTCTCCTACGGGGGCGTCACGACGTTCGTGCCGCTCTTCGCGCCGCAGGTCGGCGCCGACCCCGGCATGTTCTTTCTGGTGTACGCCGTCGCCCTCACCGCGGTGCGGCCCGTCGCGGGCAGGCTGGCGGACCGGCTCGGCGAAGGAGCCGTGATCGTGCCGGCCTTGGCGGTGACCGTGGCGGGCCTGTTCGTGCTGTACCTGGCCGGAGGCGAAGCCGGCGTCCTCGTTTCGGCCGCGCTGTACGGCTTCGGATTCGGCGCGGCGCAGCCGGCCCTGCAGGCGGCCGCGCTGCGCATCGCCCGTCCGGACCGCCGGGGATTGGCCACCGCGTCGTTCATGATCGCCTTCGATTTGGGCATCGGGATCGGTTCGATCCTGCTCGGCTGGGTTTCCCAGTTCGCGGGCTATCCGGCGGTGTTCGCCTCCGGCGGCGGCTTCGTCGCGGCCGCGCTCCTGGTCTTCGCCGCCTGGGTGAGACGGCGGTTGTCGCTGCCGGCTTCGGCGGAAGCGTCCGGGCACACCGGCGCCCCCCGTTGACCAAGAAAGGTCCGGCGCCGCAACGCCGGCGGCCTCCCGCCGCCGGCAGGCCGCCGGTTACAGCAGCTTTTCCATGTGAATGCCGGCGATATATTCTCCCGAGGGCCTGGTCCGCAAAGAAATGTCAAACGGTTTGTACCCCATTTTGTGATAGAACAGCATTCCCCGGGTGTTGGTATTGTGGCACACCAGCCGGAGCCGCCGGACGTTCAGCCGGTGCTTCGCGATGGCTTCCATCGTTTCGATCAGATACCGGGATGCGCCCCTGCCCCGGTAGTCCTGGGCCACGATAAAATTGCCCAGCCAGCAGGACTCGCCGTCGTGGCCATACAGGTTGGCATAGGCCACGACGGCATCGCCGTGCAGCACAACCGTCGGCTCCAGCCTGCTTTTGAGCGCTTCTTCGATTTGCTCCGGTGTCAGCGGATATGTCGCCTTGGGAAACATGTAATACAATTCCTCTTCGTTCCGGGGCAGCGAACACACCGATGCCAGGTCCCCTGGTTGAAGCCGCCGATGGGTATACATGCCGTCCCTCCCCGCCGCCGCGGCCGATTCGGGCCGCCGGCCCCAAGCCGCCCCGTCGCCCGCCGCTGCCGGCTTTTTCATTTTCAAGGCTTATATTACCATCACGGAAAAGGTTACGGCCAAGCGAAAAAAACCCTCACCGCACGCCAGCGTGCGCGGTGAGGGATTCCCATTTTGCCCTGAACATCAGATCGCCATCAAACCGGTCGTGATCGGATTGCCATGGTCCGGATGCTAGTCGGCGACACGGATCGCTTCCGCGGGAGGCAGACGGTTGCCCTTCCTCGCGGGCCACAGATTCAGCAGCCAGGCCGACAGCATCGCAACAGCCAGGATGGCCGCAGCCTGTGCGACCGGATAACGGAACGCGAGAGGCGGGACGCCGGGAGGCCAGTTCACTTCCATCACCCGGAAAAGCAGATAACCGCCCAATGAGCCGAACAGCGCGCCGTTCCATATGCCGGTCCAGCCGATCCAGACGCCTTCCAGCAAAAACATTTGCGAGATTTGCCGCCTTCCGATGCCGATGAAGCGCATCATCGCCAGCTGGCGCGCCCGCTCGCGGACGGCCCTGTGCTGCACGACGGCCAATCCGGTCATGCCGATCCATACGGACAGCATCATGAACGCGATGAAAATCAGGTACGTATGCCGGTCCATCGCGGAGCGCGCCATCTGCTCCAGGGCGGGCACCTTGAGCGAATCGAAGCCGGCCAGCAAAAACCGTTCCTGCATCCGGTGGACCGTCTCCAGATCGCCAACGTCCACGTCCAGCAGCCAGAACCCCTCCGCGGTGTCATCCGGCCACCGGTATCCATAGCCGCGGAACGCTTCCGCAAAGGAAGGGGGCACAAACCAGGCGTTGTAATATTCGAAGCGCTCTTCCATGCCGGCAAATCCCGCGATCTTCATCCTGCGGACGCCGACCGGCGTATTTTCCGTCCGCTGCCGCTCTTCGATTTCCTCGACCATTTTCCGCTCGATTTCGCGTGCTTCTTCTTCGGTCAACGGACGGTGCATCTCGGATTCAAACGAAAACGGCCGGGAAGACAGGTTCGGATAGATGTACACTTCAATCGTGTCGCCCGGCTGAAGGATGCGGACCGGCATCCCTCTCCGCACCGAATGGTCGAGCCCATCGGACGCGGCGTGGGCGAACTTTTCATGCAGGATGACGTAATCGTCCCCGTGCAAAATCGCGTCCCATGCGTCCTCGTCCGTGGCAAATTCGGAAGCGCGGGAGTGGAGCGCGGGCCGCGCCGCCTTCAGGTACGCTTCATCCACCCCGACGATGCTGAACGCCGTCCTGCCGGCCAGCGCGCCCGGCGCTTCCATGTCCAGCCGGTACGGTTTCACCTCCGCCAAATGGCGGATCGCGTTCCGCACCCGATCGTCATCGCGAATCAGCGTTTCGATGCGCCCGCGTTCCTGTCCGTTCCCGTACGGCACGACGGCCGGATAGCCCAGAAACGTCTTTGACGAAACGTTCGCTTCCTGGTGCCGCATCATGGGCACCGCGAAGGTGACCGTCGACATCAGCATCATGAACACGAGACTGAACATCAAGGCAATCGCGAACGAACGGTGCATGTTTTGCGACGGGAAGCGAAGCGCCATCATGGACGACACGGGAGCGATTCCGAGCCGCCTGACCAAGCCGCGCAGCCGGGGTTCCAGGCGTTGGGCGGCGGACAAAAGCAGATATGGCACGGCGACCGACGCCAGCACCCACAGGAGGAATACCGACCCATGTCCGAACGTAAGACCCGTCCCCGCTTCGGACAGCCGCCTGACCGCCGACCCGCTGAACAGGTCGTACAGATGCGCAACCGTCACCGCGCAGCCGGCCGGGAGCAGAACGCGATGAACGGTTCTCCCCGGTTTTCTTTCGGTCGAACCGCCCATGCCGGCGCGCATCGTTTCCACGATCGGCACCTTTCCCGCCCGGCCGCCGGCCAGCCAGGCGGCGAGCAGCAGGACGGCGAGAAGACAGGCTCCCGCCAGCGAGACGGCGCGGACGGAGACATGCGGAACGAGCGGGACGGATAGGGCGCTGTATTTCATCAGCGTTTTCGCAAATACGTTCCGGAACAGCCACACGATCCCGTATCCGGCCGCGCTTCCCGCGACCGTCCCCGCCAGCGTCCCGATGGCGATGAACAAACCGGCTTCGGCGAAAAAGATCTGCCTGACCTGACGGCGCCCAAGGCCGATGGCGCGAAGGACGGCCGCCGTCTCCCGGCGGTAATCCAGCTGCAGCAGCAACATTTGCCGGACCAGCAGCAAACCGGAAACCGCCGCAAACCCGCTCGTCAGGGCCAATACCGCCGCATATGTCCATTTCCATCGCTCCAGCGTCGCAAGCGCGGACGCTTTTTGGCTCGCCACGGTCACGTGCGAAAACCGGAACGGGTAATCCGGCGGATCCCCCACCACATAATCCGGATTGGCCGGTTTCGTCGCAAACACCAGGCTGTATGCGCCATCCGGAAGCCCGGCCAGTTGCCGCGCGGCGCGTTCGTTCAGCAGAATGGTGCCCGACGACAGCACCCCGTCGCGGTATCCGGCGATGCCCCGTTCCTCCGCGATTTCCGCCACCCGGAAATAGACGATGTTTCCCTGGACGTCCCTGATGCCCAAAGCATCTCCGGCATTCAGACCCAGCAGCCTGGCGGCCGGTTCGGTCAGGACGGCCTCGCCGTCTCCGGGCTCCGCCATCCGCCACGCATCATGCGCGGAGGCAAAAGTGGAGGCAAAATCGGCAGCCGCCGCGAAATCCAGTCCGAGCACGGTCATCCGTTCGGCGGCTTCTCCCGCCTGTCCCGGCGCGCCGGGCCTGACCGCCGTCGCGGAGTAACTGACGACGGGAAGATACGAGATGCCGGCGGCCCGGTTGCCGGGGTAATCGACGATTTCCCTCACCTGTTCTTCGTTGAGCGACGGGCTTCCGCCCGCGGGGACGAGTTCCCATTCGACGGGCCCGTAATGTGCCCGGATCCATCGCTGTTCGCTATATTCGAACGATTCATGGAACACGACCGCGGCGATGAGCAGCGTCACCCCGATGCTGGCGCCGACGACGGACAGCACGGTGTGCAGTTTTTGGCGGCGTAGGTGGTGCCACGCCATTTTCCAGACGATACCCGATTTAAGCATGGACCTCCGCCTCCCGCTCCCCCAGCACCCGGCCGTTTTCCATCCGGACGATGCGGTCCGTCCGGCCGGCCACGGCGGGATCATGCGTCACGATGACGATGGTCGTTCCATGGGTTTCGTTGATGCTGCGAAGCAGGCCGATGGTCATGTCCGCGGTCCGGCTGTCCAGCGCGCCGGTCGGTTCGTCCGCCCAGACGATTTTCGGTTCGCCGACCAAAGCGCGGGCGATCGCCACCCGCTGGTTCTGGCCGCCGGACAGCTCCGCGGGATACCGGTGCGCCTTGTCCGACAGCCCCACCTGCTCCAGGGCCGTTTTCGCGCGCCGGTGGGCGATGCGATCCGGCAACCCTTTGGCCACCAGGGGCAGCGCGACGTTCTCCAGTGCGGTCAGCACGGGAATGAGGTGGAACTGCTGAAAAACAAACCCCATGCGATTCAGCCTCAGCGCGGACAGCGCCCTGTCGTTCAGCGTATGCACCGGAACGCCGTCGATCCAGATTTCCCCTTCGTCGGCCTTCTCGATCCCCGCCAGCACGTGCAGCAGCGTCGACTTCCCGCAGCCCGACGGCCCCATGATGCTCACCAGCTCGCCCGCCGCAATGGTCAGGCTGACTTCTTTCAGCGCCCGGGTCGCCGATTCGCCGGAACCGAACGTTTTGCTGACCCGCCGGGCCTGGATGATGGGTGAACCTTTTCTTCCGTCCATTGCAAATTGGCCTCCCCGTGGCTTTGGATCCCATTGTCTATGCTTAATTTAATAGATAGGGATGCATTTCGTTTGGAAAGGCCGTGCAGTTTTTGTGCAAAAATTGTGCAAAACCGCTATTCCCGAAACACCGGCAGGGTAAAGGTGAACACGCTCCCCTCGTTCCATCGGCTTTCCACGGACACCGAGCCCCCGTGCGCGCGGACAAATTCCTTGACAATCGCCAGCCCCAGCCCGAGCCCCTCCGTCCGGCCGGCGTTTCCGCGTTCGGACGGATGGGACGCCGTGCCGGATGCGCGCGGACTCCGGTAAAACCGGTCAAACACATGGGGCAAATCTTCCTCTTCAATGCCGATTCCGTCGTCCCGGACGGCCACGTGAATGTACGCGTCGTCCCGCGAGCAGGCGATTTCGATCCGGGAACGCGCGTAGCGGAGCGCGTTGCCGAGCAAATTGACGAACACCTGCTGCAGCCGCTCCCGGTCCGCGTAGACGCGGCAGGGGGAATCGAATCCGGACAGGGTCAGGGCAATGCCCGCTTCCTCCATCTCCGGCCCCATCGTTTCCGCCACCCGCTCTACCAGCTCTTTCAGGGAAAACCAGTTCCGCTCGAGCGGCAATCGCCCCGCTTCGGCCTGCACCAGAAAATTCAGGTCGCGGATCAGCTTGGAAACGCGGTAGATTTCATTGTGCAAAAGCACGACCTGTTCCGGAGGCACGGGCTCCTGACGCAGCAGCGCGTTTTCCAGCTTCGCGCGCACCACCGACAGCGGCGTCCGCAGTTCGTGGGCGATGTCCGCCACCATCGTTTTGCGGACCCGCTCCAGGAGATCCAGCCGCTCTTCCAGGCGCGCCAGCTTGTCCGGCATGTCGCGGGGAAACGGCGGCGTGTTCGCGCCGCTGCGCTCCAGCAATCGATCCAGGCGGGAGGAAATGTCGCGAAGCGGCCGGAGGCTGATCCGTTGCATGCGCGCGGCAAGGGCCTGCCAACCGGCGCCCCCGGCCGCCACGGCGGCCAGCAGCGCCACCCAGAACCATGCGGGAATGCGCAAACTCCCGTCAAATGCGGCCTGATAATACCCGACAATCCGCCCGTCGGCCAATACGGGGCGCATCTCGCCCGCACCGGTGTCCGGCGCTCTTCCGCCGGCGAACACGGGCTTTCCGTCCGCATCCCAGACCGCAAGTCCGATGCGGCCGCCGGCATCCCGCTGAACGGCCGCCAGCGTCCGCTCCATCCGGGAAGCCGCCGCCTCCCACGAACCGCCCGAAAGGTAAAGGTCCGACAGCCAAGTGTCCCAATACCGTTCCATAAACCGCGCCTGGCGTTGCTCGATTCCGTGCTCATGCCATAGCGCCAGCGCCGCCGCAACCAACGCCATCAGCAGCGTTACGGCGCTTCCCGCCAGCGCGTACCGCCATCTCACCCAGCTTGCCGCCATGGCAGGCACCCGTCACCCCTGTCCGTGATGGGCTTTTCCGGTTTCGAACTTGTATCCGATGCCGTGCACGGTGACGATATAGCGGGATTCGTCGCCATGCTCCAGTTTTTTGCGCAAATTCCGGATGTGGGAATCGATGGTGCGCTCGTATCCGACAAACGCTTCGCCCAGCGCTTCATCCATCAGCTGCAAACGGCTGAACACTTTGGAAGGCCGGCTGGCCATCGTGTACAGCAGCGCAAACTCGGTTCGGGTCAGCGCGATCTCTTCCGACCCTTTGTACACGGCATGGCGTTCCGGATCGATCGTCAGATCCCCGCGCTTCAGCACGCCCTCCCTGGCGCCTTGGGACAGCGCGGCGGATCCTTTTCCCGCCCTTCTCATGACGGCGCGGATGCGGGCCGCCAGTTCGCGCATGCCGAAAGGCTTGCATATGTAATCGTCCGCGCCGATTTCCAGCGCCAGCACCTTGTCGAATTCGTCCGCCTTGGCGGTCAGCATGATGACGGGGTTTTTCCATCGCTGCTGAATTTCCCGGCAAAGCTCGATGCCCGGCCGGTCCGGCAGACGCCAGTCCAGCAGGACGAGATCCGCGCCGGCGGTCTCCAGCCGCTCGCATGCCTCCGCATACGTGCCGGCCGCCTCCACCGTGAAGCCTTCTTCCCGCAAAAAACGCGCGCCTTCCTCCACCAGTTGCGGCTCGTCCTCCACCCAAAGCAGACGCACCTTCGCTCACCCTCGACTACCAAAAAATAAAACCGACAATCAAAATTATATATCAAAAATTGTTGTGCGCCCCACCGCCAAAGCGAGAGGGGAACCCCAACGGGGTTCCCCTCTTCAGCTGGGCCGGAAAACAAATTTCCACGCCGGTTGTTTCACCCATGCCGCTTCAAAGGTCGACCACCCTGCCTTCCCAGGCTGAAGCCGCGATGGCCTCCGCCACCTCCAGCCCGTGGATGGCGTCCTCAAACGACAACATGTCGGGATCCGTTCCGTTCATGGCGCAAAGACTGACATAGGCGAGCTGTTCCTTCAGCGCCCCGGTCACCCGGCCGTCCTGGTTGCGGTGCACGGAGAGATCGGTCGTCCGGCGGCCGCCGGCGCCCAGGAGCTGTACCCCGGCCGCGACCGTGTCGAAGCAGGCCGTCCCTTTGTCGCCGATCACTTCCGTGCAGTCATTGATCGCAATGCCGGCTTCGTCGGGCGTCATCCAGTTCGCGTGCAATACGGCAATGACGCCGTTGTCAAACGCAAGATGCGCCCACAGCACCTCCGGCGAGTCCGTCCCCGGCGGAAAACGCCCGTTGGCGTACACCCGTTTGACCCTGCCGCCCGCGTACCAGATCGCCTGATCCAGGTCGTGCACCATCAGCTCATGAACGGTATGCGTGCGCCGGTACGTGCGGAAGAGGGAACTTTCCCGCGAGCGCTTCATATAAATGCTGGCCACCTTCCCCAATTCTCCCGCCGCGATCATCCGGCGGATTTCCGCGTATTTCGGTTCAAACCGCAGCAGGTGGCCGGGGACGATGAACTTTCCGCTCTTTTCGGCCGCCTCCCGCATCATGCGGGCTTCCTCCGTTTTGGTGGCCACCGGTTTCTCCACCAGCACGTTCTTGCCGGCGGAAAGCGCGAGCAGCGCGGGGCGCAGGTGGTCCTGCTCGTAGGTCACAACGCTGACCAGCCCGATCTCCGGCAGTTGCATCATGCTTTCCGCGTCTTCGAAGACATGCGGAACGCCGTATTGCTCTTTGGCGAGCTGCCGCCGCTCGGGACGGATATCGCTGACCGCCGCCACTTCGACAAAGGGCAGATCGCGGTAGGCTTCCAGATGGCACAGTCCCCAGCTGCCCAGCCCCACGATCCCGACTTTCAACCGTTCCATCGCTCAGCCGCCCTCCATCGCCAGGAAAATCTTTCCGTATTTCACCCTGCCCGCGGTCAGATCGCGGAACGCGTTGTGCCCCTCGGCCAGCGGCCGGATTTCGGTCCACCCCTCTTCGGTCACCCGCCCGTCGAGCAGCAGGTTGACCGCGTCGTGGAAGTCCTGCCGCGTGTAGCAGAATGATCCGAGGATTTCGATTTCGCTGCGGATGAGATGATTGATCTTCAGGTTCGTCTCGTCGATGCCGAGGCCGATGTTCATCACCGTGCCGCCGGGGTTGACCGCCTCCAGGGCGGCCGAGCGGGTGGGCTGGAAACCGGCGGCGTCAATGACCACGTCGATGCCGTCTTCGCCGGCGATTCGCGCGGCGGCCTGCGGCAAATGCTCGGCGGCGGGATTCACCGCGGCGTCGCAAGCGGTATCCAGGGCGATCCGCAGCCGGTCCGGCTGGGTGTCGGCGATGATGACCTGGCGCGCGCCCAGCAGCCGGGCCACCCTGGCGCAGAGCAGCCCGATGCCGCCCGCGCCGATGACGAGCACGTTCGGGCGGAAATGGCGCGCCATCGCCCGCCGGGCGGCGCGCAGCGAGCAGGCGAGCGGCTCCGCCAGCGCCGCGCGGAACGGATTCATGCCGTCCGGCACCGGCACGACGCCGGAGGCGGGAACCGCCACCAGCTGTCCGAACGCCCCCGGCCGGTGAATGCCGACAATCCTTCGGGAGGGGCAAAGCTGGGGATTGCCCTTGCGGCAATGCTTGCAGTTGCCGCACGAAAGCAGGGGATTGACGACGACCTTCTGTCCGGGCTTGAGATGCCCGGCCTTTGAACCGCAGGACGCGATGCGCCCGCAAAATTCGTGTCCCATGATCAGCGGGGGAACGCGCAGGCTGTTGTGCCCGAGATAGCCTTCGATTTCGGAACCGCAGATCCCGACCGCTTCCACCCGGATCACCACTTCGTCTTCGGCGGGAACCGGGTCGGCCGCCGTTTCGATCGCCATTTGTTCCGGCGCCGTCCATACCAACGCTTTCATCGCTTGCCTCCCCCAATGTCTCCGATGATTTTCGGCAGCCGTTCACCCAGCAGCCGGATGTCTTCGGCATCGTTGAACGCGCCTACCGAGATGCGCACCCGCCCGTCGCTGCCCATCAGATACACGCCCTGTTTGTAGAGCTCCCCGGCGATCCGTTCCGCTTCATGGTGCAAAAAGCTGATATTTCCCGCCCTGCGGTGCGATTCGGCAGGGGTGGTGACGGCGACGCCCAGCGATCCGAGCAATTCCAGCACGGCGCCCCCCAGCTTGAGGATATGATCCGCGATGCGTTCCACCCCGATGTCGAGCAAAAGTCCGGTCGTAAACTCCAGGGCGTAGACGGCCGGATAACCGGGATACCCGAGCTCGAACCGGCGGGCGTCGGGATGAAATTCGAACGTTTCGAATTTGTCCCGGCCTTCGAGGCTTCGGACGCTTCGCCAGCCGATGTACCGCGGCACAAGCTCGAAGCCGCGTTTCGGATTGACGGCCAGGATGCCGCCGCCGTGCACGCCGAGCAGCCATTTGTACGAGCTGCACACGATCAGGTCTGCGTAGTTCAGGTCGACCGGAAAAGCGCCCAGGGACTGGGTCGCGTCCAGAACGAAGAGCGCGTTCGTGCGGCTGACGCGTTCATACAGCTTTTTGTAATCGATGCGCACGCCGTTCAGGTAGCTGACGTGGCTGGTCAGCACCAGTCTCGTCCGCTCGTCGATCCGGTTTAGAATGTCTTCCTCCTCGATGTCCCACTGGCGATGTTCGACGACGCGCACCTCCACGCCTTCCCGTTTGAGCAGCAGCCACGGCAGTACGCCGGAGGGAAACTCCAGATTGTGGACGATGACGTTGTCCCCCGGCTTCAGGCGCATCGCCTGGGCGATCATGGAAATGACTTCCGACGAACTGGACATGAGCGCGATCTGTTCGGGCGACCCGTTCAGCATGCGGGCCAGATTCTGTTTGCATCTCCACTCCTTCTCCGCATTCCGCTCCCGGCCGCCGGGGCCGAGGCTGCGCGCGGTCAGGTATTCCGTGACCGCTTCCAGCACCCCGCGGTGCGTCGGCGTTTCGGCACCGCTGTACAGCCACAGGCAGCGGTCCAGACCGATGAAATCTTTCTTGTCTATGAGTGCCTTCATTCTCGGTGTCTTCCTTTCGTTGCCCCTTTCCTGCCGCACGATGCGCCATGCGCCGAGCCGAAAGGACCACTTCAGAGATTGGGCGGAATCTCGAGCCGTTCAAAACATTGATGCGCTTTTTCGATATGCGCGTGCGCACGCGACAGCAAGAACGGGCCGTGCCCGGGAAACAGGCGTTCGGCGCGCAGGCCGTGCAGCTTCCGCACCGTCTCCGCATACTCCGGGATGATGCAATCCCAGATGTACTGGACGACCACCTTGCCCCCCGCGAACACGGTGTCTCCGGAAAACAGGCTGCGCCTTCCTTCTTCATCCCACAGATAGCACACATGCCCGCGGGAATGGCCCGGCGCGTCGATCACGGCAAGCTCGATGTCGCCGACGGCGATCCGCTCCCCTTCCGCCACGGCCCGGGCGACCGGACAGGCCGGAAAGCGGTAATCGGCCGGATAGACGCCGCCGCGCCTGGCGTGTTCGACGCTGGTCTTCTCCAGGTCGCCGTTTTCCAGCCAGGGGGCCGCCTCCCTGGAAACGATCACTTCCATCCCGTACCGGTCGTGAAAAAATCGCGCTCCCGCGGCGTGGTCGGCGTGGACGTGGGTGAGCAGGCAGTATCGGACCTTTGCCATGTCGAAACCGTCCCGGCGGATGTTCTCCACGATGCGCTCCGGTTCGATGCCGCCGCCCGCGTCGATCAGCGCGCACTCGCTTCCGCCGTCGAGCAGATAGACGTTGCAGTCGGTCGGCTCGGTGAGTTCCATGCCGAACTTGCCGCTGCCCACCAGATGGATGCGGTCGGCGATCTTCATCGGGAATCACCCGGCACATAGGCGATGCACTCGATTTCCACGCACATCCCCGGCCGGAATTTGCCGATCTCCACCGTGCTGCGGGCCGGCGGATCGACGGGAAAAAATTCGGCGTACACCCGGTTGTAGTCCGCGAAACGGTCCAGATCGTCAAGAAAGGCGGTTACCTTCAGCACGTGCTCCAGCGAAGTGCCGGCCGCCCGGAGAATGTGGCCGATGTATTCCATCACCAGTCGGGTCTGGGCGGCAACATCGCCGGGATGCAGGATGCTGCCGTCTTCCAGGGAAAACGGGCACGTGCCCGACACGTACACGAGATCGCCGTATTTGACGGCCTGCGAATAGGCGCCGGCGGGCAGCGGAGCCCGGTCGGTGCGGATGATTTCCTTCTTCACGGCCATGGCCAGGCAACACCTCCGTTTGGTTGAACCCATTCCGTTTCCGTGGTGCGTCTTACGGTTTCCGGTAGCTTTGCGCCAGTTCCATATAGAATGCGGCCGCGCGCTCCACGTCCGCCACGGCCACCCATTCGTCCGCCGAATGGGCCTGGGCGATCGAACCGGGGCCGAACACGATGCTGGGGATACCCTTCCGTCCCCGCAGTTTGCTGGCATCGCTGCCGTAGGTTTCTCCGCGCGGCTCCGGCGAAAGCCCCAGGCGGACGGCCGCGTCCCGCGCCGTTTGCACAACCGGATCGTCCGCCGGCGTATCCAGGGCCCAGTCGAGCAGCAGCGGCTCGACCGTGCAGCGGATGCCCCTTGACGTGCACCAGGCGGACAGTTCCGTCCGGATTTGCTCCCATACGCCTTCGGGCGTTTCCCCGGGGACGATCCGGCGGTCGACCCGGATGGTGCACCGGTCCGGGACGATGTTGATTTGCTCGCCGCCATGGATTGTGCCGATCGACAATGTCGCCGGTCCGCACAGCGGGTCCGCGATGTTTTTCAGCCGGGGCGTCACTTCGCGGGCAAGATGGCTCACCACGTCGGCCATCGCCACAATTGCGTTTTCCCCTTCATGGGGAACGGAACTGTGAGCGGCTTTGCCGTGGGTGGTCACGGCAAAACGCACGCACCCCTTGTGGGCGACGACGATGTGCAAATCCGTCGGCTCGCCGACAATGGCGGCGGAAACCGGCAGATCCAGTTCCAGAAATTTCAGGATCCCCCCGCAGGCATGCTCTTCGTCGACCGCGGCGCAGAGCACCAGATCGGACCGCAGCTTCTCCGGGCGCTTCGCGCACTCCGCCATGGCGTACATCATGGCGGCGAGGGAACCTTTCGTGTCGCAGGCGCCCCTGCCGTACATCCGTCCATCCACGCATCTTGGTTCCAGCGGGTCGGGCATGCCGCCGAAGGACACCGTGTCCATGTGCGCTTCGAACAGCAGCACGGACTCCGGATGGCCGGTTCGCAGTTCGATGATCAGATTGTCCCGGCCATCATATACCGGCTGCCGGGACACCGCCAGACCGGCGTCCCGGCAGTACCGCTCGATGTAACGGGAAAGTTCCATCTCGCCCTGCGCGCCTTCCCCGTAATGGGGATTGACGCTCGGAATCCGGATCAGGTCTTCCAGAATGGCGACGGCCGGATGTTTCATGGAGCCGCTCCCGGCCTTTGGGCGGCCAGCGCCTTGGCGGCGGCGATTTTCGGTCCCCATTCCAGCAGCCATTCCCACGGCAGGCTTTCCCCGCCGACCATGCGCGGCACCGATTCGTCCGGGGCGTATTCCGGGCCGAGCACGCCGGCGAATTCCCGCTTGTATTCGTTGATGACCATCGGGATGTAATATTCGCCGATCGCCACCCCGGTCCAGTAATGCTCCTTCGTGTCGAAGTAGTGCTCCCTGATCAGCCGGTAATCCTCTTCGGCGTGGCGCAACGCCGCGAGGGCGAATTCGCGCAGCCGCACGGGATCGGGGGAAGCCAGGGCCTTCTCCTTCAGGTAGCGGTTGAAATACAGGCCGGCCAGGATGACTTCGCGCATGCGCCGCGCCATCAGGTGGGTGGCTTCCCAGTTTTCCCGCTGGATGCGGTTCATCGGGGACGAATGCTTCATGAGTTCCAGGATTTTCAGCACCCGGTCGGCCAGCATCAGGCAATGCTCCAGGTAGCGCGTCTCCTCTTCGCCCACATACTTGTTCGGCATGAACGGAAACGACGGCAGCGTCGGACAGATCTGCGTTTCGTGGATGCAGGGAAGGTGAAGGATCGCTTCCTCGTAAAGCGGACCGTTCGTTTCCCCGTGCAAATGACGGGCAGCGTGGGACAGAAACTCGTATCTGTCAAACCGCCAGCAATCCCAGCCGTATTGCGCCGTGGCCATGAAGTACAGCTCATGCCCGTACCATTCGAAGCCGTAGCCGTTGATGGCGTGGACCTTGGTATTGACGGCGCCCTGGAATTGCAGGATGTCGTTCCACAGATGCTGGAACGCGTAATTTTTGAGCCGGTCCGGGAACGTGTCCGGGATCAGATACGGAATGCGGCCCAGGCTCGCGGCGAACCCGCTGCCCTCACAGTTGCGCGACCAGATGCGATCCCGGCCGAAAATGTCGATCCATTTCAAAAATTCCCTGTCGTCATCCTCCAGGCCGGGCGCCCAGAACAGGACGACCCGTTCCGGCAGGCGGTCTTTCCACATTTGCAGATAGTCGCGGTCCTTCACAATCGGAGGTTCCCGCAGCCAGCGCACGCCGACGATCGTCTCCGGCTTCAGGACCTTGAGGTATTCTTCCAGCATCTCCACCGTCACGCTGTGCTTGGCGTCGTTGGGCGGCAGATGCCCGTATTTCCGCCGGCATTCCCCGCATTGGCAGAACCACTGCACTTCTTCGCTTTCCTCGAACACGAGCCCGTTGAACCCGAGCTCCTCGATCCTCTTCACGCTGGCGATCAGGTACTTCCGCACATCCTCGCGGGACGTGCACATGGAGTCGTAGTTGTTGACGTGGCCGGCCGCCTTCAGCTCCGGCGACAGCACGCTGCGGCTCTCGGGGTGGACGACCGGATAGCCGCCGCTGTAGGAATTCATGCCGATGTAGGCGTAAATTTCGATGCCCCGGGCGTTGGCGTAGCGGATCATGTCCTCCAGAAAAGGTTTTTTCAGATTCGGGTGGGTGAAGGACACTTCCACCCAGTCGTTGATTTCCGGTGCCCAGGTCTGCACCTTGATGTCCCGCATCACCGTTTCCGGATACTCCGGAAATTCGAACGGCCAGAAGCCGTACATGACGATGTTGAGGGCGCTGATCTTGTGCCGGAAGCACCAGTCGATGAAACGTTTCCAGTCTTCGCCGTACCACAGCTGCATGCCGAAGCCGATGCGGGCGAATCCGGCGTACCAGGTCAGGGTCGGGGAAATGATTCGCCGCTCGATGTCGGGATAGTCGACAATGTCCACGGCGGGAATGCCGCCCTCCCCCGCGCCTTCCGCCCATTGCAGGAAGGTGGCGAGGCCGTGGAGGGCGCCTTTCGCGTCCAGCGCGCAGAGGGTCACGCCTTCCGGCGCCACGCTCAGGCTGTAGGCCTGCGCGGGGAACGGGACGCCGGACAGTTCCCGTTCCCGCTCCGCGGGCATCGTCCCCGGGCCAAGCACGGCCAATTGGGCCGACGATGCCTCGCCTTTCATCTCCACCCCGTCAAAACCCAGTTTGATCAGTTCCTCGCGAACGACATCGGCGATGCGCCGCAGGGAAGGATCGACGAAGACGCCGATGGTGCGGCCGGCCGGAAACCGGCCGCCGCGGCGAACAAGGGATTTCGGTGTCGGAAGCAACGTGGAGGGCATGCGCTCCGTGTTGGAAGCCATAGCGGATCCTCCTTACCTTTTTGCTGTCGGTCGTCTCATGTTCAGGGCTTATCCCTTGTAAAACTGATCCACATTGTCTTTGGTGATCGGGACGTAGTCGACCAGTTCCTTCTTGGGGAACGATTGGCCTTCGATCAGGCCGACGGCCACTTCGATCGCGCGTTTGCCTTCGTCCGTCACGTTGTCCAGCACGGTGGCCGCCAGCCGGCCTTCCTTGACCGCCTTGAGCGCATCCGGAATGCCGTCGATGCCCACGATGATGATGTCGGTTCTGCCGACGGCCTCCACCGCCTGCAGCGCCCCCATCGCCATCTCGTCGTTTTGCGCCGCGATCGCGTTGATTTCGGGGAAGCGCTGCAGCCAGTCTTCGGTGATCCGCATCGCTTCGTCCCGGTTCCAGTTGGCCGTTTGCTGGGTGATCAGTTTGACGTCCGGATATTTGTCGAACAGCGCCTTTTGCAGTCCCGCCCCGCGGGTAATTTCCGCGGAGTGGCCGATCTGCCCCTGCAGCAGTGCGACGTTGCCTTTGCCGCCCAGGAACTCCGCCAGCAGTTCGCCCATCATGATGCCCGATTGCTCCGGATCGGTGCCGACGAAGACGTCATAGTTTTCGTTCTGCGTGAACGTGATCGCTTCGACGAGCGGGATGCCCGCTTCCTTGATCCGGTCCACGGCGGGGCTGGAGCCCACGAAGTCCACGGAGTTCAGGATGATGGCGTCGACTTTTTGCGAGATGAGGTTGTCCACCTGATTCAGCTGGTTTTCGATGCTGTCCTGGCTGTCCATCACGATCAGTTCGACGTTCAGCTCTTTCGCTTTTTCCTGCATGGCTTCCACGAGGGCTTTGATGAATTCATGCCGCAATCCTTGCGTCGCGGCACCGATCCGGTACTTCGGCTTGGCATCGCTGCCGGAAGCGCCGCTCCCGCCCGAATCCGCCGGGCTTTGCGGAGCGCTGCTTGCGCCGGAACTTCCGCCGCTGCCGCCGCTTTCGCTTTTGCCGCCGCAGGCGGCCAGCACCAGCATGAGGGACACCGCAACCATCCACCACTTCCATAACCTGAAGCGCTTCATGTTCCTCCATCCCCTTTTCGGAAGTTATTTATCATCAGCACGGTGCGCCATGACGCACCATGTCCGACTGCCGGTTCAACCCCGTTTCGTGCGCTGATCCATGATGACGGCGCCGGCGATGATGAGGCCTTTGATGATCTGCTGCCAATAAGACGAAACATTTAGAAGATTCAGTCCATTATTGATGACCCCGATGATCAGCACGCCAACAATCGTGCCAAGCATCGATCCCCTGCCCCCGAACAGGCTGGTGCCGCCGATGACGACCGCCGCGATCGCGTCCAGTTCGTACCCGAGTCCGCTGTTCGGCTGGCCGGAGCTGATCCGCGAAGCCAGCAGGGCGCCCGCCAATCCGGCCAGGGCTCCGTTGATGATGTACACCCAGATCTTGACGCGATGGACGCGGATGCCGGACACGTGGGCCGCGTTTTCATTGCCGCCGACGGCGTATATGTAACGGCCGAATTTGGTCTTGTAGAGGATGAAACTGAAAATGGCCGTCACCAGCGCGAAAATGACCACCGGTACAGGTACCGGTCCGATATAGCCTTGGCCCAGGTATTTGAAAGCTTCCGATTGGATCGTGATCGGGCGGCCGTTGGTATAGATCAGCGCAATGCCCCGGGCAATGGTCATCATGGCCAGCGTCGCAATGAACGGCGCGACGTTCAATTTCGTGCTCATCACTCCCGACACGCCGCCGAGCAGGCTGGAAGCGGCAATGGCGGCGAGGAGCGCCGGAAACACCGCGTCCGGATTCTGGGCGACGATGCTGGCCGCGATCACGGCGGCCACCGCCATCAGCGCGCCGATCGACAGGTCGATGCCGGCCGTCAGGATGACCAGCGTCATCCCCACCGCCAGAATCCCGTTGATGGATACCTGCCGGAGCACGTTCATCAGATTGTTGAACGTCAGAAACGCGTCCGAAATGATGCTGAGGATCACGACGCCAAGGAGCAGGGCGAGAATCAGCCCGTATTTGCGCACCAGATCCGACACGCCGATGTTCATCGACGGCTTTGGCCCTGACAGCCTGGGTTTGGCGGAATTCCCGTCAGGCACTCTTATCGCCCCCTATTGCGCAGGCTAGAATTTGTTCCTGGGTCACGCTTCCGGCTGCAAACTCGCCTCTGATTCTGCCGCCCGCCATGACGAGAATCCGGTCGCTCATGCCCAGCACTTCCGGCAGTTCGGAGGAGACCAGGATGATCGCCACGCCTTCCTTCGCCAGGCTGGAAATCAAGCGGTAGATTTCCGCTTTCGCCCCGATGTCGATGCCGCGGGTCGGTTCGTCCAGAATCAGCAGCTTCGGTTTGACCATCAGCCACTTGGACAGCACCACTTTTTGCTGGTTGCCGCCGCTCAGGTTTTGCACCAGCTGGTCGATGCCGCTCATCTTGATGTTGATGCTGCCGGCCATTTCCCGGACCCGCTTCGTTTCCGCGCTTTTGGAAAGCACGGGGTTTCCGCCGCTCAGCGGCAAATAGGCCAGCGACATGTTTTCCCGGATCGACCGGCACAGCACAAGTCCGTAATCCTTGCGGTCTTCGGTAACCATGGCCATGCCGTGGCGGATGGCTTCGGACGGATGGCGGATGCGGAGCTTGCGGCCTTCCAGCCACACTTCCCCTTCGTCCAGCCGGTCAATGCCGAACAGCGCCCGCATCACTTCGCTGCGCCCGGCTCCCATCAGCCCGGCGATGCCGAGAATTTCTCCCCTCCGCACCTGAAAGGAAACGTTTTCAAAAGCCGGTCTGCGGGTCAGACCTTTCGCCTCCAACACCACTTCGCCGATATCGACTTTTTCTTTGGGAAAAATGTCCTGAAGCGGCCTTCCCACCATCATGGAGATCAGCCGGCCCGAATCCAGTTCGCCCGTGGGTTCCGTGCCGATGTACTGCCCATCCCTCAGCACGGTCACCCGGTCGGTCATGCTGAAAATTTCTTCAATCCGGTGTGAGATATAGATGATCGGAACACCCGATTTCCGCAGCTGGTCGATGGAGCGAAACAGCGCCCGGACTTCCCCTTCCGACAGCGCCGAAGTCGGTTCGTCCATGATGATGAGCCTGGCCTGCCGCGAGACCGCCTTGATGATTTCGAGCATCTGCTTCTGGGCTACGCTCAGGCTGCCGACTTTGGCGTCCGGTTCGACATGAAAGCCGAAGGCATCGAGCAGATCGCGGGCCTCGCGGTACATTTTCTTCCTGTCGACCAGAAACCTGGCCCGCGCGGGCTCCCGGCCCAGAAAAATGTTTTCCGCCACCGTCATCTCCGGGACCGGATTCAATTCCTGGTGGATCATGGCGATGCCCAGCTGGAGGGCGGTCTGCGGGCTGTCGATGCGCACTTCCCGGCCATAGAAGCGGATGCGCCCTTCGTCCGGCTTGACCAGGCCGGTCAGAATTTTCATCAGCGTCGATTTTCCGGCGCCGTTCTCCCCCATCAGGGCGTGCACTTCGCCTTTGTACACCCTGAGGGAGACCCGGTCCAGCGCCTTCACGCCATGAAACGCCTTCGAGATCCCTTCCATTTCCAAAGCGACTTCATTCACAACCGCGATCCCTCCTCGGGTCGATGCGGGTGATGTATCCGTCATGGATGCTCCGGATCGCGGATCCGGCCGTGCTCAGAACCAGAGCGTTTCGCCGTCTTCCCAATGCTTGTCCTCGTCCAGCGCGATGAACTCCCGGTAGGAACGGTAAATATGCCGCCGCATCACTCTTTCCGCATTGTCCGGATCCCTCTGTTTCAAGGCCTCGATCAATTCCCAGTGCTGGTCGACTTCCTTCTGCTTGGTCGATTCCCGGCCCAGAATGCGGTTCACCAGCGAGATCTGGAACGAAATCGACTCGTAGGCCTGGATGAGACGCTTGTGCCTGGACAGGGAGATGATGGTCTGGTGGATATGCAGGGATTCCTTGAGCAGCGAGTCCACGGTGTCGTCGTGCAGTTTTTCCTTCATGGACATGTAGAACGCTTCCAGGGCGTCGATTTCTTCCTGGGGTGCGATCTGGGTCGCGATGCGAATGGCCAGCCCTTCGATGACGGCCCGCAGCGAATAGATCTCAAACACGTCGCTCTTGTTGAGCTCGTTTACCACCGGCCCCTTGTTCGGCACGATGGTGATGATGCCTTCCCCCGACAGCTGGTGCATCGCTTCCCGGATCGGCGTCTGGCTGATGCCGAGCTCCTTCGCCAGCCTCGTCTCCACGATGCGGTCTCCGGGATTCAGTTCGCCGTTCAGAATCTGCTGCTTGATGTACTCGACCACGTCGCGGCTGATGTTCTGCTTGTCCGGAAACGGAACCTGGCCGGCCATCATTCGGATTCACCCTTCGTCTGATTTGCCATCACCGCGCAGTACCCTCCAAGTCTATATCCTATATTCTACATTCTATATTATATATAATATAGAATTTGGCAAGGGTTTTGTGAGATCAGATCCCCAAAAAAATTCCTGGTTTCCGACCCTTTCTATTTGATTGGAAATAAACTATAATGATTATGTGATTAGAATAATTACAAGAAAAGAAACATAATCGTATTTTAATGAGCAATTACGGAATGAAAGGAGAAGAAAACATGAGCGAAAACGCGAGCAGCCAGGCCCAATGCCCCTACCACGGAAGTGTCACCAGCCATGCTTCCCGGGGTACGCAGAACCATGACTGGTGGCCGAACGCCCTGAACCTCAGCATTCTCCGCCAGCATGACACCAAATCCAATCCCATGGACCCCGAGTTCGACTACGCCGTGGAATTCAGCAAACTGGACTACTTCGCCCTCAAGGAAGACCTCAAGAAGCTCATGACCGAGAGCCAGGACTGGTGGCCCGCCGATTACGGCCATTACGGTCCGCTCTTCATCCGCATGTCCTGGCACGCCGCGGGCACCTACCGCGTCGGCGACGGCCGGGGCGGCGGCGGCACGGGCAACCAGCGCTTCGCCCCGCTCAACAGCTGGCCGGACAACGTCAACCTGGACAAGGCGCGCCGGCTCCTGTGGCCGATCAAGAAAAAATACGGCAACAAAATCTCCTGGGCGGACCTCCTGGTGCTCGCCGGGAACGTCGCCATCGAATCCATGGGCGGCCCCGTCATCGGTTTCGGCGGCGGCCGGGCGGACATCTGGCATCCGGAAGAAGACATCTACTGGGGCGCCGAGCGGGATTGGCTCGCCGACAACCGCCACTCCGGCGATCGGGAGCTGGAGAACCCCCTCGCCGCCACGCAAATGGGACTCATCTATGTCAATCCCGAAGGTCCGGACGGCAAGCCCGATCCGGTCAAGGCCGCCCATGACATCCGCGTCACCTTCTCCCGGATGGGAATGAACGACGAGGAAACCGTGGCGCTCATCGCCGGCGGCCACACCTTCGGCAAGGCCCACGGCGCCGGACCGGCTTCCCATGTCGGGCCCGAGCCCGAAGCCGCGCCCATCGAAGCGCAGGGCCTGGGGTGGCACAGCACCTACGGCAAGGGCCACGGCCGCGACACCATCGGCAGCGGTCTGGAAGGCGCCTGGACGCCCACGCCGACCAAGTGGGACAACTCCTACTTCGACATGCTGTTCGGCTATGACTGGTGGCTGACCAAGAGCCCCGCGGGGGCCTGGCAGTGGATGGCGGTGGATCCCAAGGAAGAGCATCTGGCGCCGGACGTGGAAGATCCGAACAAGAAAGTGCCGACCATCATGCTCACCACCGACCTGGCGCTCCGTTTCGACCCCGAATATGAAAAAATCGCCCGCCGCTTCTGGCAAAACCCGAAGGAATTCGAGCAGGCCTTCGCCCGGGCGTGGTTCAAGCTGCTGCACCGCGACATGGGGCCGAAGGCGAGATACCTCGGTCCGGAAGTGCCGGAAGAAGACTTCATCTGGCAGGACCCGGTGCCTCCGGGCAACTACGACCTGACCGAGGCGCAAATCGCCGAGGCGAAAAAACGCATTCTGAACTCGGGCCTCACCGTCAGCCAGCTGGTGAAAACGGCCTGGGCTTCCGCCAGCACCTACCGCTGCTCGGACCACCGCGGCGGCGCCAACGGCGCCCGCATCCGGCTGGCTCCGCAGAAGGACTGGGAAGTCAACGAGCCGGAAGAGCTCGCCAAGGTGCTGAACGTCCTGGAAAACATCAAGCTGGACCTGCCGTTTGAAATCAGCCTGGCCGACCTGATCGTCCTGGGCGGCAGCGCCGCGGTGGAGAAAGCGGCCCGCGACGCCGGCTTCGACGTCACCGTCCCGTTCGCCCCCGGACGCGGCGACGCCACGCCGGAGCAAACCGACGCGGAAAGCTTCGCGGTACTCGAGCCGTACGCCGACGGGTTCCGCAACTATCAGAAGAAGCCATACAGCGTCAGCCCCGAGGAACTGCTCGTGGACCGGGCACAGCTGCTCAACCTGACCGCGCCGGAAATGACGGTGCTCATCGGCGGGCTGCGGGTGTTGGGCGCCAATTACAAAGGTTCGAAACACGGTGTGTTCACCGACCGCGTCGGCGTGCTCACCAACGATTTCTTCGTGAACCTGCTGGATATGCGGCTGAAATGGACGCCGGTGGACGGCGGCATCTACGAAGGCCGCGACCGGAAGACGGGCGAACTGGTGTACACCGCCACCCGCGTGGACCTCGTCTTCGGCGCCAACTCCATCCTGCGCGCCCTGGCGGAAGTGTACGCGCAAGACGACAACAAGGAGAAGTTCGTCCGTGACTTCGTCGCCGCCTGGGTGAAGGTGATGAACGCCGACCGGTTCGACCTCAAGGCGCGGGAACTGCAGCGCAAACTGCAAATGGCGAGCTGACAGGCCGCCAGTGAAAGGAAAGGCTCCCCTCCATCCCGACCGAGGGGAGCCTTGATTCTTCCGGTCCAAAAGCTCCGGTCCGCCTGGTGACCGGGAGCGGTTCATGCTTTTTTTACAGTTATGGCTCGATGAGTTCCCGCGCACCGGGAATCACCAGCATCGTCGCCGTTTCGGCGCGGGTGGCCTGCCCCTTCGGCCGGAACGTACCATCTTCGTATCCCTGGATGATTCCCGCGTTCGCGCCGGTCTGAATGGACTCCCGGGCGTAGACTCCGGCTTCGGCAATGTCGCCGAATTCCCGTTCTTCCGTCTGCGGCAGTCCGCCGGAGCGGGACCTCGCGGGGGAATGGATCGACAAAGTCACCCATATCCGAAACGTCAGAATCCGGGGGATGCATCTGGCTTTGCCCGGATACCGGGAAGACGGGCCGACAATGGAAATTTTCGAATATGAGCCGGCCAGCCCGCGAACCCAGGCGAACAAGATCAACCATCAAGGGTTCGGGCATATCGCCTTTCACGTGGACTCGGTGGAAGAGGTGCTCAACCGTCTCGTCAAGCATGGAGGGAAGCCTCTCGGGGAAATTGCCACAAAGGAATACGAAGGAATCGGAACTTTGACCGTGGTTTACGCGGCGGATCCGGAAGGCAATTTCATCGAGATCCAGCATTGGAGCTGAAGCGCCGGCGTGTTGACCAATGACAGGGGAACCCGAAGGTTCCCCTGTCATTTTCCATTTACGCTTTCCGCGGCTTTTTGCGGAGTACCGGCCCGCGCGCCCTTCTCAATCGTTCATGCCCTTGCCGGCGAGGATGTGCGGCACATATTTTTCGATCCGGGCAACTCTTGTCTTGGATTGCTTGGGCTGGGAGAAATACAGAATGTACGCTCTCTGCCGGCCGGGCGTCAGGGATTCGAACGCCGCTTTCAGGCCGGGAACTTCCGCGAACTTCTGTTGCAGCTCCCCGGGGATCTCGAATTCCTTTTTCACTTCCGCTTTCAGACCGGCTTTTTCCGCTTCGACCGCTTCGAGAATATATTCTTTCAATACCGGTCGCATCTCTTCGATTTGCCGGACGTTCGTGAAACGGATCTGGCGCGCCGTCTGCACGTTCTTCGTCTGCTGGACGAGGATGCCGCGGGGGTCTTTCAGCAGTACGCCTTTGGGAAAAAGGAGCGCGCAATATTCCTTGAACCCGTGGATCAGGACGATGTTTTTGTTGTCATGGGTGTAGCAGGGGTGCATCCACTTGAAATCTTCGGTCAGCCCGCATTCCAGCACGATTTCCCGCAGCAGGTTGAATTCTTCCTTCCACTGCTTCAGCTTGTTGAAGTAGGATCCAGCTTGGCGTTTCGATTGCCGGTCATGATGGCCTCCGTCCTTTGCGTCGGTTTGACGCCAATGTGCCCTCCCCTGGCCATCCGGAGTGCCGGGAAGGGGTTGCCTGTTTTTAGGGTATAGATTATTATCGTCATATTCTGGAATTCTCATCAACCCAAGAGGGTGATTGAAATGAAAGTGGAAGCTTTGGATCACCTGGTATTGACGGTGGCCGACCTGGAGCGAACGATCCGGTTTTATACGCAGATTCTGGGCATGGAAGAAATCACGTTCGGCAACCACCGGAAGGCGCTGGCCTTCGGAAACCAAAAAATCAACCTGCACCCGTACGGCAACGAATTTGAACCCAAGGCCAAAACTCCGTGCCCCGGCTCGGCGGATCTGTGCTTCATCAGCGCAACCCCCGTTGCGGAATGGCAATCTTTCCTGCAGTCGAAAGGCATTCCGATCGAAGAAGGACCCGTGAAAAGGACCGGAGCGCAAGGGCCGATCCTTTCCCTTTACATCCGGGACCCGGACGGGAATCTGATCGAAATTTCCAATTACGAACCGGAGGGAAAAGAATGACCCGGGCGGATTTCGAAGCGTTCATCATGGGGTTGCCGAATGTGCAAAAAGAAGACAACTTCGGCTATGCGTTCTTTTTCGTCGGCGACGACCGCCGCCTTCCGTTTGTCACCATTGCCGACTCGGACAACGCGTTCGACAATGTGTCCAACCTGAACCGGGAAGGCGTTTTTCGCCTGAACATCGGGGTAGGCAAAGAGACGTTCCGCGGGCTCACCGCGTCCCTGAAGGACGAAGACATCGACTACACCGCCCTCAACGTGTTTTTCCCCCACCCCCATTACGCCAAACAGCACGTTGTGTGCATCCTGAATCCGGAAGGCGATAACGTGGAAAAAACGAAACGGCTGATCGAGGAAGCGCACTCGATCGCGGCAGGCCGGGCAAAATAAAACTGCGGGCCGAAGGGCAAATCCGCCTTCGGCCCGGTTTGCTTTGGACCCGCGATCAACGGTCAATGAGGGACTTTCCAAAGCAGGCGCGGTAACTGTAATCCAAAAGCTCCGTCAGCTCGATCCACTGGATGTGCAGCACGGCGGACAATCCTTCTTCGCCCAGCCTGCCCCCGGCCTGGGCGGCGACGATATCGATCCAGAGGAACGGGTCCCATGAATCCCGCGAGGCCAGCTGCGCCAGGGCTTTCCCCGCCGCGGTGCCCGCGGGGGGCATGACGCCCGGCTCGTTCAAATACTCCGCCGTCCGCTCCGTCAGGCGCCGGAACACCGGATGGCGCCCCGTCCTGCGGAACCAGTACCGGGAATTGTCGTAGTCCGGCTCCATCCGGTGCATGATGCCGTGCCAATAGCTGCCCGTCTCGTCATGGACGCCCTGGGCGAGCGTATGGGATTTGTCCAGGCTGGCGTTGCACAAGTAGAGACCGCTCAGCAGCGCTTGCCGGGCCGATCCCGATTCTCCCTCAAGCTCCCGGCGAAGTTCGTCCAGTTCCCGCTCGAAACCGGGGTCGATGACGGCATCCGGAACCAATCCCGGTTTCGCCTTTCGTTCCAGCACCGACAGCGCGGCTTTCGTCCAGCGCGATTCCATTTGCTCACCGTCCCTGCAAACGAAACTTACCCTTTTCCCTCATACAGTTTATAATATCTTCCCGGCCCATTTCTATTTTTTTGGCGCTAAAAGTCTGAGTCAAGCTAGTGTGGGCACCTTTTTTAGATTCTGGATGCGAACTTGAAAAGAACCTTTCCCTTGTAAGCGCTTTTGGTGTTCTTCCTTATGGGATTGGCGTTTCATTTTTCTGGTATTAGTATCCTCTAAGCCCTTTCAATGCCATGCCCGTTGTGCTACTCTGCCACGGCCCCCTAAGCAACCGGATCATCCCGTTAACGTATCC
>Ga0207731_100109_pt1 | contig 63342 bp, 62 predicted proteins | sample CeladaPassaB1F03_FD_187480 | JGI IMG/M metagenome (GOLD analysis project Ga0207731, IMG submission 187480) | Cellulose-adapted microbial communities from the Joint BioEnergy Institute, USA - Passage B1F03 (SPAdes) (version 2) | ecosystem: Engineered > Bioreactor > Continuous culture >... | reverse complement strand
AGGATCAAACTCTCCAAGAAAATGGTCAAGCCCATCTTGGCTCTGTTCGCGTTGCAAAGGAATTTATCGAGGTCCTTGCGCTCGGTGTTCAGTTTTCAAAGAGCGAGTCGGCCGCCTCGCGGCGGCAGCTTTTATAATATAGCACGTCTGTCTGCGCTTTGCAACAGGGTTTTTTCCGCCTTCTTTGCCAAAATGTGATTCGTCAATCCGTCCGATCCCGCATGTGCGGGAAGAGGAGCACGTCGCGGATCGACGGCGAATCCGTCAGCAGCATCACCAGACGGTCGACGCCGATGCCAAGCCCCCCGGTCGGCGGCATTCCGTGCTCCAGCGCGCGGAGGAAATCCTCGTCCAGCTCGTGGGCCTCCTCATTGCCCGCCGCGCGCTCCCGAAGCTGCGCCTCGAACCGTTCGCGCTGGTCGATCGGGTCGTTGAGCTCGTTGAACGCGTTGGCGTGCTCGCGGCCGACGACGAACAGCTCGAACCGCTGGGTAAAGCGGGGATCCTGCGGATTTTTCCTCGCCAGCGGCGAAATCTCCAGCGGATGGCCGGTCACGAACGTCGGCTGGATGAGCGTGTGCTCCACGAACGTTTCGTAAAACGCGTTCACGATGTGCCCGAATGTCATGTGCGGCTCCACCGGCACATGGTGCTCCTTCGCCAGCCGGCGGGCTTCCTCGTCCGACATGGGCGCGGTAAAGTCGATGCCCACCGTATCCCGGATGAGATCGGTCATCGACGCGCGCCGCCAGGGCGGGGTGAGATCCACCTCGTGCCCCTGATAGGTGATGCGGGTGGTGCCCAGCACTTCCCTGGCGATGTGAGCGATCATGTCCTCGGTCAGGCGCATCATATCGTCGAGATCGGCGTAAGCTTCGTACAGCTCCATCATCGTGAATTCCGGGTTGTGCTTGGTGGAAATGCCTTCGTTGCGGTATACCCGGCCGATCTCGTACACCTTTTCCAGCCCGCCGACGATGAGCCGCTTCAGGTGCAGCTCGATGGCGATGCGCATGTAGAGCTCCATGTCCAGCGCATTGTGATGGGTGATGAAAGGCCGCGCGGCGGCCCCGCCGGGAATGGCGTGCAGCGTGGGCGTTTCCACCTCGAGGTAACCCCGTTCGTCCAAATAACGGCGCATGGACTGGATGATCCGGGAACGGAGGATGAACGTCCGCTTGACCTCCGGATTCATGATCAGATCCAAATAGCGCTGCCGGTAACGCGTTTCCACGTCCTTCAGCCCATGGAACTTCTCCGGCAGCGGAAGCAGCGACTTCGTGAGCACTTCCGCATGGCTCGCCTTGACGGAAAGTTCTCCCGTGTTCGTCCGAAACACGGTACCCCGGACGCCGACCACGTCCCCGATGTCCAGCAGCTTGAACGCCTGGAACTGAGCGTCCGGCACGGCGTCCCGGCGCACGTAGATCTGGATTCTGCCGCTCTGGTCCTGGATGTGGGCGAACACGGTCTTGCCCATGTCCCGCTTCGTCATCAGGCGGCCGGCCACGCTGACCTCGACGCTTTGCTCTTCCAGTTCTTCTTTGGTCAGATCTCCGTAGCGGTCGAAAATTTCCTGCGCCAGATGCGTCCGTTCATATTTCCCGCCGAACGGGTCAAAGCCCAGTTCGCGCAGCTGGTTCAACTTTTCGCGGCGGACGCGGAACAGCTCGCCCCGTTCCCCCGCGTCTTCGGCCTGGCGGTCTTCCGCCTGCGGCTTCGTCGTATCCATAGCCCCGACCTTTCCTTCCTCCATGAAAACAAACGGCGCCCCGGCAAACCGGAGCGCCCCGTTTTCAAGCTTTGGTTCAACGGTTTCCGGTTTACTTCTTGATGTCCAAAATCTTGTATTTGATGATGCCGTCCGGCGTCGGCACGTCCACCACTTCGCCCTTTTGGCGTCCGATGATATGCTTCCCGAGCGGGCTTTCGTTGGAAATTTTGTTTTGCAGCGGATCCGATTCGGCGGATCCGACGATGGTGTATTCCATCACTTCGCCGTACTGCATATCTTCCACGACCACGGTCGTGCCGATGCCGACCACGTTCGTGTCGATTTCGTCGTTGTTGATGAGGCGCGCGTTGCGCAGCATTTTTTCCAGCGTGATGATGCGCCCTTCGATGAAAGCCTGCTCGTTCTTGGCGTCTTCGTACTCGGAATTTTCGCTGATGTCTCCGTACCCGATGGCGATCTTGATGCGCTCGGCCACTTCACGGCGTTTGACCGATTTGAGGGTTTCCAGTTCCTCTTCCAGTCTTTTTAATCCATCCGGCGTCAAAAGAACTTCTTTGTCGCTCATCGTACCGCTCTCCCGTCCTGAAAAATGATGCACGCCTCGCATCCGAGGCTGCTAATCAATATATGGCGGTTTCCAAAAGGCATGACACCTTGTTGAAAGCGTATTCTCCCATGTTCCCGCTTGAATATTGGTTCAAATTATATTTCATGCTCCGGCAATTGTCAATTCGGCCCCGTTGTCCGCCGACCCGCCGGCGGCGCCGGCCGACGCGCCGTCCGCGCCTTCTCCCAGCTGGCGGACATACGCCCACAGCTCCTCGGCGATGGCATCCCGCGTGGTCAGCTCCATGATCCGATCGCGGACGCGGGCCGCGCCGGGCAGCCCCTTGAGGTACCAGGCCAGATGCTTGCGCATCTCCTTCACCGCCTGGAGTTCGCCCTTCAGCTTGATCAACCGGTCCAGATGCAGGAGGGCAATCCGGATTTTCTCTTCCGGCGCCGGCTCCGGCAGGAGCTCGCCCGTCTCCAGGTAATGCACCGTACGATACAGCATCCAGGGGTTGCCGAGGGCGCCGCGGCCGATCATCACCCCGTCGCAGCCGGTGTGGTCCAGCATCCGTCTTGCGTCCTCGGGAGTGAACACGTCCCCGTTGCCGATCACGGGAATGGACACGGCCTGCTTGACGTCACGGATGACATCCCAATTGGCCTTGCCGGTGTACATCTGCTCCCGGGTGCGCCCGTGCACGGCGACCGCCGCGCCGCCCGCGCGTTCCACGGCCCGGGCGTTCTCCACCGCATAGATGTGCTTGTCGTCCCAGCCGATGCGCATCTTGACCGTCACCGGCTTCTCCACGGCGTCCACCACCGCGGCCACCATGTCGTAAATCTTGTTCGGATCCAGCAGCCACTTGGCGCCGGCGTCGCATTTTGTCACCTTGGGCACCGGGCACCCCATGTTGATGTCGATGATATCGGCGTTGGTGTTTTTGTCGACAAACTTGGCGGCTTCCACCAGCGATTCCCTGTCGCCGCCGAAGATCTGCAGGCTGAGCGGGCGCTCCCGTTCGTCCACGTACAGCATCTCCATCGTGCGCCGGTTGCCGTGCAGAATCGCCTTGTCGCTGACCATCTCGGCGCAGACGAGCCCGCAGCCGAACTCCTTGGCGATCAGGCGAAACGCCGGATTGCAGACGCCCGCCATGGGCGCCAGCACCACGTTGTTGCGCAGTTCAACGTCGCCGATCTTCAACATTCCCGTCAGCCTCCTTTTCCCCTTTCTTCCAAAAAGCCCAAAATTCCTCCCGGGTCTCCCACGGACGTACGCCGTCCGGTTCGCGCAGCGCCGGCGCGTCCGCCCACGGAAACGCGCGGTCCGCGGGCCATACGTCGCGCAGCGGCATGAGCGCAAAGGCCCTTTCGGCGAGGCGAGGATGGGGCAGCGTGAGCCGTTCCGTTTCCATGCGTACCCCGTCGTAGGCCAGCACATCCAGATCAATCGGGCGCGGTCCCCAGCGGACTGTCCGCACCCGTCCCATTCGCTTTTCGATGTCCAGGCAAAGCGCAAGCAGCCCCTCGGGAGACAGGGTTGTCCCGACAGCCGCCGCCATGTTCAAAAATGCCGGTTGATCCGTAAACCCCACCGGGTCCGTCTCGTACACCGGCGAGACGCGAAGGACGCGCACGCCTTCCGCGGCGTCCAGCAGGCGGATCGCTTCCCGCAGGGCGGCTTCCCGGTCGCCGAGGTTGGTCCCGAGCCCGATGTAGGCTTCCCGCTCGACCGCATCCATGGCGTCCACCGCCGTCACGCGACCGGCACGATGCCGCCGTCCGGACCGCGCCTGCGGCGGATTTCCACCGTCGCGCCGCCAAAATGGAAGCGGACCGGCGGACGCGCCTTGGTCACCGCCACCGTCACTTCGTCTACAATAGTATAAGTGGACAGAATCTCCGATGCAATCTTGTGGGCCAGGGTTTCGATCAGCTTGAAGGGCGGCCCTTCCACGATTCGCCTTACCGTTTCGTGAACGTCCACGTAATCGACCGTCAGGGACAGGTCATCGGTCTGCGCGGAGGGCCTCATGTCCAGCGTCAGTTCCAGATCCACGATGAACCATTGGCCCAGTTTGTTTTCCTCCGGAAAAACGCCGTGGTATCCGTAAAATTGGTAGCCCTTGATCCGCATCCGGTCCATATTATACAGCGCTCCTTTCCGCGGTCGCCGCGGGCCCGTACACGATGGCGTCCGCCATGGCGGCCACCCGCTTCATCTGCTTCACATCATGCACCCGCACGATCTGGCAGCCCTGGGCGATACCCATCGCCACCGTCGCCGCCGTCCCTTCCACCACATCGTCCGCGGGCAACCCGAGGGTGTGCCGGATGAACCGCTTGCGCGACGTGCCCAGCAGAACGGGGTATCCCATCCGGGCGATTTCATCCAGGCGGCCCATCACGATCAGGTTGTCTTCATATTCCTTGGCAAAACCGATGCCGGGATCGAGCCAGATGTTCCGATCCTCCACCCCCGCCGCACGCGCGATGCCCACGGACGCCCGCAAATCCTCCAGCACATCGGCCATGAGATCGCGATAGACCGGCCGTTCGCGGTTGTGCGTCAGCACCACGGGACAGCCGCAGGCCGCCGCCACCGCGGCGATTTCGGGATCGCGCCTGAAGCCCCAGACGTCATTGATGATGTGCGCGCCGGCTTCCATCGCGCGGCGGGCCGTTTCCGCCTTGTACGTGTCGATGCTGATCGGCAGCCGCACGGCCTGCCGCACCGCTTCGATCGCCGGCAGGACGCGGCGCAGCTCCTCCTCCAGGGATACGGGCTGATGCCCCGGCCGCGTGGATTCGCCGCCGATGTCGATGATGTCGGCGCCTTCTTCTTCCATCTGTTTCGCCCGCTCCACGGCCGCGCGGACATCCAGATATTTTCCCCCGTCGGAGAACGAATCGGGCGTCACGTTCAGAACGCCCATGATCAGCGTGCGCCTTCCAAGCTCAAGCCGCAGCCCGTCGGCAAATACATAAGTCCGTTCGTGCACCGTCGGCCGGATCATCGCGCTTCCCCCTTCTCCGCCATCCGGCGGTACTCCTGCATCCATTGCCGCGTCATGAGGCCCGTCCCGCCGGACCACAGCGGTTTCCCTTCCGCGTCTTCCACCCGCGTGACCGGCACGATTTCCTGGATCGAATTGGTCAAAAAGATTTCTTCCGCGCGCCGCAAATCGTCCGGAACGTACCATCCTTCCCGCACGTCGACGCCGCTTGTCCGCGCCATCTCCATGACGAACTCCCGGGTGACGCCCGGGAGCGCCCCGGTATCCGGCGACGGCGTATGCAGCGTTCCGCCTGCAAGCCAGAACAGATTGCTGACCAGGCCTTCGCACAGACGGCCCCGCGGATCGAGGAACAGCCCCTCCGTCCCCGGCTCCGCCCCGCTTTCGGCCAGCTCCCGCTTGCCCAGCATATTATTGATGTATTGGATCGATTTCATCCGCTCCGAACTTTCGGGCGTGCTTCGCGGAAGGCGAAGCAGGCGCAGTGTCTTGCCGGGCCGGGAGGACGGGTCTCCATCGGAAGGCAGCGCCTTGGCGTACACCACTTCCGTCGGCTGCAGGTACGGGTCCGCGGTCAGCCCGATGCCGCCTTCGCCCGCCGACACCGACCAGCGGATATAGCCGTCCGCCAGACCGTTCGCCGCAAGCAGCCGGGCGATTTCCGCGCGCATTCGCTCCGGATCCGGTTCCCAGGCGATGCCGAGCGTCCGGCATCCCCGGGCGAGCCGCGCGGCGTGCCGCTCCAGCAGCCACGGCCGGCCGCCATAGGTGCGGAACGTTTCAAACAATCCCATGCCGTACAAAAAACCGTGATCAAACACGGAGATCACGGCTTCTTCGCGTTTTTTCAGTTGTCCGTCGAGGAGCACGATCATGCCCGCGCACCCGCCCGGTAGCAAGTCAGAAAATTGCGCAGCAGGTCCATGCCGTGCTTCGTCATGATCGACTCGGGATGGAACTGTACGCCTTCGATCGGGTATTCCCGGTGCCGGATGCCCATGATCTCGCCCGCTGCGGTTTCGGCGCTGATCTCCAGGCAGTCCGGCAGCGTTTCCCGCCTCACAATGAGAGAATGGTAACGGGTGGCGGTAAACGGCGACGGCAGCCCGTAAAAAACGGTGCGCCCGTCGTGGTAAATTTCCGACGTCTTGCCGTGCATCAGGTTGTCGGCGCGCACGACTTCACCGCCGAACGCCTGGCCGATGGCCTGGTGCCCCAGGCAGACGCCCAGGATCGGGATTTCGCCTTTGAACCTTTCAATGAGGGCAAGGCAAATACCGGCCTCGTTCGGCGTGCACGGGCCCGGGGACAGCAAGATATGGTTCGGCCGCATCGCCGCGATCTCGTCCAGTCCGATTTCGTCGTTGCGCCGGACGACGATCTCTTCGCCCAACTCTCCCAAATATTGGACCAGGTTATAGGTGAAGGAATCGTAATTGTCGATGACCAAAATCATGGCCGGTTCCCTCGCTTTCCCGTCCATGCCGCCCGTTTCCGTCGTCATGTTTCAAACGTTTCCCGCCGCGCCCCCGGCCGTCTCGGCGCAACGCACCGCCTTCCACAACGCCTCCGCCTTGTGGAGGCATTCCCGGTATTCCCGCAGGGGGTCGGAATCGATCACGATCCCGGCGCCCGTCTGGATATGGGCGACGCCGTCCCGGACAGCCACCGTACGGATAATAATATTAAATTCCATATTGCCGGAGTAGTCAATCCACCCGAGAGAGCCGGTGTACGGGCCGCGGCGTACCGGTTCCAGCTCCTCGATGATCTCCATCGTACGGACTTTCGGCGCCCCCGTGATGGTTCCGCCGGGGAACACGGCGGCCAGCGCGTCAAAGGCGTCCTTGCCTGGGGCCAGTTCTCCTTCCACCTGGGACACCAGGTGCATGACGTGGGAATATCGCTCCACCGTCATGAATTGAGGCACGCGGACCGTCCCGAACCGGGACACCCTGCCGAGGTCGTTGCGGGCCAGATCCACCAGCATCAAATGCTCCGCCCGCTCCTTGGAGTTGCCCAGAAGTTCCGCCTCGAGCCGCGCGTCTTCTTCCGGCGAGGCGCCCCGGGGCCTGGTGCCGGCGATGGGCCGGGTTGCGAGGCGTCCTCTCTCCAGCCGGACGAGCAATTCCGGCGAAGCCGACACCAGCTGGAAGTCCGGCGTCCGGAGCAACCCCATGTAAGGAGAGGGATTGATCAGCCGCAGCCATTCGTACAGCTTCTCGGCGCTCGCTCCCAGCCGGCGGCTCTGTCTGAGCGAGAGGTTGACCTGAAACACGTCCCCTTGCGCGATGTACCCCCGGATGCGGCGCACCGCTTCCATGAACGCCTCTTTGGTCGTGGCCAGGCGGACTTCACCGAACGTCTCCGGATCGAAATTCGTTTGTTCCCGCGCCAGAAACTCCCGCATCCCCTCGCGTTCCGCCTTCGCTTCCGGCGTTCCGGCCGCCGTCGCGATCCCGTCCCAGAGGATCCGCATCCTGTCGGTATGCCGCAACGCTTCCTCATACAAGAAGGCCAGCCCGCCATCGTCCGTCCCGTCGGGCACTCTGACATGGCAGGCAAGAATGAGTTCCCGCGCCTGGTGATCGATAATCCACAATTCGTCCAGCCGCAGGAACAGATAATCCGGCAGACCGAGGTCGTCGTCGGCCATTTCGGGCAGCCGCTCGATGGAGCGGGCGATGTCGTAGCCCAAGAACCCCGCGATGCCGCCGGTCCACTTCGGTCCGTCCGGCAGCGGCGGCCCTTTGCACTCCGCGATCCAGGCGCGCACGACATCAAAGGGCTTGCCGGCAAATCGCCGCCGCGCCGCTTTCGTCCACACGCCGGCCCCGACGCCGCCAACCGCCATTTTGGCGCGGCCGGCCGCCGCGCCCGTCGGCCCAGCCGAAACCCCGCCCGTCTCCAGCGCCTCGGCCTCGTTTCCCTTGCCGAACAGCACGCCCGACGGCCTGAGGCCCATATACGTGTATCGGCCGTCCTTGCCGCTCTCGAGGATGATCGCGTACGGGTGCGCGGACGCCCACGCTCCGCTCCATTCCGCCGGCCGGTCCTCACCCGGGCCAAGCGGCACGCGCCTGAGCAACGGCAGCGCGTTGCATCCTCCCCGCCGCCACACCCGCCACTCCTCCAGTGTCGTTACCGTCTCCGCCATCGTTTCCCCATTCCTTGTATGCGTTGCCCTAAGTATAGACCAAGCCGTTCCGGCGTGAAAGGCGGATGAACCCGGACGGGAGGTTTCGTGCGAAAGAAGGCCGTTCCGGAAGACGCCTTCCGGAAGCGGGCCCGAATTCTCCGATCACCACTCGGCTTTCATGCGATACCGGAAGAACCCCCCGTTCGGGCCGTCGGCGCCGATCAAGGCCAACCATACGGCCGTATCCGCTCCTTCCTCGACGGACAGCGGCGCGTCCTCTCCGCCCATGTCCGTCCGCACGCTGCCCGGGCAGACCGCGTTGATCTTGATCTCCCTGCCGTCCACTTCCTGCGCGGCCAGGCGGGTGAGATAGTTGAGCAAAGCCTTGGACAGGCGATAGGCGCCCGACTGCCCCTTCAGTTCGGGCAGCACATCAAAGGCCTGGTAAGTTCCGAGCCCCGAAGACACGTTGACGATCCGGCCGTAGCGATGTTTTTTCATCAGCGGAACCGCGGCCTGGATGAGACGCAGCGCACCGAAGAAATTCGTCTCCAGCGTCTGCCGCACGACGGAGTCGTCGACCTCGAGCACCGGGACGCCCCGGTCCAGAATGATCCCCGCGTTGTTGACCAGCACGTCGAGACGGCCGTATCTTTCCTTGATGCGACTCATCAGGGCGTCGATGCTGGATCGGCTGCTGACGTCCACCACTTCCGGATGAACGGGAGCCCCTTCCTTGCCCAACTGTTCCGCGGCGGCCTTTCCTTTGGCTTCGTCACGGCACCCGATCAGCACCGTAAGGCCCGCCAGCGACAGCTGCCGCGCGATTTCCCTCCCGATTCCCCGGTTGCCGCCCGTGACCAGCGCAATGCGGGCAGCGGGGGGAGGGATTTCCGGTTGCCCGTTCTGATTGCGGTTTTCCATGGCACATGCTCCTTTCGCGGCTTGCATCGGAAAAAGGAAAAGCCCGCACCGGGACCGGGTACGGGCTTGTCGGGATATCTTGGAGTTCAGTTCTCGAAGTTGAACAAAGGCGTGGACAAGTACCGTTCACCGTTGGAAGGCACAACCGCCACGACGCGCTTGCCGGCGCCGAGCTCCTTGGCCACCCTGATCGCCGCATGGATCGCCGCGCCGGAGGAAATGCCGCACAGGATGCCTTCCTTCCGCGCGACGGTGCGCGCCGTCTCGAACGCTTCTTCGTTTTCCACGGTGATGACGCCGTCGTAGATTTCCCGGTTCAGAATGTCCGGAATGAAGTTGGCGCCGATGCCCTGGATCTTGTGCGGACCCGGCTTGCCGCCGGACAAGAGCGGAGAAGCCGCCGGTTCCACCGCGTAGATCTTGATGTTCGGCCAGCGCTTGCGCAGCACTTCGCCGGCGCCCGAGATGGTGCCGCCGGTGCCGACGCCGGCGACGAAAGCGTCCAGCTTGCCGTCCAGGGAGTCAATGGCTTCCACAATTTCCGGACCGGTGGTTTCCCGGTGGATTTTCACGTTGTCCGGGTTCTTGAATTGCTGGGGCATGAAATAGTCCGGATTGGACGCCACGATTTCTTCCGCCTTCTTCACGGCGCCGTTCATGCCCTCGGACCCCGGGGTAAGCACCAACTCGGCGCCATAGGCTCTGAGCAGGTTGCGGCGCTCGATGCTCATCGTCTCCGGCATGACGAGAATGGCCCGATAACCTTTCGCCGCCGCGACCATGGCCAGGCCGATCCCCGTATTGCCGCTGGTGGGCTCCACGATGGTGGTCACGCCCGGCTTGATTTCGCCCCGTTTTTCCGCTTCCTGAATCATGCTGATCGCGATCCGGTCCTTCACGCTGCCGCCGGGGTTTTGGAACTCCAGCTTGACGTAGATTTCCGCGGCGCCTTCCGGCACCACCCGGTTCAGCCGGACCAAGGGCGTATCTCCGATCACTTCGGTGATGTTGTTCACAATCTTCGGCATGACTGCATTCCTCCTGATAATCAATCGGAAACGGGACCCTGGTCGCCATTTCCGTTTAATCCGACATAACAAGTCGGTTTAATATCCTTTTTCATCTTAACAACGGAGCGATCGGATGTCAATAGAGCCCGTGCCTTTTTTGGCAAACTTTTTTCCATTTTGGACGGAACCTCCGGTTCAGTCAGCGGCTTCATCCTTTAGCAACACTTCCGCCCCGTATTTCGCCAGCAGCGTTTCTTCCAGCTCCCGCAAAGAAGGCGCTTTTCCCAACGCCAGTCGTCTGCGGATTTCCTCCCGCGTCTCCAGCGGATCGGGAGCGGGTATCGTCCTCCGGCCGGTGAGCATCACCACTTCAAAGCCGTTTTCCGTTTTCACCGGACCGATGACGCTGCCCGTTTCCAACCCGGCCGCCGCTTCCAGCACGGCCTTGGGCACGAACGGATCATCCCTCGTCACCCATCCAAGATCGCCGCCCGCGGAAGCGGTGAATCCATCCAGCGAAAAAAAACCCGCCAGCTCGGCGAAATCTTCGCCCTGCTCCAGCAGGTCCAGAATTTGTTCGGCTTCCTCCCGGTCGGCCAGCACGATGCGGGATATGCGAAGTTGCTCCCGGGGAGCGAATTCCTCCGCGTGCGCTTCCCAATACCGCCGGATTTCGTCTTCCGTCACGCTGACCGAGGCCATGGCCAGCTTTTCCAATAGCAGCTGATACCGCGTTTCCTGCCGGAGGCGGTCCCGGTCCAGGCCCAGCTGCTCCTTCATTGTCCGGTAAAACTGTTCCTCGCTGTCATAGCCTTGGGCCATGACCGCAAGCTCCCGGGACACTTCTTCCTCCGTCACCGTGATGCCAAGGGCATCCGCTTCCTTGCCTGCGGCGATCCGCACGAGCATGTCCCGCAAGGCCTGCTCCCCGTACCGGTCCAAGAGGTCCCGCGTCAGTTGTTCCCGGGTGATTTCGACACCGCCCACGCGCCCGACCACCTTTTCGGCCGTCTCCTCGGAAGCCGGTTCGGAAGGAGCGGCGTCATCCGGATGGGCGGTGCCGAGCCATCCTTCGCGGATCGCCGTCCACACGGCCAGCCCCGCAATCCCCGCCAGCGCGAGCAGGACGATCGCCCAGTGCCGCCGCGCCAATCGCATATCCATGCTCCTCTCCATCATTCCGATCCTTGCAGGCGATCCAGCAGCGACTCCAGTTCCGCCCGGTCGAACACATAGGTTTCGTTGCAAAAAGCGCAGTGCGTTTCGGCGCGCCCTTCCTCCTTCAGGATGGCGGCCAGCTCATCGGCTCCCAGAGCCAGCAGCGTCCGCTCCACCCGTTCCCGCGAACAGCGGCACCGGAATACGGGGGGCGGCGCCGGCTGCACGTGAAGATCGTCGCCGACCAGCCGGCGCAGAAGTTCTTCCGGCGACACGCCTTCGCTCAGCTGGGCCGTCACCTGAGGCATCCCCGCCATGGTCCGCTCCAGATCTTCCAGCCGTTTCTCGTCGGCGCCCGGCATCGCCTGCAGGACGAATCCGCCGGCATGCTCCACCAGGCCGTCCCTGCCGATCAGCACACCGAGGCCGACGGCCGACGGAATTTGTTCCGACACCGTGAAATAATAGGCGAAATCTTCGCCCAGCTCGCCCGAAACCAGCGGCACGCTGCCTTTGTAAGGCTCCTTGAGCCCATAATCCCGGATGACATGGAGAAACCCCTTCCGGCCGACCGCGCCGGCCACATCCAGCTTCCCGTCCGGCCTTGAGGGGAGATGCACGTCGGGATGGGTTACATAACCGCGCACATGCCCTTCGTCGTCCGCGTCGACCACAATTTCGCCCAAGGGACCGTCCCCCTTGATCTGGATCGTCACGCGGCCTTCCTGCATCGCGCCCATCATCGCGCCCGCCGTCGCCGCCCGTCCAAGCGCGGCGGCGGCCGTCGGATACGCGCCGTGCCTTCTTTGCAATTCCGCGACAAGGCTCGTCGAACGGACGGCGAATACGCGAAGCTGTCCGTCCCAAGCCGAGCCTCGCACCAATTGGTCGCCGCTCATCGTGATTGCAGCCTCTTCCGTCGGTTATTTGTCCATGTTCCGTTCGTAGATCAACATCAATCCTTCGAGCGTCAGAAACGGATCCACATGGTCGATGGTTTCCGTTTCCCCGGCGATCAAGCCGGCCAGTCCGCCGGTTGCCACGACCTTGGGGTTCGTGCCGAACTCCCGGCGGATGCGCTTCACCAGACCGTCCACCTGGGCGGCGTACCCGAATACGATCCCCGCCTGCATGGCGGCGACGGTGTTGCGCCCGATCACCGATTTCGGCTTCGCCAGTTCGATCCGCGGCAGCTTCGCGGCCCGCTGGTAAAGAGCCTCCGCGGAGATGGCGACGCCAGGTATGATGGCGCCTCCGATATAGGCGCCCGTTTCGTCTATGTAATCGAAGGTGGTAGCCGTGCCGAAATCGACGATCACCAGGGGGGCTCCGTACCGCTCGATGCCCGCCACCGCGTTCACGATCCGGTCGGCCCCCACGTCCCGGGGATTTTCAAAACGGATATTCAGCCCGGTCTTGATCCCCGGACCGACCACCAGCGTTTCCTTTCCCGTGTATCGCCGGATCATTTCCGTCAGCGTCGGCATGAGCGGCGGCACGACGGACGACAGAATCGCCCCTTCGATGTCTTCCGCCTTCACGCCGGCAAGACGGAACAGGTTGGTGATCATGACGCCGTATTCATCGGACGTGGCGGACCGGTTGGTGCTCAGGCGCCAGTGGTGCTTAAGAGTGCGGCCTTCGTACAAGCCGATGACGACGTTCGTGTTTCCGACGTCCAAAACCAGAATCAACGGGAAGATCCTCCTTTGACGGCGTCGAGGTCCAGGCTGATGTCCAAGGCCCGGATCGAATGGGTCAGGCTGCCGACGGAGATGACGTCCACGCCGCAGGCGGCCACTTCCGCCGCCCGCTCAGGCGTCATGCCGCCGGACGCCTCGATGACGACGCGCGGCGCCACTTCCCGGATGCGTCGCACGGCTTCGGCGATGCGGGATGCGTCCATGTTGTCCAGCATGATGATGTCCGCTCCCGCTTCCGCCGCCTCCAGCGCCTGATCCGCCGTTTCCGCTTCCACTTCGATGGTCATGGTATGCGGAATGCGGCTCCGGGCCGCCGCGACGGCTTTGGCGATGCCGCCGGCCGCCTTGATATGGTTGTCCTTGATCATGACGGCGTCGTACAGGCCGAACCGGTGGTTCACCCCGCCGCCCACACGCACCGCGTACTTTTCCAGCAGGCGATGGCCGGGCGTCGTCTTGCGCGTGTCAGCGATCCGCACCGGCCAGCCGCGCACCGCTTCGACGAAGTGGCGCGTGCGGGTGGCGATGCCGGACAGCCGCTGCAACAGGTTGAGGGCCAGCCGCTCGCCGACCAGGATGCCGTGGGTCGGCCCCTCCACCTCCGCCAGCACGGTTCCCTTCTCCACCCGGTCCCCGTCTTTCACCTTCGCCCTGAACACGATCGACGGGTCCACCGTTTCAAACACCAGCCGCGCCGCCGGAAGGCCCGCCACGATGCCGGCGTCCTTGGCGTGAATGATGCCGACGGAGCGGTGTCCTTCGGGCACGGTGGCCAGCGTCGTCACGTCGCCCGTTCCCACGTCTTCTTCCAGCCATTCGCGGATTCGACGGCGCAGCGCTTCCGCCGTCGGACCCATCCGAAGCCAACCGGTGTCTTCCTCAAACCGGTTCCCGAACACCGCCGACCGCCTCCTTGCCGATGCCCCGCTCCCGGTGGATCGTCGTATGCGTCAACCAAAGCCGGTCGTCCTTCCCGGGGAAATCCGTCCGGAAATGGGCGCCCCGGCTTTCCTCCCGGAAGAGGGCGCTTTGCACGGTGAGCAAGGCACACGTGAGCAGATTGGCGAACTCCAGCTCTTCCCGTTTCCGAAGCTGATGGCGAAAAACGGGCAAATGGCGGTTCAGTTCGTCGAGGGCTTTTTGCAGACCCTCCCGGTCCCGGCGCAACCCCGCGTAGCGCACCATCACCTTTTGCAGTTTCAGGCGGCGTTCCGCAATTTTGCCCGTAGGCGGGGACTGCCTTCCCGTCGACGAAACGGCGCGGATGTCGCCGGACGGCGGGGGAAGCCGGCCGATGCGCTCCGCGATGCGCCGCCCGAACACGATGGCCTCCGACAGCGAATTGCTGGCCAGCCGGTTGGCGCCGTGCACGCCCGTGGACGACGTCTCGCCGCACGCGAACAGCCGGGGAATGTTCGTCTCCCCGTACAGGTCGGTTTTGACGCCTCCCATCATGTAATGGGCCGCCGGCGCGACGGGAATCCAGTCGGTGGTCATGTCCAGGCCGAAGCGCAGGCAGTATTCGTAGATGGACGGAAAACGCTGTCGAATGAATTCCGGGGATTCATGGGTGATGTCAATATACACGTAAGTGGACCCGGTCTGCTCCATCTCGCGGAGAATCGCCCTCGCCACGATGTCGCGCGGCGCCAGCTCCAGCCGGGGATCGTACCGCTCCATGAACCTTTCGCCGTGGATGTTGCGCAACACGGCCCCTTCCCCGCGCACCGCCTCGGAAATAAGAAAACGCGGCGCTCCCGGATAGGAAAGGGCCGTCGGATGAAACTGGAAAAACTCCATGTCGCGGATCACCGCCCCGGCGCGGTACGCCATGGCCACGCCGTCTCCCGTGGCGATTTCCGGATTCGTGGTGTACCGGTACATCTGGCCGCCGCCGCCCGTGCACAGGACGACGGCCTTGCCCCGCACGATCACGCGGGAATCGTCCGGCCGCTGGACGAGCACGCCCGCGCATTCTCCATTCGCGGCCATGATGAGGTCGATGGCGAAATGATCGTTCCAGATGCGCACGTTGGGATGGGTTTGCACCTTTTCCGCCAACGCGCGGACGATTTCAAAGCCGGTGGCGTCGCCCTTGGCGTGGAGGATGCGCCTCTGGCTGTGCGCCCCTTCGCGGGTCAGGGCGAAATGGCCGTCCACTTCGTCGAAATGCGTGCCGTATCGGATCAGGGAGCGGACCCCATCCGGCCCCTCGCGCACGAGGACGTCCACCGCGTCCGGCTCGCACAGTCCCGCACCGGCGATCAGTGTATCCTGGCGATGGAATTCGAAGGAATCCTCATCGGAAATGACTGCGGCGATGCCGCCTTGCGCGTAGCGGGTATTGCTGTCGAACAGCGATTTTTTGGAAATGAGGATGACGCGGTTGAGCCGGCCGGCCTCAAGGGCGGTGTAAAGCCCGGCGATCCCGGCGCCGACCACGATCACGTCGGTTTCCACGCAAGGCAGCGAAGACGAGTCAAAATCCACAAGATAACGGGGGATCACGCGATCCCGCCTCCTTCAGGCGCCGAGACTTAAAGCATGCGCGCCGGGACGCGCGGCATACGCACCCGGCGCGCGACTCGCGACTCAAGACACTTGCAACATGCGTTCCAGCGAGAGCCGCGCCTTCTCCGCCACTTCCGGGCGCACGTGGATTTGGGGTTGCATCGTTTCCAGCGCGCGGACCACTTTCTTCAGGGTGTTGACTTTCATGTTCGGGCACACCAGGAATTTGGACGCGAAATGGAACGTTTTGTGCGGGCTGTCCTTCCGGAGTTGGTATCCGGTCCCGTCCTCGGTGCCGACGATGAATTCGTCATGGTCCGATTCGCGGCAATATTTGATGATGCCCGTCGTGCTTCCGACAAAATCCGCCATCGCCACCACTTCCGGGCGGCACTCGGGATGGCAGACGAATAAGGCGTTCGGGTGGCGTTGCTTCATCTCCACGACATCCTTGACCGTCAGCATGTCGTGGGTGTTGCAATACCCTTCCCAGATAATCATCTTTTTGTCGGTGTGCTGCGATACATAATGGCCGAGATTTTTGTCCGGGCACCAGATAACCTCGTCGGTGTCAACGGAGTTGACCACCTTGACGGCGTTCGAGGAGGTGCAGCAAATATCGGTCTCCGCCTTCACTTCCGCGGAGGAATTGATATACGTGACGACGCGGGCGTTCGGGTGCTTCGCCTTCAGCGCCTTCAGGCCGGCGGGATTGACCATGTCCGCCATCGGACAGCCGGCTCGTTCGTCGGGCATGAGCACGATCTTGTCGGGAGCGAGAATTTTCGCGCTCTCCGCCATGAAATGCACGCCGCAAAACACGATGACGTCCGCATCGGCCGAAGCCGCCTTTTGCGCCAGCAGGAACGAATCGCCGCGGAAATCGGCCACTTCCTGGATCTCGTCCCGTTGGTAATAGTGGGCGAGGATAATGGCGTTCCGCTCTTTTTTCAGCTGTTCCAGCCGGATGCGCAACTGGCGGTTTTCCTCCGCTTTCCGCTCCATCGCCGCAAGTTCCATGGTCGACGCCATCGCGACATCGCTCCTTTCCGGCCGGGTATTTCCGTCTGGTCCGCCGCCCGCGGGATCATTCTCCCGCTGCCGGACGGCCTGCCCCATTTGTGAATCCATGCACAAGTGACGGAACGACCGTAAATACCAAGTCATGCAGGGCTGTGTCATGCAGGGCTGTTGTGTAACACCTACTTTACACCTGCCGCATCCGGCTGTCAATCGACATCGGCCACCCGCAAACCCGCCAAAATGCGGCACGGGTAACGGGTGGCCGGGAACAGCCATGCGTTATCGCGGTCAGTTTTCCGGCTGGCTTTCTTCCTTGCGGGCCTCCACGCCGGGAGAGACGGCGCCGTCGGCCTTGGGTTGGATGCGCACGCGTACGCCTCCCCCTTCGTCTCCCGCCGGTTCCACCGCCTCGGGCGGAACGGCGGCCTCGTTTTTCCCGTCGTCCACGCCGTCCTTGCCTTCGTCCTCTCCAGAGGCCGAACCGTCCGCGGACGATCCGCCGCCTTGGTCGCCGCCTTCCTCTTCGTCCAGCCTGCCCTTTTCCAGGAGCTGCTTGATCTGCTCCAGCTCCAGCGTTTCCACTTCCAGGAGCTTGTTTGCGATCAGGTGCACTTCGTCCGATTTTTCCTGCAGGATTTTCTTCGCCCGCTCGTAGCACTCGCCTATGATGCGCTGCATCTCCTGGTCGATCTCGTAGGCGATGGCGTCGGAATAGTTCTGCTCGTGCCCGAGGTCGCGCCCGAGGAACACCTGGCCCTGCGCGTTGCCGAACTGCATCGGGCCCAGCTTCTCGCTCATGCCGTATTCCATGACCATGCTGCGGACGATGCTCGTTGCCTGTTTAAAGTCGCTGTAGGCACCGGTGCCGATTTCCCCGATGAACAGCTCCTCGGCGACGCGGCCGGCAAGCAGACCGGTCACCCGGTCCAGAAGCTCCTGCTTGGTGACCAGCATGCGGTCTTCCTTCGGCAGCATGATCACGTAACCGCCGGCGCGGCCGCGCGGAATGATCGTCACCTTGTGCACCATGTCGGCGTGTTCCAGATAATAGCCGACGACGGCGTGCCCGGTTTCATGGTAGGCGATGATGCGCTTTTCACGATCGCTGATGATGCGGCTGCGCTTCTCCGTGCCAACGATGACGCGGTCGATGGCGTCGTCCACTTCGTGCATGCTGATTTCGCGCTTGTTCCGCCGCGCGGCGAGCAACGCCGCTTCGTTCAACAGGTTTTCCAGGTCGGCGCCGGTGAATCCCGTCGTCCGCTTGGCGATGGTGTTCAGATTCACGTCCTTGGCGATGGGCTTGTTGCGGGCGTGCACTTTCAGCACCGCCTCGCGTCCTTTCAGATCCGGACGGTCCACGGTGATCTGGCGGTCGAACCGGCCGGGTCTGAGCAGCGCGGGGTCCAGAATGTCCGGGCGGTTCGTGGCGGCGATGATGATGATGCCCTCATTGGCGCTGAAGCCGTCCATCTCCACCAGCAGCTGGTTCAGCGTCTGCTCGCGCTCGTCGTGGCCGCCGCCCAGACCGGCGCCCCGCTGCCGCCCAACGGCGTCGATTTCGTCGATAAAAATAATGCAGGGCGCATGCTTCTTGGCCTGCTCGAACAGGTCGCGCACCCGCGAAGCCCCGACGCCGACGAACATTTCCACGAAATCCGAACCGGATATGCTAAAAAACGGCACGCCGGCTTCCCCGGCCACGGCACGGGCGAGCAGCGTCTTCCCCGTACCGGGCGGTCCGACGAGCAGGATGCCCTTCGGGATGCGTGCGCCCAGCGAGGCGAACTTGCGCGGATCCTTCAGAAACTCGACCACTTCGACCAGTTCCTGCTTCTCCTCGTCCGCGCCTGCCACATCCTCGAAGGTGACCTTCTTTTTCTCTTCATTATATAAACGGGCGCGGCTTTTGCCGAAATTCATCACCTTGCCGCCGCCGCCCTGGGCCTGGTTGATCAGGAAGAAGAACAGGATAAACATGATCACGAACGGAATGATGGAGGTCAGGAACGTGAGCCAGAAGCTCTGGCCCGGCATCTTCTTGATCGTGACCTTGAAGTTCTTCTCGATTCCCGCTTCCGTCAGGTACTGGACGATATATTCCGCATAGGGCACGCGGCCGGAGAACGTCTTGCTCTGGCCCGGAGGCGGGTTGCGGAATTCGCCCGTCACCAGGTAGGAACCGTTGTCCGCCTGCAGCGTCAGCGACTGGATGTTGTTTTCTTCAACAGCTTGAAGAATCTGGTTGTAATACAATTCTTCCGCGGGCTCATCCTGATTGAACAGCATCTGGACAATGCCGACGGTCACCAAAAAAACGATGAGATAAAAGCCCGTGTTGCGTATTGCCCGGTTCATCCCCGACCTCCTCTCGGCGCATACATCATTTTAACACAGCCCGTTTCGCGGCAACAACGCCGACGCCCGCCGGGCGCCGGCTCCTTTCCGCGGCTCACTTTTGGTAGACCTCCGGGTTCAGCACGCCGAGATAGGGGAGATTGCGGTATTTCTCGGCGTAGTCCAGCCCGTATCCGACGACGAAGGCGTCGGGGAGGACGAAGCCGACATAATCGGGCTTGAAATCGATCGTCCGCCGGGAGGGCTTGTCAAACAGCGTCACCACCCGCACGGAACGGGCGTTGCGGCGTTCGAGCACGTCGATGAGATAGGAAAGGGTGAGACCGCTGTCGATGATATCTTCCACGACCACGACGTCCCTGCCCTCGACCGGCGCGTCGAGATCCTTGACGATTTTCACTTCTCCGGAGCTGCGGGCGGCGCTGCCGTAACTGGACACCGCCATGAAGTCCAGCTCCACCGGAATCGTGATGTTTCTGGCCAAATCGGCGATAAAAATAAAGGCGCCTTTCAGTACGCAGATGAGCAGCGGATTGCGTCCTTCGTAATCACGGCTGATGGCGGCGCCAAGTTCGCGCACCTTCGCCTGGATTTCTTCGGCCGTGTGAAGGATTTGCACGATTTCGTTCTGCAAGCGGGGAACCTCCCGGACCAGTCATGATACTTTATGAGTCAAGAAAAACGTTCATGTTTGGCTTTGGCGCGGTTCCGCCCTCCAGCGGGGCGGCTTCCACGCGCAGGACGCGCGCGGTGCCTTCGGCCACCGGCGCATGACGGGACCGGCAGACGCCGGGAATCCACAGAATGCGCCCGTCGCCGTCGGCAAGCAGCGGTGTCCGGTCGCGCCGGCTGCGGGGAATCTTCGCGTCGACGAAAATATCTTGCACCTTTTTGCTCCCGCCTAAACCCAAGGGTTCCATCCGGTCGCCCGTCTCGCGGCTGCGGATGCGCAGCGGGAACTTCAGCTTCGAAAGGTCGAACCAGGCGGTTCGGCGATCCCCGCCGAACTGTTCTTCAACGGGAGCGGGCAACGTTTGAAAACGAAAAACGAGCCCCGCCTCCGGCACCTCAATTGCGGTGTCGGGAAAGGGGACAACATGGCAAAACGCTTTGGCGGACTCCTCGGAGGAGGCGAACACCATCCGGTCGTATTCCCGCAGCCACACGGCTCCGCCCCCCAGGTCCATCCTTGAAACGGTGGGGGCGTCGGCAACCGCCGCGGCCAGAATGCCCTCCACGAGGTCAAAGTCGACGGGAATTCCCCGACTCGCGAGACAATTTAATATTAGTTTAATCAATCTCCGTTGTAAAGCAAGGTGCAATTTGCAAAAGCCGCTTCTGTCCGCCGCCCAGCCGTCCCCTTCCGGCCGGACCAGCGCCGCAAACGCCTCCCGGGCGGCCTGTTGCAGATAATCGTCTTCCGCCGCGGAGATCTCCGCAAGCCGGACCAGCGAGGATCGGACCGCCGGGTTGTACCGCTCAAGGAACGGAAGCACCTCGAGGCGCACGGCGTTGCGGAAATAGCAGGATTTCAAATTGCTGGAGTCCGTGGCGTAAGGAACGCCGTTTCGTTCGCAATATTGCAGGATTTCCACTTTGGATATACGCAACAAAGGCCGGATCAGTTCCAGGCCTTCCTCTTCCCGTTGCTCCGCGATGCCGGCCAGGCCGCCGGGACCCGTGCCGCGCATGAGGCGCATGAGCACCGTTTCCGCCTGGTCGTCCATATGATGGGCCGTAGCGATGACCGAGACACCCCGCTCACGGGCCGCGCGGCGCAGGAACTCGTAGCGCAGGCGGCGGGCCGCCGCCTGGGCGTTCTCGCCGGTTCGGGCCAGGTACGCCGGCACATCGATCTCGCCAGCGAGGCAGGGGACGCCCCAGCCTGCCGCGGTGCTCCGGACCAGTTCCGCCTCGGCGTCGGCTTCGGCGCCGCGCAGCTTGTGGTTGACATGGGCCGCGAGGACGGGAAATCCCAGCTCGTCGCCCAGCGCCTTGAGCAGGTGGAGCATGGCCATGGAATCCGGCCCGCCCGACACCGCGGCGAGAACGGCCCGGTCCTTCCGCCACCATCCCATCCGACGGCCCCGCTCGAACACCCGTTCGACCAACGGGTCCCGCACGCTCCGCGACGCCGCCGGTTCCGCCGGCGCTTCCCGCTCCTTCCGCATGCCTGCCGGTTCCATCGGCGCGTTCCGCTCATTCCGCACGCCCGCCGCTTCCATCTTCCCGCCGTCATCCTTCGCCTTTGCCGTCTTTTCCGTTCCTTTTTTCCCCCAGGGCTCTTCGCCCGCATCCCGCCGACCGCGTTCCCCCAAGGCTGCCTCCCCCTCCGTATGCCGGCACGCTATTGCGGCCGGCCGCCTCGGCGGGCCGCCCGCGTCCGGCTTCGCCGGCCAGCCGCCTTTCTCCAGCCGCATCGGGCGGCCGTCTTTCACCGACCGTTCCGCCAGCCGGCCGCCTTGAAACGGCCGCTTCGAAATAGCCGGCCATGCGGCCGCTCAGCGCGCAAACCACAACGCGGCCGCCACGGCGGCCAGCGCCAGCGTCACCGCGACCATCCCGGCCATCCATGCCGGAATGCCGTCCGGCACGCCTCCGCCCAGCCCGGCCGCGCATTCCTTCCATCGGCGCGACGCTTCCCGCGTGCTGCCGAACCGCCCTTCCAGGGCCATCCGCATCCATATTTCCATGGCTTTCAGGTGCGGGTGGGTACGCACCAGACGCATCAATTCCCGCGGGTGGCGGTGTTGCGGCGGAAGCGACCGCGTCAGTCGCATCAGCCGCTCCCCGTCCAGCGCGTGGATCCAGAGCACGGCAGCGGAAAACCAGTCATAGGCCGGATCGGCCGTCCGATTCCCCGCCCGCCAGTACCCGCGGTCGTAAATTTCCGTGAACTGGCGGACGCTTCGACCGATGCGAGTCGCGCCGCCGTAGTCCACCAGCGTCACCTGTCCGCCCGGCGCCACCAGCACGTTGTCGCACTTGAGATCGCCGAACACCCAGCCCGCTTCGTGCAATTCGACCAGCCGGTCCAGCAGGTGCCCGCCGGCGGTCGCAACCGCGCCCGGACCGTACCGACCCACGAATTTGCGGACCGGCATGCCCGGCACATACCGCATGGCGTAGAAAGGGACGTCCCTGCCGCCGAGCCGGGCGTCGTCCGCATCCAGCAGGAAAGACGGACGGTTCCGGTCTCCCCGTTCCAGGGAAGCGAGGACATTCGTCTCACCCTGCAGATCCGCCGCGTCCAGGCCCAGCTTCAGAGCGCACGGCGCGCCGCCGCGGGACGCCAGCCAGACCTGCCCGTTGGAGCCGGCGCCAAGGGGCCGTTCGAGACGGTAGACGTTTCCGTTCCATTTTCCCTTGAGGAGCATTCCCGGCTTCAAGGGGAGACGATCCGGACCCGCCGGACGCTTATCCGACATCGCCACTTTCCATCACGTCCGGCTCATCCCGCCTAAGAGGCGGCAGGGAATATTCCGTCTTTCCCTTGATATTACCACAAGTTTCCCGGAAATACTCCACAACCCGCTGAAGGGCCGGACCGGTTGGCGTCGTTCCCTGCATCCGGATGTTCCGGAACAGTTTTCCCAGCCCGTCCACCCGGTCCGTCCAGGGCAAGTCCAGCACGCACGGCACATGGGGATCTTCCCCCGGGAAATGGAAGACCGCCACGGCGCTCTCCCCTTGGCGGGATTGCAGGCTGAGGGCCAAATCCCGGATCGCTTCCTCGACCGCGGCCAGCTTCGGCCTCATGCTGGCGCTGGCGTCGATGAGCAGCGCCACCCTGAGCCGGGTCGTCTCGCTCAGCTCTTCCATCATGCGCACCACTTCCGCCCGCTTGGGCGGGGGAAGCTCGGCCACCGATTCGACGCCAAGCAGGCTGCGCAGTTCTTTGTTGACAGTCATCCGGATGGTGCCCACCACCGTCTGCTGCGTCATCATCTGGACCGTCTGCGTCAGCATGTGCGGCTCCACGATCCGGCTCATGCCGCCTCCCGCCCGGGCGATGCTCTCGATTTCTTCCGCGCCGATCCGCCCCGCTTCCCCCTCGTCGACGACACCGATCACGTTGACGATAATGTCCTGGGCCAGGGCCCTGGAAGCGGCCAGCACCGGGCTTTCTCCCACGTTGGAATGGCCGTCGGTGATCAGCAGGATCTGATTCATCTCCACTCCTCCAACTCTATTTTTCTATCATCCCTCTACCAGCATTTTCGCCAAAAGGAAGGAAATTTAATCCGAAACTGGCCTTGATCCTATACGCCGGCTGGCGGCAACAAAAAACCCGGGCCGGTTTCGCCCGGGGGTTCGCGGCTTTGGGTGTTCAGCTGACCGTCTTCGGCCGCTCCAGGCGGGAGGTGCCGGGCCAGCGCAGGGCCGCCCATTCCGGCTGGTACTTGGTGATGCGGGCCACCACGACGGTCATGTCGTCGCGGATGGCGCCGGCCGATTGCCGCATGGCGGCGTCCAGCAGCCGCTCCGCCAGCTCCTGGGGATCGCCGGGGTCCAGGTCGAGCAGCAGCCGCTTCATCCATTGCTCCTTGTTGACGGTGTGGGCGGCGGCGTCCATCACCCCGTCCGTGACCATGACCAGGGTGTCGCCGGGCATCAGCTGGATCTGCAGCTGGTCGAACTCGATGTCGTGCAGGATGCCCGCCGGCAGGTTGTTAGCCGACACCGGCAGGACCTCCCGGCCGCGCTTGATGAAGCTGGGCATCGATCCGATTTTCAGCAGGTTCGCCTGCGCCGAATGCAAGTCGATGAGAGCCAGGTCGATGGTCGCGAACATCTCGTCCGGCGAGCGAAGCAGCAGCATCGAATTCACCGATTTGACGGCCAGCCGCTCGTCAATGCCGGATTTGAGCAGCTGCTCCAGCATGGTGAGGGCGGCGCTGCTTTCCATCCACGCCCGCGCGCCGTTGCCCATTCCGTCGCTCAGCGCCACGGCGAATTTGCCGTTGCCGAGTTCGATGGTGGTGAAGCAGTCGCCGGACAGAAGGCCGCCGTCCTTCGCCGCGCTGGCCACGCCGGTTTCCACTTCGTACGCCTTCGCGGAAGCGAACACCACCGTCGTCAGGTGCTTCGCCGGCTCGCCCGGCCGCTCGGCGCGCACCGTCACCGTCTCGCCGAGAATGCCGGAAAGCAGCGGCGCGATGAGCTTCCGCGCTTCGTCGAATCCCGGGCGGAACGAATGGACGATTTCGATTTCCACGTTTCCCTCTTCCAGGCTGATGACGTCAACTCCGTATATGGCAAGCCCCAGGCTGTCCAGCGCCTCGCGGATCTGGTCTTCCTGGCGGCCCATCGCCTGACCCTCGCGGCGGATTTCCTTCACCAGATCGTCCATCACCCGCGAAACCCCGGACAGCTGGTCCGCGACCAGCAGGCTGTTGTCCTTGAGCTGCCGCCGCCAATGCAGGTGATAGCGGTGCAGATCGTATCGGCGCCGCACTTCCTCCAGCATCTGGGGCGCCTTGATGCACTGGCGGGACCAGGAAGGCGGAATGCGAACCTCGGAAAAAGCGGGGTCTTCGTCCAGCTTTTCGGTCATCTCGGAAAGAAGCTGGTATGTACGGGCAAACTGCTTGTCCCAGCAACGCTGTTTCCGCGGGCATCCGGAGCAGACGCGGTCGTGGACTTCATGGGCGATGAGGTCGACGATTTCGGTTTCCCGCACCGCTTCCCCGGCTTGCGTCATCTGGCGGAAGGCGCGGGACAGCTGGCGGAACACCGCCGCGAAGCGTTCCACCCGTTCCGCCGTCAGATCCCGGACCTTCTGGGCGTATTCGTGCTGGCGCCGGGCGTAGTCCGTCGTTCCCGGCACCAGGCGGGCCAGTTTCCCCAGCAGGGAGCGGGGCGTGGCCAGAAGCAGCGCCGACGCGGCGAGCGCCGTCCGCACCGCGTCCATGGTTGCCGGCGGGTTGTCTTCATAGATCGCCAGCACCGCCGTGCCGAGCATGAGGCCGAATATCGCCGCCCATTTCCCCGCCGTCCGCAGAAGCCCCGCCATCAGCCCGCCGAACGCCAGCATGCCGATGCGCGTCGCGGCATCCAGGTCGGACAGCGTGAGCACGATGCCCGCCACAACACCGGCGGCGGTGCCGAGGGCCGGACCGCCGGTCATGGCGCACAGCAGCACGACATACAACGCCGCCGCCAGGGCCAGATCCACGCCGTAGACCGACCACCCGGCCAGTCCGGTCACCATGGAAGCGGCCAGGATGACGACGCCGATCCATTCTTCATGAAACATCCGCCGCTCCTTACGCTTCGGCAAAAGCAGCGGCAGCGCATGGGCGAGCAGCAGCGTCAGGGCCAGCGCCAGCCCGGCTTCCAGAAAAGCCAGGGCGTAGGGAAGCCACTCGTCGGGACGTCCCGTGACGGCGTCGAAAAGCCGGACCAGAAGCACCGCGGTGAAGGAAACGACGGGTGCGTAGGTGAGATCGGACCGCGCATAGGCTTCCAGACCGCGGTGCAGCAAATAGATGACGGCCAACTCGACGCAGATGGTAAGCGGCGCGGGCTGCGCCGACCAGAAGCTGCCCGCGATGACGGCCAGCGCCGCCCAGACCGTCCACTCGCGGCGCGCGTGCAGGGCCACGGCGAAAAAGGCGGCCGCAAACGGCATGAGTCCGCCCAGCATGACCGCCCGTCCGAACAGAAATCCGGCGGCAAGCATGAGGAGCGGCCACCGGAGGGCGGCGAAGGCTTGTCCGGCCTGAACCGCCAGCCTGTTCCCGAATCCGCGCAGCCGGCTGGCTCTCTCTTTTCCGCGGCCCCCGCGTCCGCCCGCGGAATGCCCGCCTCCGCTCCTTCCGTTTTTTCCGAAACGCGGCACAAAAGGAATGACGGACGGCTTGTCCATGAAACGCACACCCCACTCGGTTTCAGGAATGTGCCTTTTATTATAGACAGGGCGATCCGGAAAAGTTTGTCAGAAGAGGTTGGCTGCGGTGAAGTTTTTTCCGACAGGGGCGGACAGCGCCGGGCGACGCGGAGCGCGCCGTTTCCGGCGGGCTTCGCGCATCCTTCGCGCGCCGCGGCGAAATCCCGCCGGAGCGGGGACCGGCCGCGCGGATGCGGCTTGCGGCCTGATGGCCGGCCCCGAATTTTGCCCCCGCAAGGCGCCCCGTTCCGACGCCGGCGTCGCGGCGCAAAGCGGCATTTCCCGCGCCGCGCTGGTGGCGCCTTGCCGGATGGTCCCGAACCGATGGGTCGGAAAAAAAGCGGAAAAACAAAAAAACCGGACGCTAGATCCGGTTTGACGACTTCACCCGTCGGAAGGAAAGGTTCAGGAACGACGGCCTCCCCGGCCGCCGCGTTTGGATTCCGTATTCTTGCGCAGCGAAGAAATGCGCTCCTCGCTGTCCTTCAGGAATCGGCTCATTTTGTCTTCAAAGGACAGCCCGGCGGCGTTCGCCCTCCCGTAGGGACGGCCGCCCCGTCCGCGGAGGCCCCGCTGCTCCGCCGGCCGGTCCGATGCCTGGCGGATGGAGAGGCTGATCTTGCCGTCCTTGCCCACGTGGAGAACCTTGACCGTCACGATGTCGTTGATCTTGAGATGTTCGCGAATATCCCGGACATAAACGTCGGCGATCTCGGAAATGTGCACCAGCCCCGTGACTCCTTCGGCCAGTTCCACGAAAGCGCCGAAATGCGCAATGCCGGTCACTCTGCCTTCCAGCTTGGCGCCCTCTTCAATGGTCATGCAAAAAGCCGATCCTCCCAGGATCCTTCCCCGATTCCCGGCACTGGCATGTCCGGTTACGCCTATTGTAACCGACGAAAAAAACGGCGGTCAATAAAAAAGAAGCAGCCCGACGGGCTGCGGTTTTGGAGACTTTTGGGGTTCACGGCTGCTGCGTCTGTCCGGAATCGGCCCCTTCGACGCGGATCAGCTGCTCGCCCGGCAGGCCCATGCCCTGCTGGCGCGCGATCTGGCCGATGTATTCCGGATCGTTGAGGCGCTCGATTTCCCGGCTAAGCATGGCGCTTTTCTCCCGGGTCTCCTCCAGACGCTGTTCCATTTCGTTCAGTTCCCGGAGCCGCTCCGTCTTCTCCAGCTCCTGCGCATGGATCGTATAGGCCGCCCAGCTCATATACAGGCCGACCACGATCAGCAAAAGTCTCAACCGCCGGCGCAGCCCAACCGAAGGCGGCGTCGGGGATGCGGACGGCGCGGGCATGCGGGAACCCCCCTTTCCTGTCTTGCCGTGAAGACGACGTCATTATAGCAGTCCCGAAAGGGACTTGTCCATCATACCCGCAGATCATTTTTGATTATGCTTCCGGCCCGGCGTTTCCGCCCCTGCCGCCCATCAGCCTGCGAAGGCCGGACACCGCTCGCCCGGCCGCCCGCAGCATGCGGCGAATCCGCCCGGTCGGCGGAAACATTCTGGCGATCGCCGGACCCATTCTCCGCGTCAGCCGCGCCGCAATCGGTTTTAGCAGGACCAGCACAAGCCGCGCCAGTCCCACAACCAGGGCCGCGGCAAGCAGAAACATGAGATCCGCGAGGCGCGCAAGCGACCGCACCAACCAGCCCAGCGGCCGCAGGACGCCAAGCCGCACCAGACGGCCGAGAACTCGAAGCGTCCCTTCGACGAGAGCGAAAAACCGGGAGGCGATCCGCACGAAAGCCGGGCTGAGCAGGGCGAAATACGTGACAAGTCCGGCGGCCAGCCCAAAAAACACATACATTCGGAGCTGTCCGTGATTCACCGCCAGCAGCACGCGGAACACCAGCACGGCGGACAGGATGCCGAAAAGCACATCCAGAGCGGGAATGAACCGGCGCAAGGCCGCATACCGGGACGTGGCGGTCCGGTACAGGTCGAACATGAGTCCCGCACCCGCCCCGCACGCCGTCACGGCGCCCAGCGCCGTCCACTGAAGGGCCGTGTTCACCGGAACAGCTTCCCGAGCAGGCCTTTCGATTTGGCGCCGGCGCCGTCGAGGTAGACGAGGGAGTGGATCTGTCCTTCGATGGACACCTGCCCCTGCTCCAGGCTCAGGCTTTTCATTTGCAGGTCCTGTCCGCGCACGGCCAAATAGCCGCAGGCGGTCTCCAGCAGAAATTCTTCGCTGTCGAAGCTGTCCACATTGCTGACGCCGGATATCTCCAGCGCCTTGCGGTTCAGCATCCGGACTTCCTGGTGCTTCGCGCCCCTTCCGTACTCCATGGCACGTCCCTCCCCCTAAAACCAGCTTATGGGGACAGGGAAGGGAATAGAACCGGACGGGCGGATCGGACAGGGCTCGCCGGGCCCGGCTGCCGCGGTTCTTACGGGAAGGGTTCCTCGATCTCTTCTTCCCGCAGAATCGTGTACATTTCCCGGGCATCGTCCTTGCGGACCGATTCCTCCGTCCGCTCCACCCGGACGGTCAGCGCCCGCCGGCCGAAGCGGATTTCCAGCACGTCGCCCGGTTTCACCTCGCTGCCGGGCTTGGCCTCCCTACCGTTAAGAAGGACGCGCCCCTGCCGGGACACGTCCTTTGCCACCGTGCGTCGTTTGATCAGCCTCGAAACTTTGAGAAACTTGTCGAGTCGCATTCCTCACTTCACGGCTTCTTTGAGCTTGTTGCCCGCCTTGAACGCCGGAACCTTGGAAGCCGGAATTTGGATTTGTTTGCCCGTTTGCGGGTTGCGGCCCACGCGGCCGGAACGCTTGCGGGTTTCGAAGGTGCCGAAGCCGATCAGCTGGACCTTCTCGCCCTTCGCCAGCGCGCCGGTCACCTCGCTCAGGAACCCGTTCAGAACGGTTTCCACGTCCTTCTTGGTCAGGCCGCTCTTGGCAGCGATGTTGTTAATGAGATCGGTTTTGTTCATCTCTCGGACTCCTCCACCTTGTTATTTTTCAGTTCTAAAGCTTGCCGTCTGTGGCCTCGCAGCACGAAAATATAATTCTTCCTATTGTCAATAAAATCCTGCTTCAACATTAAAAAATTTTTGCCCGGGAGGCAGAAAAACGGCGAAATGTGACGAAAGACCCAGATTTTCTGACCCTTACGACCCTGGTTCCCGGGCCTTTGCTTCCGACCACCAGCTTTCCATTTCGTCCAGATTCGTCTGTTCGAAGGTCCTGCCGCTCTCCGCCAGACGCCGCTCGATATGCCGGAACCGCTCGGCGAATTTCCGGTTGGTCCGCGCCAGCGCCTCCTCGGGATCGATCCGCAGGAAGCGGGCGGCGTTCACCACGGCGAACAGCAAATCGCCCAGCTCCTCGCGGCTGCGCTCGGGCGACTCGCCGGCGGCGGCCTTCAGCTCGGCCAGCTCCTCCTCGATCTTGGCGAACACGCCCGACAAATCGGGCCAGTCAAAGCCTGCTTTGGCCGCCTTCTTCTGCAATTTGTAGGCTCGCGGCAAAGCGGGCAGATCTTTCGGGATGCCGTCCAGCACGGAGGTGCGGGAAGCGTCGCCCTTGCGCCGTTTTTCCTCCGCCTTCATCGCCTCCCAGTTGCTCAGGGCTTCGTCGGGGTTTCCGGCGGCCGCGTCGCCGAAGACGTGAGGATGGCGAAAGATCAGCTTGTCGTGCAACTCCCCCAGCACATCGTAAACGTCGAAAGTGCCGGCCTCCTCTTCCATGCGGCAGTGCAGAAGGATCTGCAGCAGCACGTCGCCCAGCTCTTCCCGCATGCCGGCGACATCGCCGGTGTCGATGGCCTCCAGGGCCTCGAACGTCTCCTCGATGAAATTTTGCCGAATCGTCTGGTGCGTCTGCGCACGGTCCCAGGGGCAGCCGTTCGGACTGCGCAGGATGCCGACGATTTCGTACAACCGGTCGAAGGAGGTGCGCCGCAGCCCATCGTCCAGGCCGGCCTTGAGATAGATGAGCGACGGAGCGCCGAAAGGCGGCCCGTCCAGCTCGCGCAACGGCACGGTGCGGACCTTTCCTCCTGCGGGACCGTCCGTCATTTCGCCGATCGCTGCCGGATAATCCTCCGGATATACTTTAAGCAGCGTCTCCTTCACGCGCGAGGCCACATCCGGACCGTCCACGCGGGCGATCACCGTGTGCAGGCGCGGGCGCAGCTGTCCGCGGTCAAGCGCGGCCGCATCCAGCAGCTGGAACCCTTCCAGCGGATCGAAGCCGAACAGGCGAACCGCCCGATCCAATGCAAATTCGCTTCCGCTCACGAGCCGTCCCCTTTCCGTGCCGCTTGCCAGGCTTTGCGGATTCGCCCGCATTATAGCACATTTTGGACCGCCCTGCGAAATCCAAAAAAAATACCGCCGGCGCCGGAAGCGGCCCGGTCCGGCGGTGCGGCTCCGGCGGCATGCGGCGGAAATGGTCACTGCTCCATCTGTTTGGCGAGGAATCCGGCGGCCGTTTCCGCCATCTTGGTTTCCGTCTCCCCCATAACCTTGCCGTTTTCCTTGGTCAAGAGCACGACGGCGCCGATCGGGTCGCCGCCCGCCACGATGGGGGCCGCCACGAACGAGGCGATCGTCTCCTCGGCGCCGCGAAGAAGCTCGCGGGGGCCCGGCGCCGTCTCCAGCATCGTGCGGCGGCTTTCCATACAGGTTTCCAGCAGCGGACCGACCGGCTTGTCCGCGTATTCCTTCTTGGGCGCGCCGGATACGGCGACGACGGTGTCCCGGTCGGTGATGAGCGCCACGTGTCCCGAACTTTCCGCGAGGGCTTCGGCGAACTCTTTGGCAAAATCGCCCAGTTCTCCAATGGGGGAATATTTTTTCAGAATCACTTCACCGTCGCGATCCACGAAAATCTCCAGCGGATCCCCTTCCCGGATGCGCAGCGTCCGGCGGATTTCCTTCGGAATGACCACCCGGCCGAGGTCATCGATGCGACGGACGATTCCTGTTGCCTTCATGTTTCGAATGCCCCGCTTTCGTGGAGTGTTGAAACTGATCGAGCGTGGCTTTAGTATTCAACCCCTCCCATTTTCTTATGCGTCCGTCCATCCGTGACCAAAAATGGCGCCCCCCGTATCGGGGGGCGCCGACATGCGGCCCGCGGGGCCGGTTTGATCGATCGTTCCGCCGCGGAAACATGGGGCATGCATTACGGCGATGCGGAGGGAGAAGCTTCCGAGGAGGCGGAAGGCGACGATTCCGGCGATGCTTCCGGCTCCTGCGGCAGCACCACCGAAATGCCCAGCTTGTCCCTTTCCGCTTCCAGGAAGGCATCCAGCTTGGCATAAGCCACGTTTTCCCGCAGAGACGCCCGGTCTTCCTCGCCCAGCGTTTCAAACGATGCCTCTTTGCGGGATTCCACCTTAATGACGTGATACCCGTACTCCGTCTTGACGGGATCGCCGATTACGCCGACGGGCTGGGAGTTGGCCGCATTTTTGAATTCCTCCACCCACAGGCCCGTTTTGACGTTTTCATAAAGCCCGCCGTTTTCTTTCGAACCCGGGTCGTCGGAATATTCCCTGGCGATTTCGTTCCAGTCCGCGCCCTTTTGCAGCTTGTCCTTCACTTCGCGGGCCAGCCGAAGCGCCTCTTCCTCGGTGCGTTTCTCCTCGCCGGTCTGGCTGTCCACCGTGGCGATCAGCACGTGCCGCACCGTGGCCGTGTTGAAATCCTGCGGAGACTTTTCGAACTCCGCCCGCATTTCGTCTTCGGTCACCGCCGCCTCCATTTCGGCCTGTCGGTCCGAGATCAACTGCTGGTACGCGGAAAAGCGTTTATAGACGGCCACCGCTTCCTCGACGGTGAGCCCTACGCCGGCCAGCGCTTCTTTCGCTTCGGGCTGTTCCTTGACGAGCTTCTTCAGTTCGTCCCGGAATGCGGCGGCTTGCGCTTCAGCCGCTTCCCATTGGGCGTCCGTCGCCTGCCCGAGCAGGTGCTTCGCCAGTACGTATTCCCTGAGAAATTCTTCCTCCATTCCGCCGATGGACAGATAGAAGCTCAAAATCGGGTTGACGAACTGATGGAGTCCCAGGTATTTGTCGAATTCGGTTCGCGTCACATTGCCGCCGTTGTAATAGGCGACGACTTCCCCTTGGCCGGCGCCGGGAATGTCGCGGCGGCCGTCCAGCGATTTGCCGCAACCGGCCAAGGCCATAACGGCCGCCGCCAGCAGCCCGGCCAGCAGCAGGCGGCCGGGACGACGCGGCCAGTCCCGGAATGCGTCCCCCTCGCGCTTACGGTGCAACATCCTGCAGTTCTCCCTTCGGCTTGGTCACTTCTTCGTATTTTATCAAAAACTGTTCCGCAAGCGCCAGCAACGCTTCGTCCTCCAGGCCGCGGCAGGCGAGGCGCACCGCGGACGGGTCGCCCGTTTCCGGCAACAGGCGGCCGCGAAACGCGACGGCCAGCGCGGTCTGCTTCGTCGGATGAACGGCGGGCTTGCGCGCGGGCAAAAATTTGAAAATGATCTCATCGTCCCTGCGCTGGACGGCTTCGATGCCCAACCGGCGGGCATACACCTTCAGACGCGCGACGGCGAGCAGGTTGAGCGCCGCCCGGGGCGGCTCGCCGAAGCGGTCGATCAATTCGTCCAGCAGTTCGTCAATGTCGCCGGTGTCTTCGGCGGCGGCCACCTTTTTGTAAATTTCGATTTTCTGCGCGCTGTCGTAAATGTATTCGGAGGGCAGGTACGCGTCGACGCCCAGGTCGAGTTGCACGGAAACCGGCTGCTGCGGTTCGGCTTCTTCTCCCGTCAGGCCTGCCTTCCGCTTGCGGATTTCCTCGGCCAGCATCTGCGTGTAGAGCTCAAATCCCACCGAAGCGATAAAACCGTGCTGCTCGGGCCCGAGCAGGTTGCCGGCTCCCCGGATGGCCAGATCGCGCATGGCGATTTTGAATCCCGAGCCCAGGTCGGTGAATTCCTTGATGGACTGCAGCCGTTTCTCCGCCGCCTCGTTTAGCACCTTGTCCGGCGTGTAGGTGAAATAGGCGTACGCGATTCGGTTGGACCGCCCGACGCGGCCGCGCAGCTGGTACAGTTGGGACAGCCCCATCTTGTCCGCGTCGTGGACGATCAGCGTGTTGACGTTGGGAATGTCGACGCCGGTCTCGATAATGCTGGTGCTGACCAGCACGTCGTATTCGCCGTCCAGGAAATCCAGGATCGCCTTTTCCAGCTCGGCCTCCGGCATCTGCCCGTGGGCGACGACAATGCGGGCGTCGGGCACGAGGCGGCTGACTTGCTCGGCGATCTGGAAAATGCCCTGCACCCGGTTGTAGACGTAATACACCTGCCCTCCCCGCGCCAGTTCCCGCTCGATGGCCTCGCGGACGAGGGCGGGACTGTATTCCGCCACGAACGTTTGCACAGGAAACCGATTTTCCGGCGGCGTCTCGATGAGGGACAGATCCCGCACGCCGAGCAGCGACATGTGCAGGGTGCGCGGGATCGGCGTGGCGGTCAGGGTGAGCACGTCCACGTTGGTTTTCAGCTTTTTCAGCTTTTCCTTGTGCGAAACGCCGAAGCGCTGCTCCTCGTCGACGATGAGCAGCCCCAGATCCTTGAACTGCACGTCCTTGGACAGCATCCGGTGGGTGCCGATCAGGATGTCGACGGCCCCCGTCCTTGCCCCCCGGAGCGTCTCCGTTTGCTCCTTCCGCGAGCGGAAACGGCTGAGCACGCGGATGGTGATCGGGTACCCGGAGAAGCGTTCGCGGAATGTCTCGTAGTGCTGCTGCGCCAATATGGTGGTGGGCACCAGCACCGCCACCTGCTTGCCGTCCATCACCGCCTTGAAGGCGGCGCGAATGGCCACTTCCGTTTTGCCGTATCCGACGTCACCGCACAGCAGCCGGTCCATCGGGCGGGGCGATTCCATGTCCCGCTTGACTTCCTCGATGGCCCGGAGCTGGTCGGGCGTTTCTTCGTACGGAAACAGCGCCTCGAACTCCTGCTGGTAGGGGGTGTCCTTGCTGAAGGCGTATCCCGGCGATGCCTGACGGGCGGCATACAGTTTGATCAGATCGTCGGCCAGGTCCTGCACGGAAGCGCGCACCTTCGACTTGACGCGGTTCCAGTCGCTCCCGCCCAGGCGGCTCAGCTTGGGCTCCTTGTCCTCCATGCCGACGTACTTCTGGATCAGGTGGAACTGTTCCACCGGCACGGAGAGCCGGTCTCCGCCCGCGTACTGGATGTGCAGGTAGTCCCGGTGGATCCCGCCGACCTCCAGCGTGCCGATGCCCAGGTATTTTCCGATGCCGTGGTTCTGGTGAACGACATAGTCGCCGATCTTCAGGTCCGTGTAGCTGCGCAGACGCTCCGCGTTCTCCAGCTGGCGTGAGGGGCGCCGCGCCTTGCGCTGCTTCTGGGTGAACATTTCGGCTTCGGTCACGACCACCAGGCGGACGGAGGGCAGCTCAAAGCCGTTCTGCAGAGTGCCTACGAGAATTTCCGGCGGCTCGATCTGGTAGTCCTCCAGCACCCGGCGCATCCGCTCCGCGCGTTCGGTGCCGCCGGCCAGCATGACGATGCGGGCGCCGTTTTTGCGCCAGCGTTCCATCTCGGCCTTGAGCACGTTCATCTGGCCGTGGAAATTCTGCATGTTCCGGCAGACGATGTTGACGACGTTCTGGGGCTGGGTATGGGGCACCTGGCGGAGAAACAGCGAAAAATACAAGGTCTGAAACCTCTTCGGATACAGCGCCTGATCAATCGGAGCGGCCGGTGTCAGCGCCGGCAGGGTCTTGCCCTGCATCAGCATCTGGGTCGTCCATTCCGCCTCGTCCCGTTCCAGCTGCTTCGCCGTTTCGATCAATCGGTTCGGCTCGTCGATCACCAGTACGGTGTCCTTGGACACGTAATCGAACAGCGTCTGCCGCTCCGGATAAAGCAGCGCCACGTACTTGTACAGCCCCGGGAAAATGGCGTGCTGCCGCAAGAGGTCGATTTCCCGGGAAATTTCGGCGCGCAGACGCTCCTTCGCCTGGCGGTCCGCCATCTTCGCCAGTTGCTGGTCCAGGAGTTCCTGGGCGTGCTGCGCCGCGTTTTGGAACCGCCGCTCGTCGGCGGCCAATTCCCGGCCCGGCGTCACCGCGAACGATTCCATGCGGTCGGTGGAGCGCTGCTCATCCGGATCGAAGGCGCGGATGGAGTCGATTTCGTCGCCAAACCATTCGATCCGGACGGGAAAGGGCGACGTCAGCGGAAACAGGTCGACAATGCCGCCCCGCACGCTCATCTGTCCTTTTTGTTCCACCCGGTCGGTCCGTTCGTAGCCGAGCGCCACAAGGCGCCGCAAAAACGCCTCCATGGGCACGCTCTGTCCCACGCGCAGCTGCTCCGTCATGCCGAGCAGGGCCGTCTTCTCCGGCAAATAGCGGCGCACGCCGGCAAACGGCACCACCAGCACGCCGCGGAAACCGGAGGCAAGCCGAAGAAGCGCGTCGACCCGGAGCGCGCTCGTCTCCGGGCTGGACACCGCCGCTTCCGCGGCGATCAGTTCGTTGGCGGGATACAGCAACACCTGGTCCTGGGACAGACATTCCTGCAAATCGTCGGCGATCTTCTGCGCGGAATACATGTTGTGCGTTACCACCAGCACGGGCCGGTCCAGTTCCCGGTGAAGCGAAGCGATCATGACCTGCCTCGCCGAACCGGACAGCCCCGCGACCATCTGCTCCTTCATGCCGCGTTCCAGGCCCTGCAGCACGGCGCGGAAATCCGGCTCGGACGCAAACGATTCGAGCAGAACCTTCATGACAGCTTCTCCTTTCTCTCCACGCTGAAACGGCACCGCCCCAAGCCGGCGGGGGGTGCATGAAAAAAAGCCCCGGCACCTGCCAAGGCCTCTGCAATTTTGCCGATCCGAAACGTGCGCCGTCATTGCAGCGGGTTGGACTGCAGTGCCAGCTCGGGATGGCTTTCCAGCGTCTGGCTGCAATAGTCGCAAATCACGCGGACGGTGATGTCGCCATTGGAATGATACGTAATTATACGCTTTCGTTCCCCGGGGGTCAAGAAGTGAAGGCCCAGCCGGTACGCGGGGACGTTTCGGTCGAAAGCGCCGAGGACCATGCCGCAATGGCGGCATCTGTAGATCACAGCCATAAAAGGGTATGCCTCCGGATGAAAAGGTATGCGCGGAAGGAATCCGCCTTTTCATCAGTATGCACACCCGGCGCGTTCTTTAAGCGGATTTGCGGTTGAATTTGGCCATCGTCTCCTCGAACGGATGGGTCAGCGCGAATTCGGCGGCGTCGCAGGCCTCCGCGATCATCCGGTTCACCGCTTCCCATTCTCCCGCGGCAAAGGGGGACAGGACATAGCCCGCGGTGTCCATGCCCTGCGGCGGGCGGGAAATGCCGAGGCGAATCCGGTTGAACGTCTCGGTGCCCGTATGCCGGATGATCGACTCGATGCCCTTGTGGCCGCCAGGTCCTCCTTTGAGGCGAAGCCGGATGCGCCCGATTTCGGTATCCATATCGTCGTAGACAATGATGGCGTCCTTGAGGTCGGCCTTGAAATAATCCATGAACGCCCGAACCGCTTCCCCGGACAGGTTCATGAAAGTCTGCGGTTTGAGCAGGGCCACGCGGACGTCCCCGACGCGCGCTTCTCCCAGGAGCGACCGGCATTTGGCGTTGGGGCGCAGGTTCGCGTTCCAGCGGCTGGCCAGCTCGTCCACCACCATGAATCCCGCGTTGTGCCGCGTGCGCTCGTAGGCGGAACCGGGGTTGCCCAGTCCGACGATCCAGCGCATTCGCCGATTTCCTCCCCCCGCGAAATTGAACGGCAAAAAAGAAAAAGTCCCGGCCGGACGCGGTGCGTTCACTCCCGCGCCGCGTCCACCGCGCCCGCCGCTTCTTCCGCTTCTCCTTCGTCCGCCTGCGGCGGCAGCGCCACGGCCACCACCGCTTCCGGATCGCCTGCCAGCTCCACGCGCGGCGGCAGGACCACGTCCCCGGCGGTCAGGCGGCCGCCGATCTCGAGTCCGCCGACGTCCATCCTGATTGTGCCGGGAAGATCGTCCGGCAGACACTCCACTTCCAGCTCGTGCAGAAGGAGCTGCACCACGCCGCCCTGCCGCTCGGCGGGGCTGTCTCCGGCAAGTTCCACGCGGACGGGAACCCGGATTTTCTCGTTCCGCGCCACACGGCGAAAGTCTACGTGCAGCAGCCGTCCGCTGAGAAAGTCGCGCTGGACTTCGGCGATCAGCGCCGCGGCCGGCGCTTCCCCTTCGACCGCGACATCCACCACGGCGGACGGGTGCTCGCGCAAAAGCGCCAAAAGCTCCTTCTCATCCACCGCGATCAGCTCGCCCGGGCCGGGCGGCCGGCTGTAGATGACGCCGGGAACCTTGCCCTTTTGGCGCAGTTTTCTGCCCGACTCCCCGTTTCGCCTTTCCACCTGCAGCGAAGGTTTCAAGCGGCATCCCTCCTTAATATCAGGGGCATGCCTAGTTTTCCCTTCGCCGCCGGCGCCTAATCGCGCCTATACGCGCTGGCGGGATTCGAAGGGCCGGGGCGTCTCGAACAGCGTGCTGACCGACCGCTGCTCGTGCACGCGGATAATGGCGTCGCCGATCAGATCGGCCACGGACAGCACGCGGATATTGAGCGGCAGGTGAATCGGGGGCAGCGGAATGGTGTCGGTGACCACCACTTCCCGGATCGGCGCCCGGTGCAGGCGCTCGATGGCGTTGCCGGACAGCACGGGGTGCGTGCAGCAGGCGTACACTTCCATGGCGCCCGCCTTTTTCAGCGCTTCCGCAGCCAGACAGATCGTTCCGGCAGTGTCGATGATGTCGTCGATCAGAATGGCGCTCCGCCCCGCCACGTCGCCGATGATGTTCATCACTTCGACGACGTTGGGCTCCGGCCGCCGTTTGTCGATGATGGCCAGCGGCGACTGCAAGAAGTCGGCAAGCGCCCGGGCGCGTACCACTCCGCCGTGGTCGGGAGAGACGACGACGGGGCGGGCCAGCTGCATGTCGCGGAAATAGGAGCCCAGAATCGGAACGCTCGTCAGATGGTCCACCGGAATGTCGAAAAAGCCTTGAAGCTGCATGGCGTGCAGATCCATGGCGATCACCCGGTGGGCGCCGGCCGTCTCGATCAGGTTGGCCACAAGCTTGGCCGTAATCGGATCACGCGCCCTCGCTTTTCGATCCTGCCGGGCGTAGCCGTAATAGGGGAGCACCACGTTGATGGTGGCGGCGGAAGCCCGCTTGAGCGCATCCACCAGCACGAGAAGTTCCATCAGGTGCTCGTTGACCGGGGCGCAGGTGGACTGGATGACGAACACGTCCGCGCCTCTTACGCTTTCGTTCACCCGGATTTGGATCTCGCCGTCGCTGAAGCGCGACATTTCCGCGTCCCCGAGCGGAACGCCGACATACTTGCTGATCGCCTGTGCCAGCTTCGGATTGGAGCTGCAGGCGAAAATCTTTAGATTGGCGTCGGGATACGCCAACATCTCCACCGCCTTCACCTGTTGATGTTCGACTGCGAATTCGCCTGGTTCTTTCTGGACAGTGCGCGGGCGCGCAATTTCTCGGCGTAGCCGGGCTTGTTGACCTGCCGCTCGCGCGCGATGGCCACGTCGCCCTCGCCGACGTCGTGGGTGATGGTCGATCCGGCCACCACGTAGGCGTCCCGTCCGATCTTCACCGGCGCCACGAGATTGACGTTCGAGCCGATGAAGGCGCCGTCGCCGATCTCGGTCCGAAACTTGTTATGGCCGTCGTAATTGGCCGTGATCACGCCGCAGCCGATGTTGACCCGGGAACCGACCGCGGCGTCGCCGACGTAGCTCAGATGGGGCACCTTGCTGTGGTCGCCGATCACGCTGTTTTTGATTTCCACGAAATCCCCGACCCTGACGTGATCGCCGATCCGGGTTCCCGGACGCAGATAGGCGAAAGGCCCGACGTTGCATGCGTTGCCGATGACGGCACCTTCGGCCACCGTGTAACGGACCGTGGTGCCGTCGCCCACCGCCGTGCCGGCGAGGTCGCAGCCCGGACCGATGGTGCAATCCCGGCCGATCACCGTGCCGCTCTTGAGGTGCGTACCGGGGTAAATGACCGTATCTTCGCCGATCTTCACATCCGCGTCGATATAAGTATGATCCGGATCCACCACGGTCACCCCGTTCGCCATGTGGCCCAGCAGGATGCGCCGGCGCATCAGCCGCTGGGCCTTCGCCAGCGCGGCCCGGTCGTTGACGCCCTCGATCTCGTCCGGGTCCGGCGTCCGGTATGCGGCAACCGTCCCCCCCTCTCTCCGTAGGATGCCGATCACATCGGTCAGATAGTATTCGCCTTGCGCGTTGTCCGCCGTGAGGTTTTTGAGCGCGGCAAACAGCCTGCGGGTATCGAAACAGTAAGCCCCGGCGTTGATCTCGCGGATGGCCCGCTCCTCCGGTCCGCAATCCTTGTCCTCCACGATCCGCTCCACGGTCCCGGCGGCGTCCCGCACCACCCGGCCGTATCCGGCCGGATCGTTCACGTGCGCCGTGAGGATCGTGGCCGCCGCGCCGCTTTCCCGGTGCAGGTCAAACATCGCCTCGATCGTGCGCGCCGTAATCAGTGGAGTATCGCCGCAGACGACCAGCGTCACGCCGTCCTCCCCCGCCAGCAGCGGCTCCGCCTGCATCACCGCGTGGCCCGTCCCCAGCGGCTCGGGCTGAAGCGCGTATTCCGCCGCGTCGCCCAGAGCGGCCTGCACTTCCGGCGCGCCCCGCCCGATCACGACCACCGCGCGCTCGCATCCCGCTTCCCGGACCGCGTGAAGCACGTGCGCCACCATCGGTTTGCCGCAGACCGGATGAAGCACCTTGGGAAGCCTGGACTTCATCCTCTTGCCCAGTCCCGCGGCCAGCACGATCGCCAATTTCTTCACCGGGCGGACCACCTCTTCTCAAGCGTTTCCGCAAATGTCTGCGCGGATGTCTCAGCCGGATTTCACACGGGTACACCTTAAGCATATAACTCCGCGGCGCTTTTGCGCAATGGTCCAAAGGGCCAACCTGTGACAAGAATTCAAACGGAGCCGGCCGGTCGGCTCAGCTCCATTAGACAACAAACGGAAAGGGAGCTCCCGCTTGAGCCCCCTTTCCGCTGTGGTCCGTCCGCGCCTCCGGCGCCGGATGTCCCATCAGGCTCCTTCCTCCAGCGCTTCTTCCTCGGCCTCGGCCGCGACAGCGCGCTCGTATTCCGCCAGCACCGCTGCCTGAATCTTCTCGCGCGTGCTGGAAGATATCGGATGGGCGATATCGCGAAACTCGCCGTCCGGCGTCCGCTTGCTCGGCATGGCCACAAACATCCCGTTGTTGCCGTCGATCACCCGAATGTCATGCACCACGAACTCGTTGTCAAAGGTGACCGAACAGATGGCCTTCATCCGTCCATCCGAGTTGACACGGCGGAGTCTGACATCCGTAATTTGCATGCTGAGTCTCACCACCTTCGATGTTTCATGGAACGCTTGGTGTAATATTCCACAAAAAATCCCGAATTCCTGCCTGAAATGGATTCTACCCACAAAAAAAAGTAAAAATTTTTTATTTCCGCTCACTTTCGACAGAAATCGCCGCAACCAATTCAATTTCGACAAGCACATCCCGGGGGAGCGCCGCCGCCTGAACCGTGGAACGGGCCGGGCGGTGATCGCCGAAAAAGGACGCGTACACCTGGTTGAAAGCGGCGAAATCTTTCAAGTCCTTGAGGAAGACGGTGGTTTTCAACACGTCGCGCGGGGTCGCCCCCGCCGCGGCCAGCACCGCCTCGAGATTCCGCAGCACCTGGCGGGTCTGTTCCTCGATGCCGCCGGAGACAATTTCCCCTTCGGGGGTAAGGGGGATCTGGCCGGACAGAAACAGCAGGTTGCCGAACCGGATGGCCTGCGAATAGGGGCCGATGGCCGCCGGGGCGTTTGTGGTGGATACGGTTTCCATTTTCATGCCGCATCTCTCCTCTTCATTCGGGCTTATTTTCCCGGAAGCGCGAAAATTCCGGGGAATCGAAAAAATTTCCGGGTCTTACGCGCACCAGGCGATTCTTCTCGTCCACTTCCTCCAGCCGGGCCAGCGAGACGTAATCGCTGAGCAGCCGTTCCCCGGCGCCCACCGCTCCCGACTCCACAAACACGCCGACGCCGCCCACCACGGCGCGGAACTCGCCAAGCAGGTCGATCATGCCCCGAATCGTTCCCCCGGCCTTCATGAAGTCGTCGATGATGAGCACACGGGAGCCTTCCTTCAGGGCGCGACGGGCCAGGGACATGGTCTGGATGCGCTTGGACGAGCCGGAGACATAGTTGATGCTGACAGTGGAACCTTCCGTCACCTTCTGGTCCCGGCGGGCGATCACGACCGGCACGTTCAGGAACTGGGCCGTGGCGCAGGCCAGCGGGATGCCCTTCGTCTCCACCGTCACAATGGCGTCCGGCTCGAGGCCGGCGAAGGCGGTAGCGAACATGAGGCCGGTATCCCGAAGCAGGGACGGTTCACCGAGCAGGTCGGCCATGTACAGATAGCCGCCGGGAAGCAGGCGGTCGGGATCTTCCAGCTGGCGGCAAACGCCCCCGATGCGCTCCAGCGCCCGATCCGGCCGCATCCGGGGGACAAACCGGACGCCCCCCGCCGCGCCGGAGTAAGTGCGCAGTTCCCCGATGCCCTCGGTCTCGAACACTTCCCGGACGATGGCAAGATCCTCGCTGATGGAAGATTTGGCGGACCGATACCGCTCCGAAAACGCGGAAAGGGAAATCAGCATGTGGGGGCGGGCCAGCAGGTATTGCGTCATCTCCACCAGCCTGGCGCTTCGTCTCAGCTTTTTCAACTTGTCCTCCCCCGTCCGGAATCCGGTTTTTTTATGGCCATGATACCATTTCCGTCCATTTGCGGGCAAGGAATGCATATCTGCGGTCAATCGCGCGAAAACGGGGATTGCCCCAGCAGGCGGACCGCGTATACCTCTTTGCAAAAGCCTCGCAGGCCGCCGGCGATTCGGACCGCCTTCTCCTCCCTGGCAACAAGGCCGAACACCGTCGGTCCGCTGCCCGACATCAGCACGCCGTCGGCCCCCATTTTTTCCATGCAGGTTTTGATCCGCCGGATCTCCGGATAGAGGCGGAGCGTGACGTGTTCCAGCACGTTGCCAAGGGCGCCGCAAATGCCGGGAAGCGACCGCTTTCTGAGCGCATCGATCATGCTTTCGACGGACGGGTGCTCGGCGATCTCTCCCAGGTTGAGCCGGGCAAACACGTCCGCCGTGGACACGCTGACGGGCGGCTTGGCCAGGACGACCCAGCAGGGCGGAGGGGAAGGAAGGTTGTCCAGGATTTCCCCGCGGCCGCGGGCCAGGACGGTGCCTCCGCGCACGCAATAAGGAATGTCGGAACCCAGTTCCGCGCCGAGGCTTTCCAGCTCTTCCCCGCTCAAGCCCAGCCGCCACATCCGGTTGAGCCCCCGCAGCACCGCGGCGGCGTCGCTGCTGCCTCCCGCGAGTCCCGCCGACACCGGCACGCGCTTGTGCAGCGTGATGCGGACGCCTTTGGGCACGCCAAACCGTTCCTTCACCAGACGGGCAGCCTGATGCGCCAGATTCCGTTCATCCGCCGGAACGGCCGGGGACTGGCTGACGAGCTCCACACGGTCTTCCGGAAGCTCGGCGAGTTCCAGCCGGTCGGCGAGATCGACCATGGTCATGACCGTCTCCAGCTCATGGTAGCCGTCGTTCCGCCTGCCCAGCACATCCAGCAGCAGGTTGATCTTGGCCGGCGCTTTCTCGTACACGGCGGTCAATGGCAATCACCCGACTGCATTATAGCAGACCCCTCGCAGGAATTCATGGCGAAATCCCCGGGGCCGGCGGCTCCGTTCCCCGTTGTCGGGCCCGAAAGCCCAGAAAGCGAAGAAGGCGGGAATCCGCGCCGCGGATTCCCGCCTCCTTCAGAACTGCTTCGTGCCGGAAGCGATTTGCTTTTCGGCCAGCTCAATGGCCCGTTTCACCATGTTCCCGGCGTCCCTGGCCCGGATGGCTCCCCAGCCTTCACGGCGCACCGTGTCATAAAAGCCGAGTTCCCTGGCCAGTTCCTCCTTGAACCGGTCGGACATGACGCCTCGCCTGCGGCCCATACGATCGCCTCCCAGCGCGAAATGCCTGGAACGCCGTTTTCCCGGCGTTCGCGCTTAGGGTGCCCGCAAAAAGGCCGCGGCATGCAACAGCGGCATGGCGCTCCGGTAATGCGCCATGCCGCCGGAAACCGTGTCAAGTGGACACGTATTGGATGCGGATTTGTCCGTTGTCTCCGAAAACCGTCACTTCCACCGATTCCGTGAGGATATCCGCGTAGCTGTAGGAGACCCGCTTGAACGAGTGCTGCTCTTCGTCCAGCTTGACGATGAACACCGCCGGGTAGATCTCTTCCAGCACGCCCGTGCGCTCGATGGTCTTGCGGCGTCCACCGTTGGCACGTAGCATCACCCTGGAACCGACGTGGGGCTCCAGACTTCTTCTGATCTCCAGAAGCGCGTTTCTGGCCATGACCCGCTACCACCTCTTTCTCCCTAAATTATAACAGGAGAAAGGGGTGGTGTCAAACAAGTTTAATTATTATAGCAGGGGTCTCAAATCATTGTCAATGACCAATTTCCAATCCTTTCGGACTTTATGCCGGGCCGGAGCCGGTCGGCGAAGCGGCCTGCGCGGCGTGGGCCGCCGGATGGGGCGTGCCGACGCGGAACCGTCCCATGGTTTCGACGCCGCCGATGCCTCGCGAACCGCTGACGGTGCGGGAAATGACATCCTCCATGTCGATGCTTTCGCGAAACGGGGTGAGCGCCGCCCGTACTGCGACGTAGACGGGATCCAGGGCGTGGATCATGACGCGCGCCGGCGAACTGGCAAAATTCGCGCCGGCGCCGATAAGCGCCTCGAAATGCGACTGGCAGGCGCCGGCGATCACCACCAGTCCGTCCCGGTTCAGGTCGTACCTGCGCACGACTTCCACGGCGCGAACGAAGTTGGCGCTGTTGCGGTAACTCGCCAGGAGACGGCGGTCGGCACCCGCTCTCAGGAAGCCGTCGTGTCCCGTGATGACGATGATGTCGGGGCGCACCCGCGGCAGAAGCTCCGCCAGCGCTTCGGCCATTCGGGTTTCGTGAGCCCAGTAGCCTTCCGCGGGCACGCCCAGCTGGCCGTAGATGGTCAGGCTGCGCCGCAGGTAGTAAGGATCTCCGTCGAGATGCAGCACCTTTCCCGGCACTTCAAAAAACGACCGCTCCCCCGCCGATGCCCAGGACTGGCTCCCGGCCAGCCGCCGGCGCGCGTCCACCATGCGCCGGACGGACTCCACCGACTGGATGCGCGCCTTGCGCACGCCTTCCGGCGGTTCTCCTTCCTTGACGGGTTCCAGGTCCTTCAGCGGCGCGTCCGCGAGCAGCCGGTAGTCGGTGCCGCGCAGGATCGCCTGATCCCCCGCCATGGCACTGATGCGAAACAGAATGTCTCCACCGTAAGATTTCCGGACGACCAGGTCGCCCTGCTTCATGGGCCGATCACCTCTTCGTGTATCCTATGGGCGAATCGGACCCGGAGTGCGTGACCTTGCCGGAAGCCGCCAGCGCTTCCGTCAGGGCGGCGAATTCTTCCAGCGACAGCGTCTCCCCGCGCCGTCCGGGGTCGATGCCGCAGCCGCGCAGGATTTCAACGGCTTCCCCCTTGCCCTCCTTTCCCAGCAGGCGAGAGATGTTGTTGGCGATCGTTTTCCGGCGCTGTTCGAAAGCGGCGTGCACGACCCGGAAAAACAGCTTCTCGTCCGATACGTCCACGCGCCGCTCGCGCCGGGGCGTCAGCCGGACGACCGCCGAATCGACCTTTGGCGAAGGCACGAACGCCCCCGGCGGCACCCGGCAGACGGATTCCGCCTCGCAACGGTATTGCACGGCGACGCTCAGGCTTCCGTAATCCTTGCCGCCCGGCGACGCGCAGATGCGATCGGCAATTTCCTTCTGCACCATGAGAACCAGCCGTTCCCACGGCAGGCGCGATTCCAGCAGAGCCATCAGGATCGGCGCGGCGGCGTAATAGGGCAGGTTGGCCACCGCGCTGACGCCGTCCAGACCCTGGAAATGGGTCCGCCACAGCTCGCGCAGGTCGATTTTCAACGCGTCCGCATGGATGAACACCACGTTGTCGTAAGGGGCGAGCACCTCTTCGAGGATCGGAATCAGCCGTCCGTCGATTTCGATCGCCACCACCCGGCCCGCCGCCTGCGCCAGCCGCTCCGTCAGAGCCCCGATTCCCGGGCCGATTTCCAGCGCGCCCCGCGTCTTGTCCAGCCCCGCCGCTTCCACGATCCGGTCCAGCGCGCGGGAATCGGTCAAAAAATGCTGTCCCAGGCTTTTGCGGAACACAAAACCGTGCCTGCGGACGATGTCCAGCGTACGGCGGGGGGTGGCGACGGCTTCCGCCCGGTCCGTCCCGTCTCCCGTACCGTACGCGCCTTCCGTCCCCTCAAGCCCTGTACCTTTGCTGTTTCGATCCGTTTCCATCGTCATGGCTCTTCCCGATCCAACTGCGCAAGGCTTGCATGGAACTCTTCCCGCGTGACGCGAAACATCGCGCAACGTTTGTAAAATTGCTTGCCGTTGGCGTAACCGATGCCGAGCAATTCCCCCATCCGCCGCCGTCTTCGGGCCGCATTGGGGTGCACGATGAGACCCGCCTCCACCAGATCCGACCAGGCGATTTCCGGCGGCGTCCGCTCATCCGCCGTCGTGGCGCGCGCCCGCTCCAGGGCCCGGCGGATCGCCTCCGGCGAGGCGTATTCGACACCCAGTCCGTCTTTGCCCCGGGCTTCCTCCCGGGTCAAAAAGGCGTGCCTGCATCCCGGCACGCGCTCCGCCACGATCCGACGGATGCGTTCCCCGGGCCCGTCGGGGTCGGTAAGCACGATGACGCCCCGGCGTTGCTGCGCCAGAGCAATGCGGGCCAGCACCTCTTCACCGATGGCGGAACCGCCCGTCTCGATGGTGTCGGCGGCGGCCGCCCGGCGAACGGCGGCCGTGTCCTCCTTGCCTTCCACGACAATCACTTCCCGGACGATCATTTCCCCGGTCATGCGCCTTCATCCTTTCCGTCTGAGCCCATTATAGCCGAAGCCGGCTCCCGGGCCAAAAAGAGGGCGCCTGCGGCAGCTTGCCGCCAAATCCCGCGAATCTCCGGACCTCCGCAAATTCAGGATATCCGCCCGCAAAGAAACGGCTCCGCCGCCCGCCGCGGCGAAGCCGTAAATCCCGCTTGCTTCCGTTATCCGCTATATTTCAGGTCAGTCCGCCGTCGGCTTGACCGGGCCGATGACATAGACGGTGTATCCTTTCTTGGTGCCGAAACGCTTGACCGTTTCCTCGCTGTCGAAATAGATGTCGATGATCTTGCCCTTGACGGCGCTGCCGGTGTCCTCGGCCCGCCGGAAACCGAAGCCCTCGATATACACCCACCAGCCAAGGGGAATGACATCCGGATCGACGGCGATGGTGCGGCCTTCCTGCACCTTGACCCCCGTCGAGGTCATGCCGTAGGAAGGATGGTCGGGCGTCTTGCCGGTGGAAGCCGGTCCCGCCGAGTAGGCGGTCAGCTTCACGTTCTTGAGCACCCGGCGCACCTGGACGGAGATGCCGTCCAGGGTCACCGTCTGCACTTCATCCTCAGACGCGTTGTAGGAGGCGGCCGCCACTTCCGGCTTTCGGGTGCCGACGGCGACGATCCGGTCCACCGACGGCTTGGCCACCTCGCTGGACAGCTCCCTTTCGGCCACCAACACCCCGTCTTCGTAAACCAGTTCCGTCCGTTTCACCAACACGCCTTCCCGGCCGGACTGGACCACCTTTTCCTTGCCTTGGGGCAAAGTGCCGTCCTGTTTCTTGATGACCTGGTAGGCGATCGGGTGCTCCGTCTCCACGATTTCCCGGGTGACGCGAACCACCCGCACCGTCATGCCGTCCGCCACGGCGGCGTCCCGCGACGGGGTCACGCGGTCGGACGGCGCCAGCGCGATGCCCGCTTCGGCCAGCGCCTCCCCGACGGTGTCGGCCAGCGTGTACACCCGCTTCGTTCGCCCGTCGGCCCGCACGGCGATCTCCCGGGCCCGGTCGATCTCGATGCGGCCGCCGTCCTTCACATGCGCGTCAAGAGGGACGGAAATTCGGTCGTAGGGACCGATTTCGATGTCCTGTTCGGCCAGAAGCTCCCCCACCTCGTTCGCGTGGGTCAACACCCTTTTCGTCTGGCCTTCGTCCACCAGCGTTACGCTTTTGAAGGACTCGCGATACACGAGTCCGAAATACGTCATCGATACCACAAAAGACAGAATAAAACACAGTCCGGCAAGCGCCCATATCCCGCCGTCCGGCCGCGCTGCGGCATGCCCGCCGGCCGCGGACGCGAAGCGGTGATCCCCCTTCATATCGTTCCCCATATTCTCTCTTATGTCCCCCTTTCGGGCGCCTTTTCCGGCATTTCCCCTTCCTCGCAGAGACAATAAAAAACCACCTGTCAGAGGGCCCTTTCGTGGCACCCGACGGTGGCGTCTGGATTGGGTTTGGGCACACGAATCAGACCGCTCTCTTTCCGCCTGCGAGGTTGGCGCATCCCGACGCCGCATTTCGCCGCATGGAACCGGCCGCCCGTACGGGCCTGCCGCTTCCCCGGCCTGCGAAAGGACGGGGCACCTGCCCCCGGTCGCGGACGGGCCGCGTCCGGGTTCCCCACTCTCCGGAACTTTCGTTCCGGATTTCAGCGTACCGGAAAAAGCATCTGATGAAAAAACTTCCGTTTCCGATGATACCCTCCGCTCCCCCGCGTGTAAAGTTTGCCATCCCCCCGAGTGGGTCCCTGAGGGGGCAAAATGGGGGTATATCCGGGAAATCGGCGTGTAAACCGTTCCTTTTTTCCCGCTGAAAGCGGTTTTCGGGCGGCTTAAGACCGCATCCGTCCGTCCAGGCCGAAACAGACGAGTCCGTTCCGGGTGGTCATGGCGGCGAATTCCTCCGGATCCATGCCCCGGATTTCGGCCGCCTTCTCCGCCACAAGGCGCACCATGGCGGGCTCGTTGCGTTTGCCGCGATGGGGATGGGGAGCCAGATAGGGCGCATCCGTTTCGATGAGCAACCGGTCCTCCGGCGCCTTCTCCAGCACTTCCTTCAGTTCCCCGGCGTTGCGGAAGGTCACCGGGCCGCCAAACCCGAGGTAAAAATTCAAGTCCAGGCAGGCTTTGGCATAGTCCCAGCCGCCGGAGAAACAGTGCATCACCCCTCCGATTTCGGACGCCCCTTCTTCCCGCAGAATGCGAACGATATCTTCGTGGGCGTTGCGGTTGTGGATCACGAGGGGTTTGCGCGCTTTTTTGGCCAGCCGGATCATCTCCCGGAACACGGCAAACTGCGTTTCTTTCGGGGACTTGTCCCAATGGTAGTCCAGGCCGACTTCGCCGACGGCCACCACCCTGGGATGGCCAAGAAGCGACTCGATCCACGGCAAGTCCTCGTCCGGTCGGAAATCCACAGCGTCGACGGGATGCCAGCCAATGGCGGCCCAGATGAAGTCATACCGTTCGGCCAGTTCCAGCGTCGTCGGGATCGTTTCCCGGTCAAAGCCGACGTTGACGATCCGGGTGACGCCAGCCTCCCGGGCCCTGGCAATGACTTCCTCCCGGTCGTGGGCGAATTTGCGGGAATCCACATGCGCATGCGTGTCGAACAACATGTCGGTAACTCCTTTTGGTTCAATTTTACAAACCGAGGCGCCGGCGGAATTCGGAAGGCAGCCGGTCCGCGTGCGGCCGCACCAGATCTTCCGGGTAATACAGGTAAAAATTCCCTCGCCGGGTGCCGGCGATGGAACGGATGATGTCCGATTTCGCGGAAATTTCCGTCAGCCGGCCGCGGCCGTCGAGGATGAGGATGGGCGGCTTGCCCCCGCCTTCCGGCGCATCTTCCGGCCGATAGACGTCATAGGGCGAATCGGCGGGCTCGTCCATTTCCAGATGGTAGCGGGGGTCGAGGCCGATCCGCGCCCACTCCCGGCGCAGCTCTTCCACCCAGACGACGTCCCGGTCCTCAAGCTTGGAATACTGGTACAACCGCCGATGCAGGAAACGCCTGCACAGGTCCGCAAGCAGCCCGTCCTTCTCCGACATCCACTGGGCGAAGGCGGTCTGCACCATCGCTTCGTCCAAAGCAAGATACCCGGCGACATCCAGCACGCCTTCAAAAAGCTGCTTAAGCGGGGGAAGCAGGAATCCGAACCGGTACCCCTCCCGGTAAAGCTCATGCGCCCGGCGGAAAATTAGACGGAGCAAAATTTCCGAGCTGCGGGTGACCGGATGGAAATACACCTGCCAATACATCTGGTAGCGGGAGAGCAGATAGTCCTCGACGGCGTGCATCCCGCTTTCCTTCACGACAATGCGTCCTTCATAAGGCCGCAGCACGCGCAAAATCCGGTCGAGGTCGAACGTGCCGTAGTGAACCCCCGCGAAATAGGCATCGCGCAGCAAATAGTCCATCCGGTCGGCGTCCAGCTGGCTGGAAACCAAGTTGTCGATGATGGGGTGCGCACCGGTCTTGCGGATGACCGACACGACCCGTTCGGGAAAATCCGGCGACACCTCCTCCAGCACGCGTCGGATGGCTGTATCACCGGTGATGATGGCGCACGTCCAATGTTCGTGGCTCGTCTCGAACACCCGCTCAAGGGAATGGGAAAACGGACCGTGCCCGACATCGTGGAGCAGGGCGGCGCAGAGGCCCAGCAGCTTTTCTTCCTCCGTCCATCCGGCGTAACCGCCCCGGTCGAACTGGGAAATGATGCGCCGGGCAATCTCGTACACGCCGAGCGAATGGGAGAACCGGCTGTGTTCCGCTCCGTGGAACGTCAGATAGGAAGTGCCCAGCTGCCGGATCCGCCGCAGCCGCTGGAACTCCGGCGTGTCGATGAGCCGCCAGATCGCGGCGTCCTGCACGTAAATCGAACGGTGCACCGGATCTTTGAACACTTTTTCCTCGCCCAGCCGAACCAACAACCCGAATCCCGCCTTTCCCGCCTCGCGGCGTCGTCAAATGAAAAAGGTTGTCGAATCGTGGCTGATGTCTGCCGCTATTTTCCTGTAGGATTAATCCTCATATTTCAAAAATAATATGGAATTGTTCAGCAAATATCTTCGTTGTAAAATAAAAATGTCAAAATAAATAGGTTGACTTTTTTTGGAACCGCTGGTACGATATAAAACAGGTGAGGGAGAAAAATGTCGAAATATGTCGAAGATATTTCATCTCTCCTTACATGACAACTCATCACACCACATGAAAGGGGCTAACAGACATGTTAAAATCCACGGGTATTGTCCGCAAGGTCGACGAACTGGGGCGGGTGGTCATCCCTATCGAACTGCGCCGCACCCTGGGCATCGGCGAAAAGGACGCCCTGGAAATCTTCGTCGACGGCGAACGCATTATGCTGAAGAAATATGAACCGGCTTGCATTTTCTGCGGCAATGCCGAAAATGTCACCTATTTCAAGGGAAAAATGGTCTGCCGCGACTGCATGGCCGAACTTCCGGTTCCCGTGACCAACTGAACTTAATCTATCTGGCCGGCTCTGCCGGCTGTTTTATTTTTCCCGGCTGTCCAGAAGCGCCCGGTACACCTCCCGCCGAGCCATTCCCCGGTCTTTGGCCGCAAGCCGCATGGCTTCCTTGCGGTCGCCGGTCTCCCGCTCGTAACGGGCCACGTGTTCGGCGATGGACAAGCTTGACCACCAGGGCGTCCCGTCGCCGTCATCGAACGGAAAGGCCGCACTTTCGGAATTTCCCGCCGTAGCGCAACTGCCCGCGCGGGCGCGGCCGGACCGGTTCGGGGCGTCCTTCACACCTTCCAGCACGAGGCAATATTCACCCAGAACGGACTCCCGCTCCGCATACATCGCGACTTCGGCCACCGTGCCCCGCACGATTTCCTCGTGCAGCTTGGTCAATTCCCGCACCAGGGCCATCCGGCGCTCCGGCCAGCGCGCGGCCAACGCCGCCAGCGTGCGCCGCAGCCGGTGCGGCGCTTCGTACAGCACGATGGTGCCCCTCTCCGCTGCAAGCCCGTCGAGGAATTCCTCCAGTTGCCGGTTCCCCCGGGGCGGAAACCCGGCGAAGAGAAACCGGTCCGTCGGCAGCCCCGAGGCGACCAGGGCCGCCAGCGCCGCGCTGGGTCCGGGCACGGGAATGACGGGGATGTTCCGCCGCGCCGCCTCGGCGGCCAGCTCCGCCCCCGGATCGGCCACCCCCGGCGTGCCGGCGTCCGTGACCAGCGCGATCCGCTTGCCTTCCTCCAGCAGGCGGATGAGCTTGGAGCCGCTCGTTTTTCGGTTGTGTTCGTGATAGCTCACGAGCCGGTTTGGAATGCCGAAATGGTTCAGCAATTTGCGGGTCTGCCGGGTGTCCTCGGCCGCAATGACGTCCGCTTCCCGCAGCGTGCGGATGGCGCGATACGTCATGTCTTCCAGATTGCCGATGGGCGTGGACACCAAATACAACGCGCCGGGCTTCTCGCGCGTTTCAAAGCTCCGCTGCACCCGGATGTCCGTATCCTGATCCATGCCGCTCACTTCACCGTCTCTTGATCGAGAGCCGCCGCTTGCGCAAGCTTCGTTTTTCTGCCAAATCCTGCACCGATCTTCATTATACTTCATTTGCGCTTGTGCCGAACAATTTGCTCCGGTGTGTGACGATGTCACCGCTTGAAGCCAATCGTGTTTTCAACGCCGCATCCCCAAACCGGCTTTCATGAACATCGCCCTCCGCCCGACCTTGACGGTCAAGCGGAGGGCGTTCCTTAAGGACTTACTTGTGAAAAAAGCTGATGCAAAACAGGCAATCGCCTTCCGTCCGCAGATGCCCGTAATACACGTTGCAAATGTGAAACCCTTCCTGATACAGGCGGGCCAAATTTTCGTATCCTTCGGAGACGCTTTTCGGTTTTTCCCCGTCCCCCGCCGGCTCTTCCGCCGCGGCGGCCTCCTCCCTCAGCTTGAGCACCCGCCTGAGCTGCTGGTTCTCGATGCGCAGGCGCTGGTTCTCTTCCAGCAGCTCCTTGATCTGCCGCTTGAGCTGCGTCATGCCCGCGTGGAGGTCTCCCGTCGTCAGTTCAAGCTGTTCCATCTGCGTGAAAAGTTCCTTCATCCCCACCGACTCCTCATTGGACCACCACGTCTTCCAAAGGAAGCTCTTTCACCTCGCCCAGCTCGAACAGCTGAACATGGACAGTGCCGCCGGCCGCGTTGATGCCGACCACCTTGCCCTCGCCCAGCGAGGTGACCACCAGCTTGCCGACAGCCGGCATTTCCTCTTTCTTGCTCTCGTAATTGTCGTGTTCGAACTTCAGGCAGCACATCAGCCGTCCGCACAGCCCGGAAATTTTGGCCGGGTTGAGGGACAGGTTCTGGTCCTTGGCCATCTTGATGGACACCGGCTCGAAATCGCCGAGCCAGGAAGCGCAGCACAGGATGCGGCCGCACGGGCCGATGCCGCCCAGCATTTTCGCCTCGTCCCGCACCCCGATCTGCCGAAGCTCGATGCGGGTGCGAAAGACGCCGGCCAAGTCTTTGACCAGCTCGCGGAAGTCGACGCGGCCTTCGGCGGTAAAATAAAAAATGATCTTGTTGCGGTCGAACGTGTATTCCACGTCCACGAGCTTCATCTTGAGACCGTGGTCCCTGATCTTCTGAAGGCCTATGGCGAAGGCGTCGCGCGCGGCTTTCCGGTTTTCCTCCACGATCCGGGCGTCTTCCTCTCCCGCCACCCGGATGACTTTCTTAAGCGGCAGCACCACGTCCTTCTCGTCCACTTTCCTCGGGCCGATGACCACTTTGCCGTACTCGACGCCGCGCGCCGTTTCGACGATCACATGCTGGTCCTTGGCCACCCGGTGTTCGGCCGGGTCGAAATAGTATATCTTACCCGCCCGTTTGAAACGGACGCCGACCACTTCATACAAAATTACCCCTCCCGGGTGCTGATCAGAAAATGCTCCAGCGCAAGCTGCGGCGAAACGTTCGCCCGAATGCGCCGCACCGCGGCGAGGGCCTGTTCCGCCGCGCGAATCCATTCGCCGGCGCCGCGGCGGCGGGCCAGTTCGGCGATGCGCTGCGCCCGGTCGGCAAACACCAGGCGGTCGCCGCGTCCCGCGCCGGCCAGGACGATATCCCGGTACCACAGGGCGAGCATGTCCAGCAAGAGTTCCGCCCGTCCCGCCAGATCCGCGCGGAACGCCCGGTGCGCCGCCAGCAGCGCATCCGGGAGGCGGGACACGCTCTCCTCGCCTAATTGTATCACTAGGTTCCGAAGTTCTGCAAACCCCTTGTCCGACAAGAGCTCCCGGCATCCGTCAAGGCCGGGGGCCAGATGCGCCGCAAGCCTGGCCAGCATCCGGGGATGCCCTTCGGCCGCCAGGGCTTCCTCCAGTTCCGCGGGATCCGCCGGCGAAAACGGCACTACCTGCATGCGGGAGACAACCGTCGGCGGCAGGGACTTGGGACCCGGCGCGATGAGGATCGCCGTAAATCCCGGCGGCGGTTCTTCCAGAAATTTGAGCAAACTGTTGGCCGCCTCCGGTGTCATCGTTTCCGCCCGCTCCAGAATCGCTGCCCTGCGGGCGGATTCCATGCCCCGGTAAGACATGTCCCGTTGCAGCTGAAGGATCTGTCCGAGTTTGAGGGAAGCGCCCTCCGGCGCAATCACCCGCAAATCCGGATGATTGCCGTTTTGCACCTTCCGGCATGCCAGACACCCGCCGCAAGCGTCGTCCCCGCCCTCCTCGCAAAACAACGCCCGGGCGAAGGCGAGCGCCATCGCCCGGCGGCCGGTGCCCGGCGGACCGGCGAACAGGTAGGCGTGCGCCACCTTGCCTGTGCGAAGCGCGTGCCGAAGCAACGCCTTGGCCGCCGGCTGCCCGGGTATATCGCGAATCGCCATATCCGCTTCTCCCCCAGAACACCATTTTTCTCTAAAATGCCAGATTGATCAGGAGACCGCGGATTTCCCCCACCTTGCGCAAAAGTTCCAGGCGACCCTCTTCGGTCTGAAGTAGCTCTTCCCCGAGCTGCACCAGGATCGCGTCCACCTCTTCCAGCAGCTTGTACCGGCGGCCGCGCCCGCGCCGGTCCCAGCCGCGCGTCTCTTTGAGGCCAATGCCCCGCCTTAAGGTGAGGTCGAGGAAATCTTTCACCATCCGGCGGTAAATTTTCAGCTCCCGCACGGTCATGCTTCGGGCCAGCCGCTCGCCTTGCGCCTTGATATCCTCGATTCTCCGCTTCAGCTCCTCATGCGTACGCCGCTCCTGCTGCTCCCTCATCACATCCGCGAAGGGTGTGGAAGCGGGGGGACGGATCTGGGGCTCGGGCCGCTGCACCGTCGTGCTGCGGGGAAACATGCCAGGCTGGATTTTCATCGGAAGCTCACCGCGCTTCGCTCAGAAATGTTCAAACCGTTCGACCTGTACGACGAAAACCGCCGCTCCTCCCACCTGTACTTCCACCGGAAAAGGAATGTAAGAGTCCGCGGCTCCGCTCACCGGCGACACCGGCGTCACCAGCTGCTCGCGCACCTTGCAGTTGGCATGGATGACTTCCAGCGCTTCCTCCACCTTTTCGTCCTCGATGCCGATCAGGAACGTGGTGTTGCCCGCGCGCAAGAAACCGCCGGTGCTGGCCAGCTTGGTCGCCCTGAACCCTTCCTTGATCAGGGCGTTTTGCAGCCGGTTGCTGTCCTTGTCCTGGACGATGGCGATGATCAGCTTCATGGCATCACTTCCTTCCTCTTTTATTTTATTGAGATGCGATTTCGCCTCATCGCGTGTATCCGGTTATCCCCCTCGGGGGTTTGCTCCCTGAAAGCGCGCCAGAAGCCCGGCGAGAAGGTTCCACGCTTCTTCCTCCACCACGAGCGGCGGCCGGGAGGCGTTAAGCATGACGATCCTCCCGGGAAAACGTTCCGCCGCCAGGCGGAACCCTTCCCGCACTTTGCGATGAAACGCCGGATCCTCCAGATCAAGACGGTTGACTTCCCGGCCGGCACCGTTCCGGATACGGGCAAGCCCGATCTCGGGATCCAGATCCAGGCAAAGGGTGAGGTCGGGCAGACACCCGCCGGTGGCGAAACGGTTAATTTGCCACACTTCGTCGATGCCGAGGCCGCGGGCGTGCCCTTGATACGCCAGGCTGCTGTCGACAAACCGGTCGCAAAGGACGATGCATCCCCTTTCAAGGGCCGGCAGCACTTTTTCCGCCAGATGCTGGCTTCGGGCCGCCGCGTACAGCAACGCCTCCGTCCGCGGGTCCATTCCCGTCTGGGCGCGGTCGAGCAGCAGCGAGCGGATCGCCTCCGCGATGGGAACGCCGCCGGGCTCCCGCGTCACCACCGGTTCATGCCCCGACCGGCGAAGCCGCTCGGCCAGCCGGGAGATCAGCGTCGTTTTCCCGGCGCCTTCCACGCCTTCAATCGTGACAAACAAACCCCGACTCACGTCATCCGCTCCTCAATTGTCATCCGCCCGGCGGGCTGTAAGCCGCTCCGTCCCTCGGGCGGCAAGCCACGCCGCCGCGGATGATGCGCTTACCACCATCATATCAGAGCACACGTTAAACATAAACAAATGTTTTGCCAAATCCGCTTCGCCGTCCCCGATAATCGGCACGATCAAGGAAATCGCGCCGGCCAGGACAACGCCGGCCATCGTCTCCGCGGCCAATTTCGCGCGCGCCGTGCGGGCCCGAAGCCGGACGGCGACAAGCGCCCCGGCGTACGCCGCGTAAAAGCCGGCCGTCCAGGGCATGCCGTGCGGCAGTTTCGCCTTCAGGGCGCTCCATTCCCCGAAGTCCGCGGCCCGCGCGCCGGGCGGCCGCCCCGCTTCCCTGGCGAAATTGCCGAGATAGGCGGGGCGGATAAACGCGCCCTCTTCCGCGGCCCGTTTCATTTTTTTCCATAGTCGTTCCGGATGGCGCAGGTAAAACTTTGCGACGTCCGCGTGGCCCAACCTGTCCAGCACGTCCCTTTTCAGCCGCGGGTCGTCCTGCGGGATGGCGGTGTCCTTTTGAAAATAGTTCGTGCCCGCCAGGACCGCGTACTTCTCCGGAACGCCGAGCTCACGCATGTCTTCGCGCAGGGAGGGGGAATCCTTGAGGATGCCGTAAAAAACGGACTGGTAAAGGTTGATGTGGCGCAGTTCCCCGGGCGCCAAAGCGAGTACGGCCGCGGCCCCCGCCAGCACGACGGCCGGCGCCGCCGCGGTTACGGCGCGCCAGCGGAAATCGCGCCGAAGGGGAAACCACCGCGCATAGAGCGGCAGAAACGCAAAGGCGAGGGGCGCGTTCTGGATTTTGCTCGTCGCCACCGCGAGCAGCGCCCCCGTAAACAGCGCCGGAAGGGCGCCGGAAGGGCGCGCCGCCCCCGCCAGCGCCAGCGAAGCCCCGGCCAGCGTCAGCATCCCGACCATGGCGTAAGGTTCGCCGTAAAACGAATTGAAGTACGCGAGGTACCCGACGTCGCCGAACACCAGGACGAGCGAAACGGCCAGCACCGCCACCGCCGCCGTCCGGGCGCGAATTCCCGCCGCGCTTCCGTTCCCCTGGGCGGTGATCCCCGGCGGTGCCGCGGTCGCCGCGGAACGGTTCCTGGCGCCCAGCAACGCCGCGACGCCCCGGACGATCAGCGCGAGAGCCGCCAGCCACAGGGCCAGGTAAACGCCGCCCAGGACGCGAATGTCAAAAACCCGCGCGTTCAGCAGCTTGCCGATCCACGCCGCCGCCGCAATCAACGCGATCTGGGACGACGGATATCCGCCGGAGAGAGAATCGGCGTATGCAAATTGAAAGTGGGCATAGTGAAAATATCGCTGATCATACGTTTCGCCATTGTCGGGGTACGCCAGGCCGGCCGGTCCCATGACCCTTGCGAAGTCGCCATTGTCCGCCACGCCGATCAAAGGCGGCGTCATCAGCAGCCAGACGCCAAGCGCCCCGCCGGCGGCCAGCGTCAGCCAAACCCAGACGCCGGCGGAAGAAAGCCGTTTTGCCACGGTCATCGGCCGAATCCGCTCCCGCCCGCGCTCATGCTTCCCGGATCGCGAGCACCGTGCGCAGTCCCGGATCCGCCGCGCCCTGGATGCCCGCGCCGCCTTCGCGCCATCTGATGAGTTCCGATACGTGACGTTCGGTGATCCTTTCCCCCGGCACCAGCAGCGGCACTCCGGGCGGATAGGGAATGACCCATTCCCCGGCGATGCGTCCGGCCGCTTCCCCGAGCGGAACGGCCTCGCACGGCGGAAGCCGGCGGGAAAAGCGGATCGGCTCCGGCAAGCCTTGGCCGTCCATTCCCGGTACGACGCCGCGGACGTCCGTTTCCGGGATGCCGCCTCCTTCATTCGTTCCCGGATTGGCGCCGCGTTTTCCGTTCCCATCCGGCAATCCGCCGTCCGAAACTCCCGCCGCCGATGCGTAAACCGTCGCCTCCGCCTGCCGGCCTTCCGTTTCTTCCGCGATTCGCCGAAGAGCCGCGATGAGCCGCTCTCCGTCCTCCTCCGTCGATCCGGGACCAAACGCCAGCACCACGTGTCGCGCGTCGGCCATCTCCGGGATGCAGCCCTGTGCGGCGAGGGCCTCCGCCAGCCGGAAACCGTCAAGCCGCCCCCTCCGGTCGAACAGCACCAGCTTGAGCGGGTCCTGGCGAGCCTGCAAGCCGATCCGCCGGAAACCGGCGAGGTCAGGCACGCCGAACGGCAGCCCGGGGAGCGCCTCCTCCACCCGCCGCACCGCCTTGAGCGCGCCGCGGAAAAGGTCCCCCTTCCGCACCGCCAGCTCCCGCCGGGCCAGATCGAGGGAGGCCATGACCGGATAGGACGGGCTGGAACTTTGCACCATCCTTAAGTAGCGTCTTACTTCCGCGCGGGAGACCAGGTTGCCCTGCATGTGGAGAAAGGCGCCCATCGTCAGCGCCGACAGCATTTTGTGGGCGGATTGGACCGCCACGTCGGCGCCGGCTTGAAGCGCGGAAGAAGGAAAGGCCGGATGGAAACCGAAATGGGGGCCGTGGGCCTCGTCCACCAGCACGGGCATGCCGGCGCGATGCGCCAATTCGACCAGGGGGGCAAGGTCCGTGCTCACGCCGTAATAGTTGGGATTGCCGAGAATGAGCGCCCGCGCTTCCGGAAACTTGCGGACGGCCTCCGCCACCGCATCCGGGTGCGGAACGGCGGCAAGGCCCGTCGCGCCGTCCGTCACCGGCGGCAGGAGCACCGCGCGGGCTTCCGCCAGCATGAGCCCGTGGAAAATGGACTGGTGCACATTCCGCTGCACCAGCACGAGTCCGCCGGGCTCGCAGACCGCCAGCACCATCGCCAGATTGCCCGCCGTGCTGCCGCCGACAAGAAAGCCGGTTTCCTCCGCTCCGAAGCAAGCCGCGGCCAGCCGCTCCGCTTCGGCGATCACGCCTTCCGGCCGGTGCAAATTGTCGGTGTCGGCCAGTTCCGTCAAATCGATTTCCATGATCCCGCCGAACATGCGCCGGGCTTCCGCGTCGCCGAAATTGACGGACGCGCGCTGCTTATGGCCGGGAATGTGAAACGGCGCGTTCCGGGCGGCCGCATGCCGGCGAAGCGCGTCATAAAGGGGCGCCTGTCGCTGATCCGTCACGGATGCATCTCCTTTTGCGTCCTTATTGGCCCATTTTACCAAAAAAAACGCCGGAACCTAAGTTCCGGCAAGGCTCCCGCGTCTTCCGTCAGGGGTCGATGTGGAGCCAAAGCGGTTTCAACCGCCGGACAAAAAAGGGGTACTTCTCGTCTTCCACCGACGTGTTGACCATTTCGTTTTCGCACGAGGCACAGATGAAAAAGTCGGAAGCCACCGTGATGCCTTCCTTTTTCGGCCGGTCGCACACCATGCACGTCTTCCATTCGCCGTCCGGCGCCGCGCCGCCGGACGATCCGTTTCCCGGCTTTTCGGCGCCCGTCGTTTTCACAGTTTCGATCCCCGTGCCGGACGCGCCGTCCCGCGTCACGTGTTCAGGAGCTTCCGCAACCGTCCCTCTCTTTTCCGCCACGCGTTCGTTCGCCATGGGAGTCCCGCCTTTGTCCGTATCGTTTCTACCTTTTATTATGGAACCAATCCTATGAAAATATACCCCCGAAGAAAACGCAACCTTGGTAGATAGACGGGAACGTCGGCCTATCATCATTCCCGGGCCGGCGTCCGATGTATTGTTCAGACGCCAACAGGGGCGCTCCGGCATTCCCGCCGGGGAACGCCGCGTCCCGCCAAAGGAGGGGCTTCATGCGCCAGGATCCCCGGGAACGGCATCCGGATGCCACCATTTACCGGTACCGGCTGCTGCGGAAAATCCCGTGCCGCCGGGAAATCGTCCACGGCCACGCCGCCGCCGGGCTGCTCTGCCCGGTGACGCTGGCGGCTCTCCACGGCTGGAAGGGCCTGCTGGCCGCCGTACCGGCCCTGCCGCTCATGGCCGTCTTGCACCTTATGGTGCTGCGCCTCACGCTGCGACGCGTGAAAACCGACGCTTTCCGGCGCTGGGCGTTCCGGGCCGACTGGCCGGGATTCGGCCCGTATCCCGCGACGGACGCCAGCCTCCGGCTGTTTCGCCGGGTCCACGCGCACCTGACGCTCGTCGGCCTCTGCTTCGCGGCCTTGCTGTATCCATGGTCCCCGCCGTTCTTCATCGCGCTCGCGTACTGGCATCTCTGGCTGCTGGCGCCCCGCTTCTGGCTGCTTGTGCTCCTGCGCCGCGAAAATCCCGACATCGTGCTCCGCTTCGAACCCGGAGAGCTGTGGCTCTATCTTCCCTGAAATCTCCGCTGGGATAAACGAAAGGCCCCGCCGGAAGTTCCGGCGGGGCCGACGGCTTCGGGCGTCTTGCGCCCTGAAAACCGGATGGGAAGTTTTGCAGCAGGGTAAGATCAGGATAAGCCCTCGACCGATTAGTACCCGTCAGCTCCACGCGTTGCCGCGCTTCCACCCCGGGCCTATCGACCTGGTGTTCTCCCAGGGGTCTTACCTCTTTCGAGCGGGAAATCTCATCTTGGGGCGGGCTTCGCGCTTAGATGCTTTCAGCGCTTATCCCTTCCGCACTTGGCTACCCAGCGGTGCTCCTGGCGAAACAACTGGTACACCAGCGGTGCGTCCGTCCCGGTCCTCTCGTACTAGGGACAGCCCCCCTCAAATCTCCTGCGCCCGCGACAGATAGGGACCGAACTGTCTCACGACGTTCTGAACCCAGCTCGCGTACCGCTTTAATGGGCGAACAGCCCAACCCTTGGGACCTGCTACGGCCCCAGGATGCGATGAGCCGACATCGAGGTGCCAAACCTCCCCGTCGATGTGGACTCTTGGGGGAGATAAGCCTGTTATCCCCGGGGTAGCTTTTATCCGTTGAGCGATGGCCCTTCCATCCGGTACCACCGGATCACTAAGCCCGACTTTCGTCCCTGCTCGACACGTCCGTCTCGCAGTCAAGCTCCCTTCTGCCTTTGCACTCTCCGCGCGATTTCCAACCGCGCTGAGGGAACCTTGGGGCGCCTCCGTTACCCTTTGGGAGGCGACCGCCCCAGTCAAACTGCCCGCCTGACACGGTCCCCCCGCCCGCTTCAGGGCGGCAGGTTAGAACTCCGGCACAGCCAGGGTGGTATCCCAAGGTCGCCTCCACCGATGCTGGCGCACCGGCTTCCCAGGCTCCCACCTATCCTGTACAAGCTCTGCCAAAGTCCAATATCAAGCTGCAGTAAAGCTCCACGGGGTCTTTCCGTCACGTCGCGGGTAACCTGCATCTTCACAGGTACTAAAATTTCACCGGATCTCTCGTCGAGACAGCGCCCAAGTCGTTACGCCATTCGTGCGGGTCGGAATTTACCCGACAAGGAATTTCGCTACCTTAGGACCGTTATAGTTACGGCCGCCGTTTACTGGGGCTTCGGTTCAAAGCTTCGCCTTTCGGCTAACCCTTCCCCTTAACCTTCCAGCACCGGGCAGGCGTCAGCCCGTATACGTCGCCTTGCGGCTTCGCACAGACCTGTGTTTGTGCTAAACAGTCGCTTGGGCCTCTTCACTGCGGCCCCCTCGGGCTTTTACACCCTACCGGGGCACCCCTTCTCCCGAAGTTACGGGGCCATTTTGCCGAGTTCCTTGACGAGAGTTCTTCCGCGCGCCTTGGAATCTTCTTCCCGCCTGCCTGTGTCGGTTTCCGGTACGGGCACCCTGCGGCTGGCTAGAGGCTTTTCTCGGCAGTGGGAGCACAAGACCTTCGGGTACTTCAGTTTCCCCTCCCCGTCACAGCTCAAGGTTACCGGTGCACGGATTTGCCTGTGCACCCCTCTTGCTGCTTGGACAGGCTCTTCCATCCGCCTGCGTCTCTGCCCTCCTGCGTCCCCCCATCGCTCATGACGCCGCACGGGTGGTACAGGAATTTCAACCTGTTGCCCTTTCGACTACGCCTTTCGGCCTCGCCTTAGGTCCCGACTTACCCTGAGCGGACGAACCTTCCTCAGGAAACCTTAGGCTTTCGGCGAACAGGATTCTCACCTGTCTTTTCGTTACTCATACCGGCATTCTCACTTGCATGCCGTCCACCGCTCCTTCCGGTACGGCTTCAACCCGCATGCAACGCTCCCCTACCCCTGCACCCAAAGGTGCAAGCCATGGCTTCGGTGGTGTGTTTAGCCCCGTTGAATTTTCGGCGCAGCGCCACTCGACCAGTGAGCTATTACGCACTCTTTGAATGATGGCTGCTTCTAAGCCAACATCCTGGTTGTCTTCGCAGCGCCACATCCTTCCCCACTTAACACACACTTGGGGACCTTAGCCGATGATCCGGGCTGTTCCCCTCTCGACGATGGACCTTAGCGCTCACCGTCTGACTCCCGGGCATAAGCTTTTACGGCATTCGGAGTTTGATAGAACTTGGTAACCCTTGCGGGCCCCGCATCCTTTCAGTGCTCTACCTCCGCAAAGCCTTCACCCGAGGCTAGCCCTAAAGCTATTTCGGGGAGAACCAGCTATCTCCGTGTTCGATTGGCATTTCACCCCTACCCCCGCCTCATCCGAAGACTTTTCAACGCCTACCGGTTCGGGCCTCCAGCAGGTTTTACCCTGCCTTCACCCTGGACAGGGGTAGATCACACGGTTTCGGGTCTGCGCCTGCGTACTAAATCGCCCTCTTCAGACTCGCTTTCGCTACGGCTCCGGCCTCAAAGCCTTAACCTCGCACGCAAACGCAACTCGCCGGTTCATTCTACAAAAGGCACGCCATCACCCATCAAAAGGGCTCTGACTTCTTGTAAGCGCACGGTTTCAGGTTCTCTTTCACTCCGCTCCCGCGGTTCTTTTCACCTTTCCCTCACGGTACTGGTTCGCTATCGGTCGCCAGGGAGTATTTAGCCTTGGCAGATGGTCCTGCCTGCTTCCCGCGGGGTTTCACGTGCCCCGCGGTACTCGGGATCCGTCCCGGAGAGAGCACCCTTTCGGCTACAGGGCTGTTACCTCCTATGGCGGGCCTTTCCAGACCTCTTCGCCTAGAGTGCTCTTTTGTCACTCCATACGGGACGTCCCACAACCCCGGAAGGCGAGCCTTCCGGTTTGGGCTCCTCCGCGTTCGCTCGCCGCTACTTGCGGAATCACGTTTGTTTTCTTCTCCTCAGGGTACTTAGATGTTTCAGTTCCCCTGGTGTGCCCTCCGCCGGCTATGGATTCACCGACGGATAGCCGCCCATTACGACGGCTGGGTTCCCCCATTCGGACATCCCCGGATCGCAGCCTGCTTACGGCTCCCCGAGGCAGTATCGGCGTTCGCCCCGTCCTTCTTCGGCTCCTGGCGCCAAGGCATCCACCGTGCGCCCTTAGCAGCTTATCCTTCACGCTGCTCCAAAAGCTAACGCGGTTTCTTACCCGGCTGCTAACTTCCCTATCCGGTTTTCAAGGTGCAAGATGCGCGCCAAAGCGCACCTGAAAGAGCTCGTCGCTCTTTCAAAACTGAACCCGAGCGCTCAAAGACTCCCTAGAAAGGAGGTGATCCAGCCGCACCTTCCGATACGGCTACCTTGTTACGACTTCACCCCAATCATCTGCCCCACCTTCGGCGGCTGGCTCCCTTTACGGGTTGCCTCACCGACTTCGGGTGTTGCAGACTCTCGTGGTGTGACGGGCGGTGTGTACAAGACCCGGGAACGTATTCACCGCGGCATGCTGATCCGCGATTACTAGCAATTCCGCCTTCATGCAG
>Ga0207731_100070_pt1 | contig 85644 bp, 76 predicted proteins | sample CeladaPassaB1F03_FD_187480 | JGI IMG/M metagenome (GOLD analysis project Ga0207731, IMG submission 187480) | Cellulose-adapted microbial communities from the Joint BioEnergy Institute, USA - Passage B1F03 (SPAdes) (version 2) | ecosystem: Engineered > Bioreactor > Continuous culture >... | reverse complement strand
CGAAAGGGCTGAAAAGTCTGCTTTCTCGTTACCTGGAACTTTGTTAACCTTACGGAACCGCCGTATGCGGACCCGCATGTACGGTGGTGTGAGAGGTCGGGGGCTAGCCGCCCCCTCCTACTCGATTGGCGCGTCGCGGCTTCAGACCAGCGTCCAGCCGCCGGCGTCCGGCCGGACGGCGAACCGTTGGATGCTGCCGCTTGCGTCCTCGGCGTCGACGGCGAGCAGTCCGTCCGGCGCGGGCCGGATCGTATGGATCTCGCCGTCCGGCATCCGCTCCCGGATGAGCGGCGTCAGCACCGGTATGAGCGCGTCCTCGAGCCACATCCGCTCGAGATGCCAGAGAGGCGGATCGAGCGGCGGCGGATAGCCGTCCGCCGGCGCGCCCAGCGCGCGGGCGAGCGCCTCCGGTTCGTCCGGCAGCGCCCGGCCCGCGCCGACCGCCGCCGTCCAGCGGAGACAGAGCTCGACGGTCCGCGCGATCTCGCCGTCATCCAGCGAGCCGTTCGCGTAGCGGATCTCGACCGTTCCGTTGTCGTACCATGCGCGGGCGTTGACGCCGCACCGGTGCGACTGCGGCCGTCCGGGATTGTGGAGCGCCCGGCTTCCGGGCTCCGCCGCGTACCGGTCGCGCATCTCCCGCGTAACCGGCGGGCAGAAGAGCAGCCGGTGATCGGCCGTTCGCAGCAGCCGGCGCAGCGCGTCCTGCGTGCGCAGCGCCGAGTCGAGCAGCGCCGGGACGATGCTCTCGCCCCACGCCGACAGATCGACATGCACATGGAGCCCGCAACTCCAGTTCGCGGCCGCGCCCGCGCGCTTCAGCCGCTCCGTCATGACGCGGATCTGTTCCCGTTCGTCCCAGGCGAGAGGCGGCGATGTCAACTCCGCCCCCGACAGCTGTCCCCGTTCGTCGATCTGCCATTCGTCGCGGAGCATCGACCAGCCGGGCTCGAGTACCACGTCATCCGGCCTTCCTTCGACGAACTCGAGTTCCACGCCGTAGCGCAAGGTTTTCCAATCGACTTCAAGCGGCCAGTCCATTTCGCATCTTCCTCCCCGTTGTCAGATAGGTTGACCCGATCGATATCCGGCGGGGAGGAGCACGGGATTACCAGGGGATTTTCAGGATCGGCATGCCGTTTCCTTCCTTTCCGGGGGCGATTTTCCCAATAATTCGCCGCGCGGGCCCGAATTCCTGTTGGTACAAAACGGCTATAAACCATTTTTTCGCTGCCGGGCGACCCGTTGAATTGGTACAATGATGCTGTCGGGCCGACAAATCTGGATGAAAGGAGTTGATCCAGGCAATGCGGACAATGACTGAGGTGGTCTCCGGTTAATCCGGAGTCGTCGTGTACCGGGAGGCCTCGGCCGGAAGGACGAAGGCCTCCCTCCTTTCATTGGCGATTCGTGCGGCGGCCTTGTCGGCTGCAAAGGCTTTCAAGTATACTGGAAGCGGATGCCGGGAGTCTGGGCGCGGCGCTGTTCGGCGGCGCAACGATCCATCCACGGTTTTTTGTTGTTTTATCCGATTGGATCCGCTTCGGCGGATACGACATTTGCGAAAGGGGGATGAACCATGCGGCTTTTGTCAGTACGGATTGCGGATATCCGCGGCGCAGCGGCCGCCGCGGCGCATGTGGAGAAGAAGGCATACGGTTGGTTCGAGAACGGGGAGGAACGGTACCTTGAATTACAAAAATGGAAGAGATGTGCTTCCCCCTAGTCTGCTTGCCGAACTGCAGAAGTATATTCAGGGGGAATTGCTCTATATTCCGAAGCCGGCGAGCAAGCGGGCCGGCTGGGGCGAACTCAGCGGCGCGCGGAAATGGCTCGCCGAACGGAACCGGCAGATCATCCAGGACTACCTGAACGGACGGTCCATCGCGGAACTCGAGCGGAAGTTCCATCTGTCCACCGAGAGCATCCGGAAGATTGTCGGGAAATCGCGCAAAACGGCAAAATGATCAAGCGGAAAAACGCGGCACGCGGCAAAGCGGGGCCGCGTTTTTGCGTGCCGCCGAACCATTAATCCCCTGTCGCGGATTTGGCCGAATTGATTGCAGGTTGCGAGTCGTGTCAGGTATACTAGGTAAGTAATTTTACCTTTTAATGGAGGAAAACAACATGATGGCAGAAAGGATCAAGATCGGCGTCGTGGGATACGGCAATCTCGGACGCGGCGTCATCCAATCGATCAGGCAAAATCCGGACATGGAACTGGTTGCGGTATTCACGCGGCGCGATCCGGCAAAGATGAACGGGGAAGCGGACATCCGCTTTGAGCATATTTCCGCAGCCGAGCAGTACAGGGGCCGCATCGACGTCATGATCATGTGCGGCGGGTCCGCGACGGATCTGCCCGAGCAGACGCCGGCGATGGCGGCGATGTTCAACACGGTCGACAGCTTCGATACGCACGCGCGGATTCCGGAATTTTTCGCGGCGGTCGACGCGGCGGCCCGACAAGCCGGAACGGTGAGCGTCATCTCGACCGGCTGGGATCCGGGGCTGTTCTCGCTGAACCGGCTGCTCGCCGAAGCCATTTTGCCGGTGGGCAAAGAATACACGTTCTGGGGCAAGGGGGTCAGCCAGGGCCACTCCGACGCGATCCGCCGCGTGCCCGGCGTGAAGGCGGGCGTCCAGTACACGATTCCGTCGACCGAGGCGATCGAGCGCATCCGCGCGGGCGAGACGCCGGATCTGTCGACGCGGGAGAAGCACACCCGCCATTGCTACGTCGTGGCGGAGGAAGGCGCGGACAAGGCGGAGATCGAGCGGGCGATCGTCACGATGCCGAACTACTTCGCCGACTATGACACGACGGTCACGTTCGTCTCGGAAGAGGAGCTGCGCCGCGACCATGCCGGCATGCCGCACGGCGGCTTCGTCATCCGGAGCGGCGTCACGGGGCAGGGGACGAAGCAGATCGTCGAATTCAGCCTGAAGCTGGAAAGCAATCCGGAGTTCACGGCGAGCGTGCTCGTCGCCTACGCGCGGGCCGCGGTCCGGCTGCGTCGGGAAGGCGCATCGGGCGCGAAGACCGTGTTCGACATTCCGTTCGGTCTGCTGTCGCCGAAGTCGCCGGAAGAGCTGCGCGCGACGCTGCTGTAAAATGATTGCGTAAGATAACCTAACATTAATTAGGACGAATTGTGAACCAAAGTAACGCTTAGATGTTACTTTGGTTCACATATTTTATAGCAAAAAAAGTAATAAATTCATTTAATCGTGTTCCAAAAAAATATTGATTGGCGCTCGGGGCGGTCTATGCTTTAGACTGTAGACTATCGCTGCGGAAGTGCAAAGGATCAGCGTGAAAGTGCAAATGCAAGATTCCAGAAGGAGAGTGAACGGATGACCACGATTCTGTCGGATGAGAGCATGACCCAGGCGAAGGCGTATGTCGAGAAGGTTTACAAGACCGTCGTCGCCCGCAATCCTTACGAAAGTGAATTCCATCAGGCCGTGAAAGAGATCCTCGAATCGCTCACGCCGGTGTTCGCGAAGGAGCCGCACTACATCAAGCACGGCATCCTCGAGCGGATCGTCGAGCCGGAGCGGGTCATCATTTTCCGCGTGCCGTGGGTGGACGACAACGGCAACGTGCAGGTGAACCGCGGCTTCCGCGTCCAGTTCAACAGCGCGCTCGGTCCGTACAAGGGCGGCCTGCGTTTCCATCCGTCCGTCAACGCGAGCATCATCAAGTTCCTCGGATTCGAGCAGATCTTCAAGAACGCGCTCACCGGTCAGCCGATCGGCGGCGGCAAGGGCGGATCGGACTTTGATCCGAAGGGCAAGTCCGAACAGGAGATCATGCGGTTCACGCAGAGCTTCATGACGGAGCTCTACAAATACATCGGCCAGGACGTGGACGTGCCCGCGGGCGACATCGGCGTAGGCGCGCGGGAAATCGGCTACATGTACGGCCAGTACAAGCGCATCCGCGGCAGCATCGAGGCCGGCGTTCTGACGGGCAAAGGCGTCGGCTACGGCGGCAGCCTGGGCCGCACCGAAGCGACGGGCTACGGCTGCATCTATTTCGTCCAGGAAATGCTGAAGTCGAAGGGGCTCGGCTTCAAGGACGCGACGGTCGTCGTCTCCGGCTCCGGCAACGTCTCGATCTATGCGATGCAGAAGGCGCAGGAGCTCGGCGCGCGCGTCGTCGCGTGCAGCGACTCGAACGGCTATGTCTATGACCCGAAGGGCATCGATCTCGCGACCGTGAAGCGGATCAAGGAAGTCGAGCGCAAGCGGATCTACGAATACGTGAAGGAGCATCCGCACGCCACTTATACCGAAGGCTGCGAGGGCATCTGGTCGATTCCGTGCGACATCGCGCTGCCGTGCGCGACGCAGAACGAAATCTCCGAAGCATCCGCCCAGCTGCTCGTGGCAAACGGCGTCAAGGCGGTCGGCGAAGGCGCGAACATGCCGTCGACGCTTGAAGCGATCGAAGTCTTCCTGAAGAACGGCGTCCTGTTCGGACCGGCGAAGGCGGCCAACGCCGGCGGCGTCGCCGTCTCCGCGCTCGAGATGTCGCAGAACAGCATGCGTCTCTCCTGGACGTTCGAGGAAGTCGACGCGAAGCTGCATCAGATCATGAAGAACATCTACGAGAACAGCGTGAAGGCGGCCGAGGAATACGGCCATCCCGGCAACCTGCTCGTCGGCGCCAACATCGCCGGCTTCAAGCGGGTGGCGGACGCCATGATCGCGCAAGGCGTGGTTTAAATCAGCCTACTATTAATAATTCGTTGGGTGCGGCATTCCGCACCCTTTTTTTGTCGCCGTTGTGACGGATGGACGGACTCGGTTGCGGTTCCGCGCTTGTTTTTTTATAGTGGAAGTAATTGAGAGAGGGGACGAGCGATGAGAAGAATCCGTGTGCCGTTCTGGTTGGCCGCGCTGTTCGCCGCTCTGATCGCGATCGGCGGACGGGCGGACGCGCACGCCGTGCTGGAGCGTTCCGTTCCGGCGCCCGGCGAACGGCTGGAGACCGCGCCAACCGAGATCCGGCTGGAATTCAACGAGCCGGTCGACGCGTCGGTGGGCTTCGTCAGGGTACTGGACAGCCGTTCCGCGAAGGCGGCGGACGGCGCGCCGGAAGCGCTGGACGGCGGGCGCACGCTCCGGCTGGCGCTGCCGCGGCTCGGCGAAGGGCTGTATACGGTGACGTACCGCGTGCTGTCGTCGGACGGGCACGTGGTGGCGGGCTCCCTTGTGTTCGTCGTCGGCAATCCTCCCGAGACGATCGACGCGTCGGCATTCGATCTGCACAAGCAGCTCGGCCACGAAGGGCACGGCGGTGGGGCCGCGACGCAGTTGTCGGCGCGGGAGTTCCTGATCTATGCCGTGCGGGTGCTGTATTTCGGCGCGCTGCTGCTGGCGGCCGGCTGGTTCGTCTGGGCGGCGTGGGCGCCGCGGCGCACGTCGGCGTTCGACGCGGGGTTCCGCGAATGGAGCGGCCGGTGGGGGCTCTGGGTGACGCGCGCGTTTCTGCTCGCCGGTCTTCTGTACGTGTTCTTCCACACCGTGGAGTTGATGGAAGGACAGCCGCTGTCCGAATGGGGCCGGCTGTTCACAAAAACGGACATCGGCCGCGTCTGGGCCGTCATGCTCGCGCTCGCCTTGCTCGGGCCGCTGGTCCGGACCGCTTCGCGCGCGGTCGGCCTGCTCTGGGCGGGCGCGCTGCTCCTGGCCGAGAGCTTCTCCGGGCATGCCGCGGCCTACGAGCCGGTCTGGCTGACGATCGGGCTGGACTACGTCCACCTTCTCGGGGCGGCGATCTGGGCCGGCGGACTGGCGATGCTGGCCGGACTCTGGTTCGTCGATCGCAAGGAGGCGGCGCGATTCGCGGCGGTGTTCAGCGGACCGGCGCTCGGATCGATGGCCGCGCTGGCGGTGAGCGGGCTGGCGGGCGCATGGATGTTCCTGCCGGGGCCGGAGTATCTGTTCTACACGGGATGGGGCATTCTGCTGCTGGCGAAGACGGGATTGACCGTACTCGTCGTGCTGCTCGGCGGCTTGATCCGGCTGCGGCTGCGGAGGGGCGGCATGCCGCAGGGGTCGCTGCTGAAGGCCGACGCCGCCGTCATGGCCGCGATCGTGGTTGTCGTCGGGCTTTTTACCTATATCAGTCCGCTGCCGGCGAACGAGCCGCTCTACGCCCACAAGATGGGCGAGGACATGCATCTGACGCTCCGGGTGACGCCGAACGCGCCGGGGGACAACACGTTCATCGTCAAGGTGTGGCTGCCGGCGCCGCTCGGCGAGCCGAAATCGGTCGCGTTGCGGCTCCGTCCGGAAGACCGGCCGGACGCCGGGCCGATCGACGTGCCGCTGGAGCGCTATGAGGATGACGAATTGGACGCGTTCACCGGATTCGTGAAGACGACGTACCGGGCATCGGGGCCGTATCTGCCGTTCGCGGGCCGTTGGACGGCGGAGATTCGCGTGGTGGACCGCGAAGACAACGAGAAGGTCCACCGCGAGCCGTTCCGGAACTACTGATCTTGCGCGGGGTGTTGCGATGAAGCTTTCCTACCGGACGATCAAGCATCTGATCCTGTGGACGCCGACGGTCACGATCGGGTTGTGGGAGTATGTGCGGCATACGGTGCTGCTGCCGTATGTGTCGATGGATCTCGGCAACCTGCTCGCGCCCGTGATCGTGCTGCTCGTGTCGGCCACGCTGCTGCGCAAGCTGTTCGCGATGCTCGAGTCGACGCAGGAGGAACTGCAACGGGAGCGGATGTTGAAGGCGGCGCTCGAGGAACGGGAGCAGCTCGCGCGGGAACTGCACGACGGCATCTCGCAGTCGCTGTTCCTGCTGTCCGTCAAGCTGGACCGATTGGACCGGACGGATTGCAGCGAGGAAGCCCGCGCCGTCAGCGCCGGGATTCGCGAGACGATCCGCCGCGTTTACGACGATGTGCGCCAGTCGATCGCGAATCTGCGCAGCATGCCGATGCCGGGCGATTTCTCGTGGATGGCGTCCGTCGAGGCGCTCGGCGGCGAAGTGGAGGACGCCGGCATCCGGTACGAGTGCGAAGGCCGGCTGCCGGACCGGCTGCTGACGAACAAGGAGAAGGTGGAATTGCTCGCGATCGTGCGCGAGGCGGTGCTGAACGCGCGCAAGCACGCGAATGCGCGGACGATCCGCGTCGCGATGGAGCCGACGGCGGGCGGGGGATTCCGGTGCGAGATCGCGGACGACGGCGTCGGGCTGGACGAGTCGCGCCTGGCGGCGTTCGACCGGTACGGCATCCGGATGATGCGCAGCCGGGCCGGGGAGATGGGCTGGACGCTGGATATTCGTTCCGTGCCCGGCGGCGGCACGACGGTGACGGTGGAGAAGGCGGAAGGCGGTGGCCAGGCATGACGGCAAACCGGGACAACGGAACGGCATCCGGCGGGAACGGACATGGCGGAGAAGGGCGGATTCGCTTCCTGATCGTCGACGATCACCCGCACGGGCGCGAGGGGATGCGGGACATCCTGGAGGCGGAGCCGCGCTTCGCGGTTGCCGGCGAGGCGGCGTCCGGTGAAGAAGCGCTGGAGGCGGTGCGGCGGCTGCGGCCGGATGTCGTGCTAATGGACGTCAACATGCCGGGCATGGGCGGGCTGGAAGCGGCGCAGCTCGTGAAGCGCCTGTCTCCCGACATCCGCATCGTCATGGTGACCGCGCACGACGAGCCGGCGTTCCTGTTCGAAGCGCTGCGCTGCGGGGCGCAAGGGTTCCTGCCGAAGAACGTCCGGCCGTCCGTCTGGCTGGACTATCTGCGCGCCATCGCGAACGACGAGACGCCGATGTCTTCGGAGATCGCCCGGATGCTGCTGAACACGTTCACGGGCGGCGCGTCGGGAGCGGCCGGGGCGGCGATGCCTGCCGCTGACGGGCGGCGCGACGGCATGCCGGCCGCGGACCGGCCGGCCCGGCGTTCGTGGCTGTCCCGCAGGGCGTCTCCCGCGCCGTCTGAGCCCGCATCCGCAACGAAGCCCGGCGGCGGCCGCGCGGTCGGCGTCCTGACGCCGCTGACCGCGCGGGAGCGGGAAGTGCTCGAGCGCGTCGCCAGCGGCGAGTCGAATCGCGAGATCGCCGCAAGGCTCGGCCTGTCGGAGCATACGGTGAAGAATCACCTGAAGAACATCCTGCAGAAGCTGCATCTCGACAACCGGGTGCAGCTGGCGCGGTACGCGTACGAGAGCGGCATTGTCGGGCGGGACGGAAATCGTGACGGGGATGGAGATTGGACGCGGTGAAGCGGCGCAAGCACATCCTTTTCGACCATGACGGCGTGCTGGTGGATACGCAATCCCGCATGGACGCAAATTCGCCACATCTATAGCCCTTTCGCGTCATGCCGCGGCCCGTCCGCCGCGTTAAACTGGTACATGATGCTATCGGAAAGGACGGGATTCGTGATGTTGAAGCGTATCGCGGCGACCGCGGCGGCGATCGCCGCATTTCTGCTGGCGGCATTGCCGGCTTCCGCGCATGTGACGATCTGGCCGAACGAAGTTGTTCAGGGGTCGTATACGGTGTTCACGGTGCGCGTGCCGAGCGAGAAGGAAGGCACCGAGACAACCGCCGTGCGCGTCGTGTTCCCCGAGGGCGTATCCATCACCCGATTCGAACCCAAGCCGGGCTGGACCATCGCCTTCGAACGCAACGCCGATCAGGCCATCACCGAGGTGACGTGGACGGCCGAGCCCGGACACGGACTCGATGTCACCGAGTTCACGGAATTCCGCATGTCCGGACGCGTGCTGCCCGACACGACTCCCGGCAGCAAGCTCGTCTGGAAGGCGTACCAGACCTACGCGGACGGCAGCGTCGTCGAGTGGATCGGCGCGCCGGACACCGATTCGCCGACTCCGGCGCCGGCGACCGCCGTCGTGACCGGCGAAGCCGTTGACGACGGCCACGGCGGGGGATCGCATTCCACGTCCGCTTCCTCGTCGAAGGATGACGGCTCCTACGACGCGCTGATCGTGGCGCTGATCATCGTGTCGATGGTGCTGTCGATTTGGGCGCTCTCTCTTTCGCTGGTTCTTCTGCTGCAAAAAAGGAAACAACAAACCCGGAACTGACCGCCGCACTTGCAAACCGATTGCGATTGTCTATAATAGAAATCAATGCTATCGACCCAAATGCCATGACGGAGACAAGTACGCAGCGTCAGGCCGCACAGGGAAGGGACGCCGGAGACTGAGAGCGTCCCCGCGAAAACCGGCTGCCGAAATTCCCTCCGTAGCAGGCCGCTGAACGGGGCGACGCGCGGAAAACGCGCCGCGGTCCCCAGTAGGCTGCGCCCGGCGCGGTCCGTTATCCGCACATGAGCAGCCGTCGGCGACATCCGCTTCAAGCGGAGACTGCCGATGACGGCAGGCTTGCGCACGGCACATACCGGATGCGCGCTTGTCCACGGCTGGAAGAAGGGTGGTACCACGGTCCTCTCGTCCCTTGCGGGCGGGAGGCTTTTTTATTACAGGAAGCACAGAGGATCTGGAGGTATCGAATCGCGATGAAGGAACGTCTGGAGGCGCTTCGCGAGGAAGCGCTGCGGGAACTGGCGGAGGCCTGTGATCCCGCCCGTCTGAACGACCTCAGGGTCAAATATCTCGGCAAGAAAGGCGCGCTCACCGAAATTTTGCGCGGCATGGGCGGCCTCTCGGCCGAGGAGCGTCCGGTCGTCGGCCAGATCGCCAACGAGGTGCGCGGCGAGATCGAGCGGACGATCGAGGAGAAGCAGCGGCTGTTCCAGGAGCAGGAGACGGCGCGCCGGCTCAAGGCCGAGACGGTCGACGTCACGCTGCCGGGCCGGAAGCTGCCGACGGGCGCCATCCATCCGCTGACCAGGGTGGCGCGCGAGATCGAGGACGTGTTCCTCGGCATGGGCTACACGATCGCCGAAGGTCCGGAAGTCGAGACGGACTTCTACAACTTCGAGGCGCTCAACCTGCCGAAGGACCATCCGGCGCGCGACATGCAGGATTCGTTCTACATCACGGACGAAATTCTGCTCCGCACGCAGACGTCGCCGGTGCAGATCCGCGCGATGCGGGCGATGAACGGGCAGACGCCGCTCAAGATCATCTGCCCGGGCAAGGTGTACCGCCGCGACGACGATGACGCGACGCACTCGTTCCAGTTCAACCAGGTGGAAGGCCTCGTCGTCGACCGGAACATCCGCATGAGCGACCTGAAGGGGACGCTGCTCGCGTTCGCCCGCGCGATGTTCGGTCCGCAGGCGCGCATCCGGCTCCGTCCGAGCTTCTTCCCGTTCACCGAGCCGAGCGTCGAAGTCGACGTGTCGTGCGTGCAGTGCGGCGGCAGCGGCTGCCGGATGTGCAAGCACACCGGCTGGCTCGAAATTCTCGGCGCCGGCATGGTGCATCCCCGCGTGCTCGAGTACGGCGGCTACGATCCGAACGAGGTGAGCGGCTTCGCCTTCGGCCTCGGCATCGAGCGCGTCGCGCTGCTCAAGTACGGCGTGGACGATATACGGAATTTCTACCAGAACGACATGCGTTTCCTGCGCCAGTTCGCGCGGATGTAGGGAAAGGGGCGGCTTGAGCGACCATGAGAGTTTCCTATCAATGGCTGAAGGAATATATCGACCTGTCGGGTGCAACGCCCGAACAGCTGGCCGAGATGATGACGCGCGGCGGCATCGAGATCGACACGGTCGAACAGCGGAACCGGGGCGTCTCGAATGTCGTCGTGGGCTATGTGTTGGAAAAAGAAAAACACCCGGACGCGGACAAACTGAGCGTGTGCAAGGTGGATGCGGGGACCGGCGAGACGCTGCAAATCGTCTGCGGCGCGCCGAACGTCGCCGCGGGGCAGAAGGTGCCGGTCGCGCTGGTCGGCGCGAAGCTGCCGGGCGGCGTCTCGATCAAGCGCGCGAAGCTGCGCGGCGTCGAGTCCCAGGGCATGATCTGCTCCGCGAGGGAGCTCGGCGTCAACGACAAACTGCTGCCGAAGGAGATGCAGGAGGGCATTCTCGTCCTGCCCGAAGACACCGAAATCGGCACGCCGATCACGGAGGTTCTGGCGCTCGACGACGCGGTGCTCGAGCTTGACCTGACGCCAAACCGCGCGGACTGCCTCAGCATGCTCGGCGTCGCGTATGAAGTCGCCGCGCTGACGGGACGCGAGGTGAAGCTGCCGGACGCCGGCGTTGGCGCCGGCGCGGCCAAGGCCTCCGACAAGATCGCCGTGACGATCAGCGCGCCGGAGCATTGCTTCCGCTACGCGGCCCGCTATGTGCAAGGGGTGAAGATCGGCCCGTCGCCGCAATGGATGCAAAACCGGCTGATCGCCGCCGGCGTCCGCCCGATCAACAACATCGTCGACATCACGAACTACGTGATGCTGGAATACGGCCAGCCGCTGCACGCGTTCGACGCCGACAAGCTGGGCGGACGAATCGACGTCCGGCTGGCGCGGCCGGGCGAGACGATCGTGACGCTGGACGACCAGGAGCGCAAGCTGGATCCGGACATGCTGCTCATCACGGACGGCGAGCGTCCGGTGGCGCTGGCCGGCGTCATGGGCGGCGCGAACACGGAGGTGTCGGAGGAGACGGCGAACGTCGTGCTCGAGTCGGCCGAGTTCGACGCCGCTGCGGTGCGCCGCGCGTCCCGTCGCCTGGGCCTTCGTTCGGAGGCGAGCCTCCGCTTCGAGAAGGGCGTCGACCCGGCGCGCGTCGTGCCGGCGGTCGACCGCGCCGCCGCCCTGATGGCGCTTTACGCGGGCGGCACGGTGCTGGACGGCGTCGTCCAGGCGGTCGTCCGCGAGGCGGAGCCGGCCGTCGTCCGCGTGACGCTCGCGAAGATCAACGGCCACCTCGGCACGTCGCTTTCCGCCGATGAAGTGCGGGAGATCTTCGCGCGGCTCGGATTCGAATCGGAGTCGTCCGGAGACGGCGTCTTCACCGTGAAGGTGCCGACCCGGCGCGGCGACATCTCCATCCCCGAGGACCTGGTCGAAGAAGTCGCCCGGCTCCATGGCTACGACAACATCCCGTCGACGGCGATCGAGGGCAGCACGACGATCGGCAGGCTGACCGGGCCGCAGGCGATCCGCCGGGCGCTCCGGGCGAAACTCGCCGACGCGGGGATGCAGGAGACGTTCACCTACTCGCTTACGCATCCGTCCCGCACGCGCATGTTCACGCTGCTCGCCGAAGGCGCGGTGCCGATCCGGGTCGCGATGCCGATGAGCGAAGACCGGAGCGAGCTGCGCACGAGCCTCGTGCCGAGCCTGATCGACGCCGCGATCTACAACCGGAACCGGAAGAACGTCGATCTGAAGCTGTTCGAGATCGGCAGCGTCTTCCTGACGAATGAAGAGACGCTGACCGAGCTGCCGCGGGAACGCCACCGGATCGCCGGGCTGCTCACCGGCAGCCGGACGGACGCGCAATGGAACGTGAAGGCGGAGCCGGTTGATTTCTACGACGCGAAGGGCGTGGTCGAGTCGATCTTCGACCTGCTGGGCCTCGGCGGGCGCGTGCGCTGCGAGGCGGCCGAGCTGGACAACCTGCATCCGGGCCGGGCGGCGAAGGTGCTGCTCGATACCGGCGACGGCGAGATCCTGGTCGGCTACGTCGGCCAGCTCCATCCGTCGGTCCAACTGCGGGAGGAGCTCGACGACACCTTCGTGTTCGAGCTCGCGCTCGAGCCGCTGTACGAGCACGCGGACACCGCGATCGTCCAGCAGCCGCTGCCGCGCTACCCGTCCATCGATCGCGACCTCGCGGTGCTGGTCGACCGTTCCGTCGAGGCCGGCAGCCTGCTCGGCGCGATCCGCGAGGCGGGCGGCGATCTGCTCGAGTCGGTCCGCGTGTTCGACGTCTACGTTGACGACCGCCTCGGCGCGGACAAGAAGAGCGTCGCGTTCTCGCTCGTCTACCGCCATCCGGAGCGGACGCTGACGGACGAGGAAGTCGCGGAGCGCCACGCCGCGATCCTGGACCGCCTGGCGTCGGCCTTCGGCGCCGAATTGCGCAAGTAGGCAGGAAACGGTCCCGGCCGCATCGAAGTAAGTCGGAAGACGTTCGATGCGGCCTTTGCTTGCCTGTGGGCCGACGCCGCCGACCGCAACATCATGCAGGGAGGAACCACCGATCATGGACGCCGAACGCACGAGGGTGACCGTCGACATTTTCGGACAACAGTATCGTCTGACCGGCCATTCCAGCGCAGAGCACATCAGGCGTGTGGCGGAAATGGTCGATGACAATATGAACCGGCTCGCGCGCCAGTTCCCGCGGCTGGACATGCCGCGCATCGCGGTGCTGACCGCCGTCCACATGACGGACGAGGTCATCCGCCTGCGGCAGGAGACGTCGCGGCTTCGCCAGGAGGAAGCGATGCGGCGGAAGGCGGAGGAGGAGCTCGCCGAAGCGCGGACGGAGCTGGAGCGGCTCCGGAACGAACGGGAACGCCTGCGCCAGGAGATGGCCGCCGAGCGGCAGAAGGCGCAGGAGGAGGCGGCGCAGCGCCGGCGCGAAGCGGACCAGCGGCTGGCTGCCGCCGAGGCGGACTGGCGGCGGATGTACGAGGAGCGGGAAGCCGAGCTGCGAAGCGAGTTCGAATCGCGGGAAGGGCTGTACGAGCAGCAGATTGCCGAGCTGCGGCGCGAGGCCGAAGCGCGGGAGGCGATGTTCGGACGGCAAACCGCCGAGCTGCGCGAGCGCGCCGAAGCGGCGGAACGCGAGGCGGAGGAGCGGGGCAGACTCGCCGCCGAAGCCGGGCAGGCGGCGGACGAATTGCGCGGCCGGGTTCGGGAAATGGAACAGACGCTGCGCGAAATGCGGGATCGGGTCGAGCGCCTGACCCGCGAACGCGACGAGCAGGCCGGCCGCGGACTGCGCCTCGAGGAGCGGATCCGCGAACTGGAGGCCGCGGCGTCCGAAGCGGGAGAATGGCGCGCCCGGGCCGAGGCGCTCGAAGCGGAGCGCCGGGAGGCGGCGGAGAAGTTCGAAGCGGCAGCCGCCCGCGCCCGCGCGGAGGCGGACGCGCTGCGCGAGAAGCTGGAGTCCGCCCTGGAGCAGCTGGCCGAGGCGCGGGACGGCGCCGACAGCCGGATCGCGGAGCTGCAGGAAGCCTACGATCGGCTGAACGTCGAGCACGTCCGGCTTCGTGACGAATACGCGAAGCTCCAGAACGAGTTCAACGAATGGATCGAACTGATCGAATCGAACGGGTGAAACGGGAAGATCGGCCGGAAATCACGAGGATTCCCGGCCGATCTGATTTGCTTGCGCCATTTTTCTTCCGCGTCAACCGCGCGCCCCGGCGCCTGTCCGGCCATGTTCCGCCGCGCCGGCCCGCCTCACGCCTCGACGATCAGCTTCGCGAACATCTTCGCATGCCCGGTGCCGCACGGAATGTTGCAGATGATCTCGTACTCGCCCGGATTTTCGAAAGTGACCGTCACCGATTGGCCGTCCCGCAGCTCGATGCCGGTCTTCTGAATCCGGATGCCGTGTACCCCTTCCTCGCTGACGAAGTGAAGCTTGACGGCCTCGCCGGTCTTCACCCGGTACTCGGTCCGGTCGAATTCGAAATTCCTCGCCTTGACCGAGAGTTCTTCGCTCGCCTGCGTCCGGTTGGACTCGTCGATGACGATGCCCGGCGCGCCTTTGCCCTTGCCGCTTCCGCAAGCCGCGAGCAGTCCGGCAAGCGCGACAGCCGCGGCCAATAATGCCAATTGCCGTGTCCGCATCCCGCATCCCTCCAAGACCGGGAAAAATCCCGATTTTTTTCACCGATTGTGACATTAATCATTGTAACGGATTTTTCGGGACGGGACATGGCAAACTGGTGGATGATCCTTGACAAAACCGTGAACGAACGAAAAAACAGCTTTCCCTGCGCGGAAAGCTGCCTGGATCAAATTCAGGATTTCTTGCCCGCCTCGTACGGCGAACTGATCGGGATGAACAGGTCGATGATCCCGATGACGAGCGCGGCCAGGATGGCGCCGAGCCAGGTCACTTCCGTGTTGCCGACAACGAACTGGGCGACCCAGATCACCGCCGCGCTGGCGAGGAAACCGACGATGCCCCGCCCGAACGGCGTAACTTTCTTCCCGAACAGCCCTTCGACGATCCAGCCGAGCACCGCGATCACGATGGCAAGGAACAGGGCGCTCCAAAACCCGCCGACCTCAAAGCCCGGAACGATCCAGTCCACGACCATCAGGACGATCGCTGCGACGACGAAACGGACAATGGTTCCGATGATGTTCATGGCACTTTCCTCCTCGAATGCGAAAATGGCTGCATGGCGCCGCCGCCTTCTGTTGCGCTGTTCGGCGTTAGTGTTCCCGCATTCGTGGCGTTCATGTTTGGCAGGTTATGACATCGGCGGCATCACGGCGCGGCGTTGTCGCGGCGCCGGCGTCACAGACGGAGGCGGCATCGGCGAAAATGGCGTGCGGCCCGCGCTTCGGCTATAATAGGGGTCTGAGAGGAGTTGTGGCGGGTTGGACGGCAAAGTACTGCACATCCTGGAATACCACAAAATCATCGAACGATTGAAGGAACAGACCGCGACGACGCTTGGCGCGGAACAGTGCGACATGCTCGCGCCGAGCGGCGATCTCGAAGAAGTGAAGCGGCGGCTCCGGGCGACGGACGAGGCGTTCGCCGCCGAACGGCTGAAGGGGGCGCCGCCGCTGGGAGGCGTGGCGGATGTACGCGCGGCGCTCAAGCGCGCGAAGATCGGCGGCATGCTGAATGCGGCGGAGCTGCTCGAGATCGCCTCGACCGCGCGCGGCGGACGGCTCGTGAAGCGCCATATCGAACAGATCCACGAGGATCATCCACTGCCGCTATTGCATGGCCTCATCGAGCAAATCACCGAGCATCGCCCGCTCGAAGAGTCGATTGCCCGCTGCATCGACGAGCAGGCGTACGTCGTCGACCAGGCCAGCCCGGAACTGGCGGCGATCCGCCGGGAACTGCGGGGAGGAGAGGCGCGCATCCGCGAGAAGCTCGAGCAGATTATCCGCTCGCCTTCCGTGCAGAAAATGCTGCAGGACGCGATCATCACGATCCGCGGCGACCGGTACGTCATTCCGGTGAAGCAGGAATACCGCTCGCATTTCGGCGGCATCGTGCACGACCAGTCCGGCTCCGGCGCGACGCTGTTCATCGAGCCGGAATCGATCGTGCAGATGAACAACAAGTTGCGCGAACTCAAGGCCGCCGAGGAGCGGGAAATCGAGCGCATTCTGATGCGCCTCACGGCCGAGGCGGCGGAGCATGCCGACGATCTCATGGCGAACCTCGACATCCTCGCGCAGATCGACTTCGCGTTCGCCAAGTCGCGGCTCGCCCGCGAGATGCGGGCGTCGCTGCCGAGGATGAACGACCGCGGCTTCATCAAGCTGAAGCGCGGCCGCCATCCGCTGCTGCCGGCGGAATCGGTCGTGCCGCTGGACGTGGAGCTCGGAAATACCTACACGGCGATCATCATTACCGGCCCGAACACGGGCGGCAAGACCGTCACGCTCAAGACGATCGGTCTGCTCAGCCTGATGGCGATGTCCGGCCTGTTCGTGCCGGCCGACGACGACAGCCAGCTCTGCGTGTTCGACGCGATCTACGCCGACATCGGCGACGAGCAGAGCATTGAGCAGAACCTGAGCACGTTCTCCGGCCACATGACGAACATCATCCGCATGCTGCGCGCGATGACGCCGAAGAGTCTCGTGCTGCTCGACGAGCTCGGCGCCGGCACCGACCCGGCGGAAGGCTCGGCGCTCGCGATCGCGATCCTCGAGCACATCCACCGGCTCGGCTGCCGGATCGTCGCGACGACGCACTACAGCGAGCTGAAAGCGTATGCCTATAACCGCAAGGGCATCATCAACGCGAGCATGGAGTTCGACATCCAGACGCTGAGCCCGACCTACCGGCTGCTCGTCGGCGTGCCGGGCCGAAGCAACGCGTTCGCGATCGCCGAGCGGCTCGGCCTGCCGAAGTCGATCATCGAGCGCGCCCGCGGCGAAGTGAGCGAGGAGGACCGGCGCGTCGAAGACATGATCGCGTCGCTCGAGGAGGACCGGCAGAGCGCGGAGGCCGAGCGCCAGACCGCGGAATCGCTGCGCGCCGAGATGGAGCGGCTGAAGGAGCGGCATGCGGCGGAGCTGCGCAAGTTCGAGGAGCAGCGCGACCGGATGCTGCGGAAGGCGCAGGAAGAGGCGCGCGAGGCGGTGGCGAAGGCGCGGCGCGAGGCGGAGGCGATCATCGCGGATCTGCGCCGCATGGCGCTCGAGGAAGCGGCTTCGGTGAAGGAGCACAGGCTGATCGAGGCGCGGCGCCGGCTGGACGAAGCGATTCCGGATCTTGAGCCGAAGCCGTCCGCGCGGCGCGACCGGAAGCCGGCGAAGGTCGGGCCGGGCGACGAGGTGAAGGTCGTCAGCCTGAACCAGAAGGGCGTCGTGCTCGAGGCCGGCGAGTCGGAAGCGCTGGTCCAGATCGGCATTCTGAAGATGAAGATCGCCCTGACCGACCTCGAGCCGATCGGGCAGCCGGCGAAGCCGAAGCAGTTCCAGACCGCGGCGAGCCTCAAGCGCACGAAGGACGACCTGCGCATGGAGCTGGATTTGCGCGGCAGCACGCTGGAGGACGCGATCCTGGAAGTTGATCGCTTCCTCGACGAGGCCTATCTCGCGAACCTCGGCCAGGTGACGATCATCCACGGCAAGGGAACCGGGGTGCTCCGGTCGGGCATCCGCGACTTCCTGCGCAAGCACCGCCTCGTCAAGTCGTTCCGCGACGGCGCGTACGGCGAGGGAGGAAACGGCGTCACTGTCGCCGAACTGAAATAGTGCAGCCCGGGAGGAACGGAGGAGAGCAAAGATGGAGCAGGCATTGGATCGTTGGCTTGAAAATCCGTATTTCGCGTCCATCGCCTTCTTCTCGGTCGCGATTCTGGCGCTCATCGTCTTCCTGTTCTGCTTCGAGTTCGCGGTGCGGTACAAGACGTGGGACGAGATCAAGAACGGCAACCTGGCCGTGGCGATGGCGACCGGAGGCAAAATTTTCGGCATCTGCAACCTGTTCCGCTTCTCGATCGAGTCCGGCGACAACCTGTACCAATCGCTGCTGTGGGCCGCGCTCGGCTTCGTGCTGCTGCTGGCCGCCTACTTCGTGTTCGAGTTTCTGACGCCCGTCTTCCGGATCGACGACGAGATCCGGCGGGACAACCGGGCGGTCGGCTTCATCGCGATGATGATTTCGATTTCACTGTCCTATGTCATCGGCGCGGTCGTGCTGTCGTAATCGCGCCGGCGGGGAGGAACGCAAGTTGAAGTATCTGTGGGGAACGCTGCTGGTTGCGGCGGCGATTTTCATCATTCTGGGCGTGCTGTATCTGATGTGATGCCGGCCGGCGGCCCGAACGGCTTCCGGCGCGGCGGGGAGGTTATGCAGATGGAGAGTGCGACGGTATGTCCATGGTGCCAGACGGAGATCGCGTGGGACGAGGAGACCGGACCCGAGAACGTCTGCCCCTATTGCGAAAATGAACTCGGCGACTACCGGACGATCAACGTGGAGATCGAGCGCGACGACGACGAGGGGGACGGCGACGGCGCGGCGGAACCGAAGGCGCGCGCGGAAGGCGCGGGCATCCGCGGCCGGTTCCCGGACGACATGGATATGGACAGCTTCCGGCCGGTCAACCTGCGGCTGATCGCGCTCGAGGGCAAGCTCGAGAAAATGCTGAACGAGCAGCTCGAAGTGCCGGAATGCCCGTCCTGCCGCGAATACATGATCGAGGCGGGAACGCAGACCGTCGGACCGGACGGCTGGGAGCCGGCCGTGCCGCCGGCGGTGAAGCGGGCGATCCTGCCCGCGCCGTTCCGCCTGGTCTGGTACGTCTGTCCGAATTGCCATCACGCGCACAGCCGGCTCGCTCCGGAAGACCGCGAGCGGCTGCTCGGCAATCTCGAAGGCGACGATTGACCGCGAATCAGTCCGTAAATGAAGTGAAAATAAGATCACGCGACGGCCCTGCGTCAATGTCAGAACCTGCAACTCATGTCTTCCCGCCCGTCCGGGCAACTTAGGGAAGATTCAAGTGTTGCGGGAGGCTGGCGATGGCGCAGGGCAAATTCGTTTATGCGGGCCATGCGGCGAAAGCCGCGCGCAGGCCCCGCGCGCAGGCGGGGTGGATGTCCGGCGGATCTTCGCGGAAACGCCGGGCCGCGCTCGGCCGGCAGGCGGCGCTCCTCCTGGCGGTACAGGGCATGTTCGCGGCGGCGGGCGCGCTGTCCGGCACGTTCGTGCCCGTCTATCTGTGGAAGGCCAGCGAATCTTTCGCGACCATCGGCTGGTTCACCCTGGCGCAGCATCTCGCGTCGGGATGCGTCTTCTGGCTTGCCGGCGCCTGGATCAAGCGGCGCGACAAGACGATCGCCCTCCGGGCCGGACTCGTCGGTTCGGCGCTGTTCTACCTGTCCGTCCTGCTGCTCGGCGACGCGGCCGGCAGGTGGGCGGCATGGCTTGGCGCGCTGAACGGGTTGGCCGTCGGCCTTTTCTGGCTGGCCTTCAATGTCGTCTACTTCGAAATCACGGAACCCGCCAGCCGCGACCGGTTCAACGGCTGGGCCGGCCTGCTCTCGTCGCTCGCCGGCATGATCGCCCCGTGGTTGTCGGGCACGTTCATCAGCCTGTCCGGCGGCGCCAGGGGATACCGGATCGTGTTCACGGTGTCGCTCGCGATCTTTGCGGCCGCGGCGCTGCTCAGCTTTTTTCTGGCGAAGCGGCGCTCGGAAGGAACGTTCGACTGGGCTTACGGCTTCGGCCAATTGCGCGAGCGGGGCAACCCGTGGCGGGCCGCGGTGCCGGCGCTTGTCGCGCAGGGCCTCAGGGAAGGCGTCTACCTGTTCCTGCTCGGGCTGCTTGTCTACTTCGCGACGGGCCGCGAGCGGAGCCTCGGCGATTACACCTTCTGGACGTCGCTCACGGCGCTTGCGTCGTTCTGGCTGGCCGGCCGTCTGCTCCGCCCGCGTTTCCGGCGCACGGCCATGCTGCTGGGCGCGGCATGCGTGTCCGGCATGACGGCGATCCTGCTGTGGAACACCGGATACGCGGCGCTGCTCGCCGCCGGGATCGGCACGGCGCTGTTCATGCCGCTTTATGTCATTCCGATGACCTCCGCCGTGTTCGACCTGATCGGCAAGTCGGAGGAAAGCGTGGAGCGGCGCGAGGAGCTGATCGTGCTGCGGGAGACCGGCCTGGTCGCGGGTCGGGCGCTCGGCCTCGCCATCTATCTGGCCGTCGTCGCCCGGGTGCATTCGACCGCAGCGCTCGCCTGGCTGCTGCTCGCGGTCGGCGCCGCTCCGCTTGCGGGCTGGCTGTTCATCCGCCGGAACCTGGCGGGTTAATTGCGCGCTTTGCGGCGTAGCGCCGCCGCGACGCGCGCGGCCGCCTCCGCGCGGCGGGCGCGCGTCCGCCCGCCGCCCGTCAGACGGCCGAGCTCGCGCAGCACGAACGCGCGCCGCTCGCGGATATAGCGCCGGATGATCCGCGGTTCGTTCAGAAACACGCGGTAATGGTATTTGCGCGTATCGTCCGTCCGCACGGCCGAAGCGATGTTGCCCGTCATCCGGCGGACGACGGGCATCAGCCTGCGCTCGGTGAACGGGCCGGCCAGCATTCTGCGGAGCAGGCGGAAATACCGCTCGCGGTAATCCGGGAAAGACAGCAGCTTGACGGTCAGCGTATTGTATCCCGTGATCCGCACCTGGTTCGCCGGACTGATTTCCCCGTAGCAATTCCTGCCCCATGTCCCCTCGTAGTCCCACGGCAGAATGCGGAATTTTCCCGAGGGCAAGTGTTCGTAGAGCGCGTAATTCTGCTCGAACCCGTCGTAATTGCCGGTCAGCACGGCGCCGGCCAGCCATTTCAGATAATGGTCGATGTCCAGCCTCCGGGCCAGCATCCGCTTCAGCGCGGCGCCCCGGAGCCGGTTCAGATCCCGGATGAAGGTCTCCAGCCGCCGCCTGGCTGCCGATCCGCCCGTCACGAGTTCGTAGCCTTCGAACAGCGATCGCTTGAAACCGCCGGTCTCGGGCGACTTCAGGCCGAAATGGGCGCTGTCGTTCGCCGCGTAGACGATCGAGCGGCAGCGGATCCTTCTCGCCCGGAAGAACGCGGGCACGACCGCCTCGATTTCGAGATAGACGCCGAGCGGACGGCCGTTCACAACCAGGCGGACGTGGGTCGTCTTCGGGGCGGGCAGGCCGATCATGTTGAAAAAATAAAACGACAGCGCGTTGCGGATAAGCGACGGATCGTCATACTCGGCGTTCCAGTGAAAGGTGTGGCCGTTCACGACCCGAAGCTCGTAGGACGGCTTCGGGTATCCCCGGGTATGGCCGCCGCGGATTTTCAGTTTCGCGGCGATCTTGCCATTAATGAGCACATCCGCTTCCCGGTCTTCCCACGGATCCTGATGGATGGCTTCCCACCAGGCGGGATCGACCTGGATGCGGCGGGTGGAGAGCGTTGCGGACGACATGGACATCGGTCCTCCCGGCGCGCGATTTGGGTCCGAAACGGCGAAAAGCCTATCGTCATGCGACGATAGGCTATTTTCATTGCTAGGCTATGCCGCCGGGGCCGTCCCGGTCACTTCGGTTGCTTCCGGGCGGCAATGTACCAGCCGTTCGGCCAATATTCGCCCGTATACGGCCAGTTCGCCTGACGAATCTGCCCGGCGCCCGGTTCGCCGGCTCCCTGATCGCCGTCGCGTTGCCCGCGTGTGCGCCGTCCCGCGGTGCGCTGTCCCGCGGTGCGCTGTCCCGCGGTGCGCTGTCCCGCCGTGCGCTGTCCCGCCGTGCGCTGTCCCGCGGTACGTTGACCCGCGGTGCGTTGTCCCGCGGTACGTTGACCCGCGGTGCGTTGACCCGCTGTACGTTGACCCGCGGTGCGTTGTCCTGCGGTGCGTTGACCCGCTGTACGTTGACCCGCGGTGCGTTGTCCTGCGGTGCGTTGACCCGCTGTACGTTGACCCGCGGTGCGTTGTCCTGCGGTGCGTTGACCCGCTGTACGTTGACCCGCGGTGCGTTGTCCTGCGGTGCGTTGTCCCTGCGTACGGCGGCCACCGACGCGCTGCCCGCCGGTGCGTCCGGCGCCGCGAGCCGCATCAGCCGGGCTGTTTGCCGATCGGCCGGCGCCATTCCGATGCCTGTCCGGCATGCTGTTCCCTCCTCCTTCGCTTGAACTAATACAAGCTATGTGAGCCTCCGACCGGTCGGACTGGCCTTGAACACAATTTGGAAAGAAATGGTCGTTCATCTATTACCGCTTGTCAACGGGATACATAAGCTTGTATTACATTTCATCCTTCATGACAGCAGGCATGGGACAAGGACAGGAGGGATGTCCGCACAGTCGGGACAAGGGAGGGATGGCAGTCATTTCGCAGACCGGCTCGTTTCATTCTCAAGCTTGAAAAACGGAGGGATGGAGAATGTTTTATCCGATGTTCCGCCACGGCGGAAAGCATCTGGGCTACCTGATGTCGTTCATCGGCAAGAACGTCAAAATCAACCGGGGTGGTCCGGAGTCGATCGTCGGCAAACTGATCGCCGTACATGCGGACTACATTGTCCTTCGGACGAATAACGGATTCATCTATGTGAACGCGGCGCATATCAAGAGCATCACGGAAGGCAAGGGATCGCACAGCGTCGGGCGCTCCATGGGCCGGCCCGCAGGCTACATCATGGCGTACAGCTTCAATGACGTGCTTCGCCGGCTTCAAAAGCAATTCGTCCAGATCAACCAGGGCGGACCGGAAAAAGTGACCGGCTTCATCGTCGAAGTCGGCCCCGACACCTTGCTGCTCGTCTCCGGCAAGGAAGTCATCCGCATTCCGCTGTTCCATATCCGGACGGTGAGCCCTGTGCAACGCGGCGGCAGCAGCGACGATCAATCCCGGGACAGCGGTCAAGGTTCGCAAAGCCAGCGGTCCGGCGGCCGGAACGGCAGCGGCGACAGCAAAAGCCAGGGCCGCAATCAGCAGCGTTCGCAAGGTCAACGGTCGGGAGACGCCCAAAGAGCCGGAGGTTCCCAGGGACGCAGGCAGGACGGCGGCAGCCGGGGTCATCACGGCAGCCGCGGCGCCGGCGCTACCGGCGGCCGGAAACGGTAAGCAGCCCGACCTTTCGTCTCCGATCACGATCAAGCCTGGGCCGGCCCGCCAGACGGCCCGCAAGGGGGGGAATCACATGATTGTGGCTCTGCTCATCATCCTGGCCGGCATTCCGCTGTATGCGCTGATGAAGCTGCCCGCGGAACACAAACCCGTACCGGCCGCGGCCGCGCTCCGGGCGGAGCGACTGGAACTCGCCGTCCCGAGCGAGGCGCGCGATCATGCATGAAGCCCAGGCTTTCGGCGCATACGCCATTTTCGCCGCAACCATCGTCCTGCTCATCTGGCGGCCGAAAGGGATCAACGAGGCGTATCCGGCAATCGGCGGCGCGCTCGCCTTGCTTCTGATCGGCATTGTCCGGCCGCGGGAGCTTGGCGAGGTGTTCGGCATCGTCAGCGGCGCCGCCGTTACGATTCTGTGCACGATCGTCATGTCGATCGTGCTGGACAGCATCGGCTTTTCCCGTGGTCGGCGTACAATGTCATCCGGTATGCGCGAGGCTCCGGCATAAGGCTTTACTGGGTCATCATGGCGCTTTGCTTCCTGATGACCCTGTTTTTTAACAACGACGGCAGCATCCTGATCACGACGCCGATCATCATTCAGGTTGCCCGATTGCTCAGGCTCAAGGTCCATCAGCAGATCCCCTATCTGATCGGCGGCGCGATGGTCGCGACGGCGGCGAGCGCGCCGATCGGCGTCAGCAATCTCGCCAACCTGATCGCGCTCCGGATTGTCGGCCTGGACCTGAACACGTACGCCTGGCTGATGATTCCGCCGTCGATGGCCGGCATTGCGGTCATCGCCCTGCTGCTGCTCGTTCTTCATTGGCGGATCATTCCCAAGAGGATCGCCCGGTTGCCGGAACGAAGGATATTCGCGGGAGATGAGAACGGTGACGGAATCGTCATCGATCCGCAGACCGCCGCGGGCAGGTGGCTGCCCGAGTCGGCAATGGAATCCGGCAGGACGCCGTTCCATCCGCTTCGGCGGGCTGACGCCGACGTTCCCGATTGGCGGCTCTTCCAGGTGTGCATCGCGCTCGTCGTGCTGATCCGAGCGTCGTTCTTCGCCGGATCGGCGGTCGGCATTCCGATTGAATGGATCGCGGCCGTCGGCGCTTTGGCGCTTATTTTTGTACGCTGGAAGTGGACGGGCATCGGGCCTTCGGATCTGATCCGCAAAACGCCGTGGCATATTCTCGCGTTCGCGTTCGGCGTCTACGTCGTCGTCACGGGCATGCGGAACGCGGGCCTGACGGACTGGGTCATCGCCAGGGTCGAGCCGTACATCGCGGCCGGAGGGTTGACGTCGATCATGTGGACAGGCGGGATGCTCACGGTCATGTCGAACCTGATCAACAATCTTCCGTCCGTCATGATCGGGACGATGGCGCTGACGGAGATGGGGCTGGACGGGCGGACGCTGCAGATCGCCTACCTGGCGAACATCATCGGCAGCGACGTCGGAGCGCTGCTTACGCCGCTCGGCACGCTGGCCGCGCTCATCTGGATGTTCATTCTGAAGCAGCACGGCATCCGCGTCAGCTGGGGAGCCTACATCCGGATCGCGCTGCTGGTCGTTCCGGCGGGGCTGTTCGTCAGTCTGGCGGCACTGTACTTCTGGACACAATTGATCGGATAGGAAGGAGGGATGCGACATGAGCCATCCGCTGATGGGCAAACCCGTGGATGTGGAACTGTCGGGCAGGGCGTTGCCGGTACAAGGTGTGCTGATCGAGACGGGACCCGATATCCTCGTCATCCGCAGCGAAAGCCGGTACTATTATGTTCCGCTCGTCCACGTGCAGCAGCTCAGGCCGGGCGAATCGGAGGAAACGGAGCAGTCGCCCAGTGAGCCGCCGTTCGAACCGCAGTCCGAACCGATCTCGTACCGCAAGGTGCTGCTCAACTCGAAGGGCATGTTCTCCGAAGTTTTCATCACGGGAAGCCAGTCGATCCACGGCTATGTGACCAGCGTGATGAACGACTATTTTGTCTTCTATTCGCCGGTCTATCATTCCATCGTCATCTCGCTCGACCATTTGAAATATCTGGTGCCCTATCCTCCCCAGTCTACGCCCTACGGTATGACGCCGGAACAGTTCCCGCTCAAGCCGTCTCCCGTGTCGCTCTCGCGCACGTTCGAACAGCAGGTGCGCAAGCTGATCGGAGAATTCGTCGTGCTCGACCTTGGCGTGCATCCGAACAAGATCGGCGTGCTGAAAGGGCTGGATGGCGGGATGCTGGCGATCGCGAACGCGTCGGGCCAGACCGTCTACATTCATTTCAACCACGTGAAGACGATCCATCTGCCGTGACAAGAGGAGACGGATACGATAAAGATCCGTGAAACGGCGGGTTTGCGCGGCCGGCTGCGCAGACTCGCTCTTTCTTTGCGCTGTCAGGACCGTTCGACGGTGGCGAACGACGACACCGTTTCGTTTATGACCCGCTCGCGCTCGTCGCCGCCCCGCGCTAACGGAACCATGTTCCGTTAGGACTTGCTCGTGCTTGCCGGCGCCCTCCTAACGGAACCATGTTCCGTTACCGTTAGGGCTCGCTCGTGCTTGCCGGCGCCCTCGCTAACGGAACCATGTTCCGTTGCAGAGCCGATCGAACCTCCAACATCGCCCGGCAACCGCCGCTTACCACGTTCCGTTAGGGCTCGCTCGTGCTTGCCGGCACCCTCTCTAACGGAACCACGTTCCGTTACAGAGCCGATCGAGCCTCCAGCATCGCCCGGCAACCGCCGCTAACGGAACCACGTTCCGTTAGGGCTCGCTCGTGCTTGCCGGCGCCCTCTCTAACGGAACCACGTTCCGTTGCAGAGCCGATCGAACCTCCAGCATCGCCCGGCAACCGCCGCTAACGGAACCACGTTCCGTTAGGGCTCGCTCGTGCTTGCCGGCGCCCTCTCTAACGGAACCATGTTCCGTTGCAGAGCCGATCGAGCCTCCAGCATCGCCCGGCAACCGCCGCTAACGGAACCACGTTCCGTTAGGGCTCGCTCGTGCTTGCCGGCGCCCTCGCTAACGGAACCATGTTCCGTTGCAGAACCGATCGCGCCTCCAGCATCGCCCGGCAACCGCCGCTAACGGAACCACGTTCCGTTAGGGCTCGCTCGTGCTTGCCGGCGCCCTCGCTAACGGAACCATGTTCCGTTGCAGAGCCGATCGAACCTCCAGCATCGCCCGGCAACCGCCGCTAACGGAACCACGTTCCGTTAGGGCTCGCTCGTGCTTGCCGGCGCCCTCGCTAACGGAACCATGTTCCGTTGCAGAGCCGGTCGCGCCTCCAGCATCGCCCGGCAACCGCCGCTTACCACGTTCCGTTAGGGCTCGCTCGTGCTTGCCGGCGCCCTCTCTAACGGAACCATGTTCCGTTGCAGAGCCGATCGAACCTCCAACATCGCCCGGCAACCGCCGCTAACGGAACCACGTTCCGTTAGGGCTCGCTCGTTCTTGCCGGCGCCTTCTCTAACGGAACCACGTTCCGTTGCAGAGCCGATCGAGCCTCCAACATCGCCCGGCAACCGCCGCTAACGGAACCACGTTCCGTTAGGGCTCGCTCGTGCTTGCCGGCGCCCTCTCTAACGGAACCATGTTCCGTTGCAGAGCCGATCGAACCTCCAGCATCGCCCGGCAACCGTCGCTAACGGAACCATGTTCCGTTAGGGCTCGCTCGTGCTTGCCGGCGCCCTCGCTAACGGAACCATGTTCCGTTGCAGAGCCGGTCGCGCCTCCAGCATCGCCCGGCAACCGCCGCTAACGGAACCACGTTCCGTTAGGGCTCGCTCGTGCTTGCCGGCGCCCTCTCTAACGGAACCACGTTCCGTTGCAGAGCCGATCGAGCCTCCAACATCGCCAGACAACCGTCGCTAACGGTCCCGTGGACCGTTAGAGCCGCCCGGTCTCACCGGCGCGCCCCGCTAACGGTCCCGCAGACCGTTGCGCGGTCCATCGCGCCGCCGAACGGCTGCCCCTTGCGCGTCTCCGCGGCGCAGACCTTGCCTCGGCCTCGGCCCCGTCCGCCCGTCCCGGCGGTTTCGTTTTTTTGTTTTACAGAACAAGCGGTTCGGGTGTATGATATATCATTATTATCTGCTTGAATATCCGCTTGGGAACGGGGAGGGTACGAAATGGTCGAAGGATTCAAGCTCAAAATCCTCGAACTGCTCAAAGAAGACGCGAGAAGGTCGCCGGAGCTCATCGCGACGATGCTCGACGCCTCCGTGGAGGATGTGAAGCGGGCGATCGAAGAATTGGAGAAAGATCACGTGATCGTCAAATACGCGGCGGTCGTCAACTGGAGCAAAGTCGCGGACGACAAGGTGACGGCGCTGATCGAGGTCCAGATCACCCCGGAACGCGGCCGCGGCTTCGAAGGCATCGCCGAGCGGATCTACCAATATCCGGAAGTGAAATCGGTCTTCCTGATGTCGGGCGCCTACGATCTGCTGGTTGAAGTGGAAGGCAAAACGCTGCAGGAAGTGGCGAACTTCGTATCGACCAAGCTGTCTCCGATCGACTCCGTCTTGTCGACGAAGACGTTCTTCATTCTGAAAAAATACAAACAGGACGGCATCATCTTCGAGGAACGCGAAGGTGATCAGAGGCTCGTCATCTCGCCGTAAGGGGTGTCGCGTGTGATCAAGGAAAAGGAGCAGACCACGACGGTTGAACGGCCGGTGCGCCGGTCCATGTCGGACTATCTGTCGTCCGGCGTCCGCAACATCAAGCCGTCGGGCATTCGCAAATTTTTCGATCTCGTGCAAGGCCGCAAGGACGTTATCACGCTCGGCGTGGGCGAGCCGGATTTCGTCACGCCGTGGCATGTGCGCGAAGCGGCCGTGTACAGTCTGGAGAAAGGCAAGACCCAGTATACGTCCAACGCCGGCATCCCGGAATTGCGCGAGGCGATCGCCGCCTATCTGGCGAACCGGTTCGATCTCCGCTATGATCCGGCCCGCGAAATCTTCGTGACGATCGGCGGCAGCGAGGCGATCGATCTGGCGCTGCGGGCGCTGATCGAGCCGGGCGACGAGATCCTCGTGCCGGAGCCGTGCTACATCTCGTATTCGCCGATCGCTTCGCTGTCCGGCGGGGTCCCGGTCGGCGTCGAGACGCTGGCCGAAGACAGCTTCAAGCTGCGCGCCGACCGGCTGGAGGCCGCGATCACGCCGCGCACGAAGGCGATCATCCTGTGCTATCCGAGCAATCCGACGGGCGGCATCATGACCTACGAGGACTGGCTGCCGATCGCACGGGTCGTGGAGAAGCACGACCTGATCGTCATCGCGGACGAGATCTACGCCGAGCTCACCTACGGACCGCGGCACTGCAGTTTTGCGTCGCTGCCGGGCATGAAGGACCGGACGATCCTGGTCAGCGGCTTTTCGAAAGCGTTCGCCATGACCGGCTGGCGGATGGGTTACGTCTGCGGCCATCCGGAGCTGGTCGGCGCCATGCTGAAGATTCACCAGTACACGGTCATGTGCGCGCCGATCATGGGCCAGATCGCCGCGCTCGAGGCGCTGACGAACGGCATGGAAGAGATGGAGAAGATGGTCGAGTCGTACAATCAGCGGCGCAGACTGGTCGTAAAAGGATTCCGCGAAATCGGCCTCGATTGCCACGAACCGCAAGGGGCGTTCTACGCGTTCCCGTCCATCCGTTCGACCGGGCTCGATTCCGAGATGTTTGCGGAGCGGCTGCTCATGGAAGCGCAGGTCGCCGTCGTGCCGGGGAACGTGTTCGGCCTCGGCGGCGAGGGGCATATCCGTTGCTCCTACGCCACTTCCGTGGCCCAGCTCAACGAGGCGATCGAGCGCATCGGCCGATTCGTCGAAAATCTGAAACGCGGTTGAGCGCCCATAGCGCTTCCGGCATCATGGACCGGACGACCGGAGGAGGGGGAGCGGGAATGGCCGGCGGAACAGGGCACTCGGGAATTCGGCAGCATGAAGGGCATGGCGCCGGTCGGCCGGCGTCTTCCGCCGAAATGCTAAAAGACGAAATCTGCCGGTTGCGGAAGCGGATGGAACTCGTCTATCTGGAGGACGATTCGCTGCACTCGGAACGCGTGATCGAGGCCAGCCGCAAACTGGACAAGAAGATCAATGAATACATGCTGCACAAACAGCGCTGCGGGAACGAATGAAGCGGGAAGCCGGCAAGGGAGACGGCTTCTTCTTTTTGTGCCGCGCGGGATTTGTGGTATAGTGATGCATGATGCGGAACTTTTTCCATGGGGCGGTTATCGGCATGAAGTGGTATACGCGCAAAGGGGATTCGGGCCGGACATCCGTCATCGGCGGGCGCGTACGGAAGGACGATGTCCGGGTGGAGGCGTACGGCACGATCGACGAGCTGAGCAGCTTCGTCGGCCTGGCGGAAGCGGCGCTGCGAAGCGGGGATCGCCTGCTCGACATCGCGGAAGAGCTGACCGCGATCCAGCAGGAACTGTTCGATTGCGGTTCGGATCTCGCCTACGCGGACAACCCGGAAGTGTTCAAGATGACGATGGAGCCGGTCGCCCGTCTCGAGCGGCGGATCGACGAGCTTGACGCGGAAGCGCCGCCGATCGCCCGGTTCATCCTGCCCGGCGGTTCGGAGGCGGCCGCGCGGTTGCACGTCTGCCGCACCGTCTGCCGGCGGGCGGAACGCCGGGTCGTGGCGCTCGCCGCGGAGAAGCCGGTGAACGAGGCGGCGCTCGCGTATCTGAACCGGCTGTCGGACTGGTTCTTCGTCGCGGCGCGCGCCGTCAACGCACGGCTCGGCGTCCCGGATACGGAATACGCGCGCGGCGCAAACGTGTTCCGCCGGACCGATCCGCCGGACGCGGGGAAGTGAACGGCGGTGGACGGCACGAAGTACGGCGATCTGATCGAGCTGGTCGTCGCGGAGGCGGACGACGGGATGACCGTCCGGACGGTGCTGCAGAAGCGGCTCGGCGTCTCGCGCCGGCTGCTCACGCGGCTCAAGCGGACGGAACAGGGGCTTACGGTGAACGGCAGGCGGGCGTTCACGTCGGACCGGGTGGCCGCGGGCGACCGGATCGCGCTGCGCATGGAGGCGGAAGAGCCGGACGATGTGCCGCCGCAGGAAATGCCGCTCGCCATCCTGCATGAGGACGCGCATTTGCTGGTGCTGGACAAGCCCGCGGGTGTGGTCGTCCATCCGACGAAGGGGCATTATACGAACACGCTCGCGAACGGCGTGATCCATCACTGGAGGCAGCGGGGAGAAGCGCACCGGTTCCGCCCGGCGCACCGGCTGGACAAGGATACGTCGGGCGTTCTCGCCGTCGCGAAGAACGCCTACGTGCACCAGCAGCTCGCGGAGCAGATGAAGCGCGGCCGCGTCGGCAAGCGCTACATCGCGTATGTCCGCGGCGCGCCTTCTCCGCCCGAAGGCACGGTCGACGCGCCGATCGACCGGGATCCGGAGGCGCCGCATCTGCGCATCGTGACGCCGGACGGCTACCCTTCCGTCACGCATTACCGGACGGAGGCCGTCTACGGCGGCGGAAAGGCGGCCAGGGTGGCCCTCACGCTCGAGACCGGCCGGACGCACCAGATTCGCGTCCACATGAAGCATATCGGCTGTCCGCTCATTGCGGACGAGCTGTACGGCGCGCCCGGACCGGGCGATCCGGAATGGCTGGCGGAGGCGGCCGGGGCGGCCGGACGCCAGGCGCTGCACGCCGCCGAACTGGAATTGACGCACCCGATGACCGGCGAACGGATGCGGTTCGTTGCGCCGCTGCCCGATGAACTGCTCCGGCTGGAGCGGCTGCTGGAGTCGCTGGACGCCGGGGAAGCGTGATCATGTTTTCGCAAGGGAAGGAGAAACGGACATGGAGAGCCGGAAAGCGCTCAAGGTCTATCATTATCCGAAATGCGGAAGCTGCCGCAGCGCGCTGAAGTTCCTGCGGGAGAAAGGACGCGAGTTCGAACTGCAAGATCTGTTCGAGCAGCCGCCGACCGAGGCGGAGATCCGCGAATGGCTGCGCATGAGCGGCCTCGGCCCGCGCGCGTTCTTCAACACGTCGGGCGAGGTCTACCGCGAATTGAATCTGAAGGACAAACTTCCGGGGATGAGCGAGGACGAGCAGATCCGGCTGCTCGCGTCGAACGGCCGCCTGGTGAAGCGGCCGGTCGTAACGGACGGCCGGAAGCTGACCGTCGGCTGGAAGGAAGACGTGTTCGGGGAAGTCTGGGGATGAAACGGACCGGCCTTCAGCGCCGGTCCATTTCGTCGGGCTCGCCCTGGTCGCCGGGATAGCCGCGCTCCATATCTTCATGCAGCCTCCGATTCTCATAGTCGAACCGGTTCGGAGGGCGCTGGTCGATCCGATGTTGATCGCTCTTGCCGAGCGTCTCGGTCAGCAGGGGCGAGCCGTAGGGGCCTTCGGGAAATTCTTCGCTCGTCAGATCGTTGCGCTGCGATTCCACGACGGCGAGATCGGTGTATTCCCGGCGGTCTTCGGGTTTGAAGCCTTTGCGGGTCACGGCGGATGCCTCCCGGAGTTGGTATCGTCTGCCGCCTTCAGTATGGCCCGGGTCAGTCGGACATATGCGCCGGCCCGATGACGAGCTGCAGGAAGGCCGCAAGTTCCGCCGCTTCCTCCTCCGTCAGCCGGAACGTCGCCTCGAGATAGCCTTCCTCTTCCAGATCGTCCGTTCCGATGATGGCCGTGATCCCTTTCTGCAGATCGGTGACCAGCTTCTTGCCGTAGAACCGGTTCGTCTTCGTGACGGCCAGATCGAAACGGTTCAGGTTCGGCGTGATGAACGTCACGAACCGCGTTTCCGTCGCCTCGGTCGAATCCGAGATGAAATCGTAGTTCGGCAGCATCGTCATTCCTCCATTCGGGGCTTGCGGGTGCGTACCGTTTCATTATACCTGACGCGGCAGCGCGGTGAAATCGGAGGAACGGCGGGCAATGAATGCTGCCATTCGCAGGAAAACTCTTGTCATAAACTGCGCAATCTGGTATATTTGAGCCAATCGGATATTCGGTCGGAGGAAGCACCTCGCAGTTTTGCGGGGTGCTTTTTTGCGTTTGCGGGCGCCGTCCCGGCCGGCCGGTCCGAACATTATGCGGAGGTGCATGCGCAGATGCAGCTGGTTTTCCTGAACACGCTGGAGAAGCAATCGGATGAAGGGAGGGTCGTCACGGCGCAGGTGTCGATCGGCGAGTCGCAGGGAAAGTGGTCCGTGGTCTGGACGGAGCCCGGCGGCGGATCGGTCCGGACGGACGTCTGGTACGAGGGGACGTCGTGGGAGGAGATGATCTCGACCTTCCGGCACGGCGTCGCCGTCAAGCTGGGAGAAGGGTACGAGCCGGTGCTGGACGGCATGCTCGATGACCGCAAGGCGGCGGCCGGCAGCTATGTGTCGATGCTGCAATGCTATGGCGAACTGCATTGCCGCGAGGATCTGTACAGCGCGCTGCGCGAGTGGCGCCGCGCGCGGGCCGCGGCCGAGCGGAAGGCGCCGTACGCGATCGCGCGGAACAATCTGCTCATGATGATCAGCGCGTTCGTGCCGCAGACGGAGGAGGAGCTGCGCTCGATTCCGGGTTGGGGCGCGGCCAAGTCGGCCGCGTACGCCGAGGATGTGCTGACGATCACGCGCGGCTTCGAGCGGCGGACGACGTTCCCGCTCACGTGGGTGCAGGAGGTGCTCGATCCGAAGGCCTATTCGAAATGGCTGTACAAACAGAAGGAACTGAAGTACAAGACGGAGATGGAACGACATCGCACGACGCGCTCGATCCTGCAGGCGGTGCAGGACGGCCTCGGGCTCGACGAGCTGGCGCAGATGCTCGACATGGACCGGCGGCGGCTGGTGGAGCGGATCGAGCAGCTTGACCGCGCGGGATACGACATGGGTCCGCTGCTCGATCTGGAAATCGGCCGGCTGCCCGCGGAGGAGCGCGAGCGAATCCAGGCCGCGATCAAGTCGGTCGGCGACAAGTATCTGAAGCCGATCCTGCAGCAGGTCTACACGGAGGCCGATCTCGAGGGCAAGCCGCTCGACTCGGTCTACGAGAAGCTGCGCCTGATGCGGATGCGCATGCGCAAGGGGCAGGCGCGCGAGGCGATGTGAAGCCGGACCGGACCGGGGCGGCAACCGAATGCGTCCAGGGCGACGGCCCGGCCGGAGCGCCGCGTCGCCTTGGGCGTCGTTCGCGCCGTCTGTCCGCAAGCGGGGATCGGTGCCGCCGGCCTCAGCCCGTGACCGCCTCGTCGGGACGGGCGCCCCGGCCGTCCGGCCAGATCGGGTCGGCGAAGCGGATCTCGGCCGCGCCGCACGCGAGGCCGGTCTCGTACGACCGGTTGCCGATCAGCCCGGCCGCCCGTCCGCGCAATTCCGCGATGCGGACGGGATCGCGGCCGGTTTCCGTCTCCCCCGACTCAAGCCGCAGCCATTCGAGCACGACGCGCATAATCTCGACGCTCTCGGCCATCGCGCGCTCCCACATTTCGTCGAACGTGTCGGCGTGGCGCGTCTCGCCGTCCGTCGGGTCGAGCCACGGCCTTCCGGCGTCGTTCAGCACGTCGAGATCCGGCAGCCGGCGCTTGTACACGAGCGGCTCGATCTTGCCGAACGTAAGCGCGCGCCGGATGCCCGTCGGATCGTGGAACAGTCGCTGCGCGCCGATCATGTCGCGGTAAGCCCGGTTCCAGGCATCCCGATGGATCTTGCCGGCGAGTTCCGGATAGTACCGCGCGGCAATCCGCTCGAAGGCGTCGACGATCGCCTCCGGCAGCCCGCTGCCCGCGTCCAGTTCCCGCCAGACCGGCGTGCGCCATGTTTCGATGCCGAGCTTCCGGCGGACGACGATCGTGTCCATCATCACTTCGAAGCGCTGGTGGTCCCATTTCCGGAATCCGGAGCGGCTGAACACGTAAGGATGCACGTTCCGGTCCAGCGTATGATGCAGCACGAACCCGAGCGCGTAGACGACCGCGTCGTCGGGATGGCTCCGGCTTGCGGCCAGACCGGCCACCCCGTCCAGCAGATCCATCAGGACGGGACCGCAGTGCCGGCTGTGCATCGCGCTGCCAAGACGGTTCATCACATCCCCGCGTTTCCAGGGCAGATAGTTGTGGTAGAAAAGAAAATCCGGCCCCTGACACCCCATCTGAAAAAGAATCCGCTTCTTCGTCTCCCCGATCATTTCCCGTTCGCCGATCCGTTCCAGCACTTCACGGCCGAACAGCAGATGCGTCCATATGTTGGGCATGCCGTTCCTCCTTCGCTCAGGCCGGTCCGCGGTCCGTCCCCGATTCCCGTCCGTCCTTCGATCGTTCTGTACGCATCGTATCATGAATTCGCTTCGGTGTGGAGTCTCAGGGGTGTTTTGCGCCCCGCGAGGTTTTTTTGCCAAGCGGACCCGGTTGCAGTACACTGTTCGCAGGAGGCGACGGAGATGACGGCTGTGCTGAAAGACAAGATCGTCTGGATCACCGGCGCGGGCAGCGGCATCGGAGCCGAGACGGCGAAACAGCTGGCCCGGAGAGGCGCGGTGCCGATCCTGACCGGCCGGAACGAGGAGCGCTTGCGGCGGACGGCGGACGAAATCGGCGCGCGATGCGGCGTCTACCGGCTCGACGTGACGGACAACGGGCAGGTGCAGGACGTGGCGCGCCGGATCCAGTCGGAGTTCGGTCCCGTCGACGTGCTGGTCAACAACGCGGGCTTCGGCATTTTCGAGATGTTCAGGAACGCGCCGCTCGATCATATCGAGGCGATGATGGATACGAATTATATGGGCATGGTTCGCTGCACGAAGGCGGTGTTGCCGTCGTTCCTCGCGCGGCGGGACGGGCACATCGTCAACATCGCGTCCATCGCCGGCAAGTTCGCGACGCCGAAGTCGACCGGGTACTCCGCTTCGAAACACGCGGTGCTGGGCTTTACGAACGCGCTTCGGCTCGAGCTGGCGGGCACCGGAGTCGCCGTGTCCGCGGTCAATCCCGGCCCGATCGACACGCCGTTCTTCGAGATCGCCGATCCGCAAGGCCACTACGTGCGCAATGTGCGCCGGTTCATGATGAAGCCGGAGAAGGTGGCGGAGCGGATCGTGAAGGTGATCGAGACGCGCAAGGCCGAGATCGATCTGCCGCTGGCCGCGGCGATCGGCGTCAGGCTGTACCACCTGTTCCCGCGGATCGGCGACCGGGTGGCCGGCAAGTGGCTGGACCGAAAATAGCAGGGTACGCAAATACACGGAGGGACACCATGGAGAAGGATTGGACATCGCTCGGGGTGAGGCCGTCGCTGGCCGGGCGGCTCGCGCAGGCGGGGTTTGCCGAACCGGCGCCGGTGCAGGCAGCGGCGATTCCGCCCATGCTGGAAGGCCGGGACGTCTGCGTGCGGTCGCACACGGGCAGCGGCAAGACGCTGGCCTACCTGCTGCCGGCGCTGCAGAAGATCGAGACGGACAAGCCCGAGCTGCAAGCGCTCGTCATGGCGCCGACGCAGGAGCTTGCGATGCAGATCGTGCGCGAGGCCGAACGGTTCGGCGGCCCGGAAGGCGTTCGCGTGCAGCAGCTGATCGGCGGGGCGTCGGTCGGGCGGCAGATCGACGGGCTGAAAAAGAAGCCGCATCTCGCGGTCGGGACGCCGGGACGGCTGCATGAACTGCTCAAGATGCGCAAGCTGAAGCTCCATGCGGTGAAGCTGCTCGTGCTGGACGAGGCGGACCAGATGTTCGCGCTCGGCTCGACGAAGGAGCTGGAAGCGGTGCTCGGGGCCGTGCCCGCGGATCGGCAGCTCGCGTTCTTTTCGGCGACTTTGCCGCCGGAGACGCTTGCGCTCGCGGAACGGCTGATGCGGGAGCCCGTTCGGATCGACCCGGCCCCCGAGAGACGGCTGCCGGACTCGATCCGTCATTACGCGATCCGCGCCGAGCGGCGCGACTGGTTCGAGACGGTGAAGCGGCTGCTGTATGCGCTGAAGCCGCCGTCGGCGCTCATCTTCATCGACCAGACGGACCAGATCGCGCACTGGGAAGCGCGGCTGCGCTACGAAGGGTTCGCGGCGGGCGCGTTGTACGGCGACGCGGACAAGCTGACGCGGTCGCAGACGCTCGAGCGGCTGCGGGACGGGAAGCTGCGTGTCGTGATCACGACGGATGTCGCGGCCCGGGGCATCGACATCCCGGAGCTGGCGCTCGTCGTCAGTCTCGGCGCGCCGACGGACGCCGAGCGCTACATCCACCGCGCCGGGCGGACCGGACGGATGGGCCGCGAAGGGACGGTCGTGCTGCTCGCGGATGATCGTGAATGGAACCGGGTCGGGAAGCTGGCCCGCAAGCTCGGCATCGCGATCGAAGAACGCGAACTGTATGGCGGCGAACTGACGGATCCGGCCGTCAGACGGCGCGGTTCCGCGCGCGTCGGCGCGGAAGCGGGCAAAGCCGCCTTGTCTGCGACGCGCAAATCCGCCGGGAGTCGCGCGGCATCGAAGCCGGCGAAACCGGACCCCGGGAACGGGGATGGCCGCGCCGGCAAGCCCGTCACCCGCGCGAAACCGGACGCTTCCCGCAAGGAGAAGCGCGCGGAAGCGGTTCGCGCGCCGGCCGCCGGCAAGTCGGGGCGACGTGAGCGCGAGATCGACAGGAAGAACAAGGGCGCGCCGCGATGGCTGAAGGCGAAATGGGAAAGCGCGGGCCGGCCTGAGAAAGAATAGCGTAACGCGTTTTTTTGCTCCTTCCCCCTCAAACCGCCGGCGGGTTGCGAATGTTGTAGACGTACGACCCGGCGCGCTGGTCGGATGGACATAACATACGACTCGGGAAGGAGGATGCAGCGGCGATGCAAAGCTCTGCATGGAGAAAAACCGTCATTTCGGCCCTGGCCGTCATTACCCTGTTCGGAGGAGCCGCCTCGGCTTTCGCGGACGGCAAGGGCAAGGGACCTGACAAAGGAGCCAAAGGAAACAACTATCGTTACGACGAGCGGAAGCCGTCGGACCGCAAGTCTTCGAACGAGATCGTCATCCGGCTGCAATTCAAGGACGAAAACGAACTGAAATGGGCGCTGGTTCCGATCATGCGCCTCGCGTCGAAGGGCGTGTTCACCGGCTACGAGGACGGCACGTTCAAGCCGAATCAGACCGTCTCGCGCATCGAGGCGCTGACGGCCGCCGTCCGGCTGATGGGGCTGCGCGCCCAGGCCGAGTCGGCGGAAGAAATGCGGACGGAACTGCATTTCAAGGACGCGGACAAGATCGTGAAACAGTATCCGTGGGCGGTCGGCTATGTGGCGGTCGCGGTGGAAAACGGGCTGTTCGCCGAGACGGAGGACAAGGTGCATCCCGAGAAACCGGCCGACCGGCTGTGGGCGACGATCCTGCTTGTGAAGTCGCTCGGTCTGGAAGAGGAAGCGAAGAAGAAGCACAACACTTCGCTGCCGTTCAAAGACGCGAAGGACATTCCGGCCGGCGCCGTCGGCTATGTGGCGGTCGCCGTCGAAAAGGGGCTCGTCACCGGCTATCAGGACGGCACGTTCAAGCCGAACCGGCCGGTGACGCGGGCGGAGCTCGCGGCGCTGCTTGACCGGACGGACAGCCAGTTGCCGGGCGCAAAGGACGAGCGGACGGTAACGGGCGTGGTGAAGGCGTCGACGACCGGCGCCATCGTGGTCACCCGGTCGGACAACACCGACGTTGTGCTGCCTATTGCCATGAACGCGTTCATTTTCCGCGCGGGGGCGAAGGTCGATGCGTCCGCGCTGCGGGCGGGCGACAAGGTGTTCGTCCTGACCCATAACGGCGAGGCCGTCTTCATCGAGGTGACGCAGGCCGCGTCGCCATCGAACACGTTCACGGACGCCGGCATCCTGAACTCGGTCACCCTGAACGCGGAGGGCCGGTTGGCAACGATCTCGCTGATGAAGGCGACCGACGGCGGCACGCTGGCCGTCATCTACAACGTGTCGCACAACGTCCGGATCTTCGGCGACGCTTCGCTGCTTGTCGCCGGAAGTTCCGTCGAAGTGTCCGGGACGAATTCGACGGTGACGAAAATTGTGATCAAGTCCTGAGGACGCGCCCGTTCCAGGTCGCATGAACAGGGGCTGCCCGTCTGGCTTCCGCCCGCCGCGGACGAGGACGGAGCGGCCCCTTGCGGCGCGTGGCGTTGTGGCCGTCCCTTCCGGCGCGTGGCGTTGTGGCCGTCCCTTCCGTCGCATGGCGGTGTGGTCATTCCTTCCGGCGCATGGCGGTGTGGCCGTCCCTTGCGGCGCGTGGCGTTGTGGCCGTCCCTTCCGGCGCGTGGCGGTGTGGTCATTCCTTCTGGCGCGTGGCGTTGTGGCCGTCCCATTCGGCGCGTGGCGGTGTGGTCATTCCTTCCGGCGCATGGCGGTGTGGCCGTCCCTTCCGGCGTCTCGGCGCGTTCTTTGTGGCTCGGGCCGGGATAGTGTCTTTCCTGCGTTTCGGCCGGCTTTTGCGAGGATCGGGATCACCGTCCCTTTCGGTGCCGCGGCTGTTTTTTTGAAGTGGCTGTCCAGGTTTCGGTATAATGTGGAGACAAGGCAGGTGATCTGATGGAGCCGCTTGTCGTCGTCGAGGATCTGTCGGGCGGATACAGCCCGCGGCGGCCCGTTCTGCATGGCTTGACCTTCAAGGTCATGCCGGGCGAGATGGTCGGGTTGATCGGCCTGAACGGCGCGGGGAAAAGCACGGCGATCCGGCATCTGCTCGGGTTGATGAAGCCGCTTGCGGGCACGGTCCGGATCGGCGGCGTCACGCTGGAGGAGGATGCGGAGCGGTATCGCCGTTCCTTCGCCTATGTGCCGGAGACGCCGTTGCTTTTTGACGAGCTGACGGTGCAGGAACATCTGCGTCTGACCGCGATGGCCTACGGGATTGAGGAGCCGGTGTACGCCGGGCGGGCGGAACGGCTGCTCGCCGAATTCCGCATGGCGGACAAGCGGACCGCGTTCGCGGCGCACCTGTCCAAAGGCATGAAGCAGAAAGTGATGATCATGAACGCGCTGCTTGCCGCTCCCCCGCTCTATCTGATCGACGAGCCGTTCCTCGGGCTTGATCCGCTCGGCGTGCGGTCGCTTCTCGAACGGCTGGAAGCGGAAAAGCGCTCCGGCTCGGCGATCCTGATGAGCTCTCACATTCTGTCGACGCTCGAGGCGTACTGCGACCGCTATCTGGTGTTGCATGACGGACGGCTGATCGCTTCGGGAACGCTCGATGAGCTGAGGGAGACGGCCGGGATGCCCGGCGCGCCGCTCGAACGGCTGTTCTTCCGGTTCGTCGCCCCGGAAGGGGATGCCTATGGAGCCTGATCTGGCGGCGCTGTACCGCGGGCGTGCGGGGGAGTGGCGCAAGGCCGTCGCGCCTTACGTCCGCGACGTGGCAAGGAGCGGGTTCCCCGCGATCGTCGTGCTGGCCGCGCTCGCGTTGCTGAGCGGCTACACGGCGTTTCTGGAGGATGTGCCGGAGGGGTTTCCGATCGTCGGCGTCGGGACCGGGTTGTTGACGCTGCTGCTGATGTGGTCGCCTTTGCGGACGTTTTTGCGGCCGGCTGACGCCGTCTTCCTGATGCCGCGCGAGCATGAGATGGGGCGGTATGTGCGGCTTGCCTGGCGGAGGGGGTATATTGCGGGCGGCGCGCTGCTGCTCGCGGCTTGCCTGCTTTACTTGCCGCTTTACCGGCAGGGGGGATCGCCGACGGGAGGGGCCGCGCTCGTCCCGGTGCTGCTCGCGTTGAAGGCGGCGAGCGACGCCGGAGCATGGCAGGAGCGGCGGATCGCGTTCGCGGCCGCCAGGCGACTGTGCCTGTCGCTTCGCGCGGCGCTGATGCTGGCGGCGGTCTACGCGCTGCTCGCGAAGCCTTTGGAGGGGGCGCTCGGGTTCGCGGCTGCCGCCGCCGCGCTGCAGGCTGCCGTCTGCCGGTTGCCGGCCAGGCACCGGTTCCCGTGGCAGCGGCTTTTCGATGAGGAGGCGCGGACGCGGCGGCGGTACGAGCGGTTCTTCCGCTCGTTCACCGATTTGCCGGCGGAAGGGGAAGCGCCGGCCCGGCGGCCGTACGCGGCCCGTGCCGCCGGGTGGATCCGGCACAGCCGGGAGAATACATACTTGTACCTGTATGCGCTGACGGTTGCGCGTTCCGATCTCGGCGGCATGCTGATCCGCCTGACCGCCGTCGGCGCGCTGGCCGGCGCGGTCGCGGGCTCGAGCGGCGCCCTGGCGGGCTGGGCGGGAGCGCCGGTCGCCTGGCTGTTCGCCCTGGCGGCGGGGGTGCAGGCGGGCACGGTGCGCCAGGCGCATCGGCACGCGGTGTGGCGGCATCTGTTTCCGCTGCCCGAGGCCGATCGCGGTCGCGCGGCCTTGCGCGTCGCCGTCGCCGCGCATCTCGCCTGCGCCGTGCCGCTCGGCCTCGCCGCCGCGCTGCCCCCGGCGTTCGCCGGCCGCTGGCTGCCGACGGCCGCCGCGCTTGCCGGCTGCCTCGCGCTCGTGCCGGCGATGGCGCTGCGCCTGCGCCGCACCTTGGCGCGCGAGGCGATGGAAGACTAGCCGCGCGGCAAGGTGATGGGATTTGGCACTGCGCGTAACGGTCCATGGGACCGTTAGCGGGGGATGCCGGAGCGATTGGGCGGCTCTAACGGTCTGCGGGACTGTTAGGAGTGGTTGCCGGACGGTGCAGGCAGCTTGGAGCTGCATGCAACGGAACGGTGTTCCGTTAGCGGGGTTTCCGGTGCGCGCGCGGATGTGCTAACGGAACGTGGTTCCGTTAGGAGCGGGTTCCGGACGTTGCCGGCGGTCAGGAGCCGCGTGCAACGGAACGGTGTTCCGTTAGCGGGGTTTCCGGTGCGCGCGCGGATGCGCTAACGGAACGTGGTTCCGTTAGGAGTGGTTGCCGGACGGTGCCGGCGGTCAGGAGTCGCATGCAACGGAACGGTGTTCCGTTAGCGGGGTCTCCGGTGCGCATGCGGATGCGCTTAACGGAACGTGGTTCCGTTAGGAGCGGGTTCCGGACGCTGCCGGCGGTCAGGAGCCGCATGCAACGGAACGGTGTTCTGTTAGCGGGGTCTCCGGTGCGCGTGCGGATGCGCTTAACGGAACGTGGTTCCGTTAGGAGCGGGTTCCGGACGCTGCCGGCGGTCAGGAGCCGCGTGCAACGGAACGGTGTTCCGTTAGCGGGGTCTCCGGTGCGCGCGCGGATGCGCTTAACGGAACGTGGTTCCGTTAGGAGCGGGTTCCGGACGCTGCCGGCGGTCAGGAGCCGCATGCAACGGACCGTGTTTTAGAGACACGACACATACCCCTTACAAACACAAGGAGGCGATCTCATGCGAGATCCGCGTGTGGAACAGTTGGCCAAGGTGCTCGTCGGCCATTCGATCAAGGCGAAGCCCGGCGAGCGCGTGCTTATCATCGGCAACGCCGAGACGGCGCCGCTGATCAAGGAGACGTACCGCGAGGTGCTGCGGGCAGGCGCCCATCCGATTTTGCAGGTCGGGCTGGCGGAGCTCGACAAGATTTTCTTCGACGAGGCGAACGACGAGCAGCTTCAGGACATCGAAGTGATGGAGTGGCTCTATCACCGGGCAGACGCCCTCATCCGCATCCTCGGCGGCGCCAACAACAAGGAGTTGACCGGCGTCGATCCGCAGCGCCTGACCGCCCGCCGCCGAGCGACGGGAAAGCTGACCGAATACCTGATGAAGGGCGGTGCGCGCTGGGTGGTGACGCTGTTCCCGACGCAGGCACAGGCGCAGGACGCCGAAATGTCGCTGGAGGAGTACGAGGACTTCGTCTTCTCGGCGACGAACGTCGACTACGTGGAAATGGAGCGGTCGATGCGATCCGTCGCCGAACGATTCGACCGGGCGAGCAAGGTGCGGATCGTCGGAAAGGAGACGGACCTCACCGTCGACATCGCGGGCCGCAAAGGCATTGTCTGCGCCGGGGAGAACAACGTGCCGGACGGCGAAATCTTCTACTCGCCGAACCATCTGCTCACCGAAGGCCGCATCTACTATGACTGGCCGACCGTCTACAACGGCCGCGAGATCAGCGGCATCCGGCTCGTTTTCGAAAAGGGCCGCGTTATCCAGGCGTCCGCCGAGAAGGGCGAAGACGCGCTGCTGGCCGCCCTTGACACGGACGAAGGTGCGCGCTATCTCGGCGAGCTCGGCATCGGCATGAACTTCGGCATCACACGCCCGACGAAGGACATCCTGTTCGACGAGAAGATCGGCGGCTCCGTCCACCTCGCGCTCGGCCGCGCCTACGAGGAAGCGGGCGGCGGCAACCAGTCCGCGATCCACTGGGACATGGTGAAAAATCTGAAGGACGGCGGCGAAATTCATCTCGACGGCGAGCTGGTGCAGAAGGACGGCAAGTGGCTGTTTTAGGATGGCTAGCGGCTGGTTGCGGAACGTCGGCCTGCGGTAAACGGACAGACCGGTAATGGCCAACCGGCGCGAAAACCGGACTGAACGGAAACGGTCAACCGGCGGCAACCGGCAGACCGAAAATGGCAAATCGGCGGCTACCGGGCAAACTCAACTGGTGAAAACGGACAGCCCAAAAACGGACAATCGGCGCGGAAACCGGCCTGATCGGAAACGGTCAACCGGCGGCAAACGGACAGACCGGGAACGGCCAACCGGCGCGGAAACCAGATTGACCGGGAACGGCCAACCGGCGCGGAAACCAGACTGACCGGAAACGGCCAATCGGCGCGGAAACCGGCCTGAACGGAAACGGTCAATCGGCGGCAACCGGCAGACCGAAAACGACAAATCAGCGGCTGCCGGGCAGACTCAACTGGTGAAAACGGCCAGCCCGAAAACGGCCAACCGGCGCGGGAACCGGACAGACCGAAAACCGGTCAACCGACGACACCCGTACAGGAGACCCAAAAGAAATTCAGGGAACTGCGCACTTAAAGGGAACCGCGCAGCCGGACGCAGGTTCGAAACGGCAAACGAAAACCCGCAGCGAGCGGCGCATGCAACTTTGGCATCGCACCGTCCTGCGGGTTTTTCGTCGCAGACGTCAAACCTTGCGTTTTTGCATCACGCAGACGTAAAACCGTGCGTTTTTGCATCATAAACGTCGAACCGTGCGTTTTTGCTCCGCAAATGTCAAGCCTTGCCTTCCTTCACATCCAGCACGGCCCGGTGGATTGTGTCGAACAGCTCCTCGATGTGCTCCACCTCGATGCACGAGAACGCGACGCGCAGATCCGTCTCGCCCAGCGCGATCGTGCCGACGCCGTAGGCGTCGAGCAGCCGCTGCCGCACCTTCTCGGCGGACACGCCGGTCAGCTTCAGGCACATGAAGTAGCCGGAGTTGAACGGGTAGTACTCCCACGCGCCCGCGTACCGTCCGCTGTCGAGCAGCTCCTTCACGCGGTTCGCGCGCCGTTTCATGATGTTGTACTTCTCCAGCTTCTGCTCGTCGAACTCCGGCGACTGCAGCGCGCGCAGCACGAACGTCTGCGACGGATGCGGCCCGCTCGAGATCGTCGCGCGGATGATGCCGAGCGTCTTCTGCTCGAGAGCGGCAAGCAGTTCTTCCGACTCCGACGCGTAGGTGATGAAGCCGACGCGGAAGCCCCAGACGTACTCCTCCTTCGTCGCCCCGTCGATCTTCACGGGCAGGACGCGGGGATGCAGGCCGGCCAGCTTGCCGAACAGCGATTCGTGCAGCGAATCCTCGAAGAACAGGGCGAAATACGCGTCGTCCGTCACGGTCACGACGTTCACGCCGGCGTCGGCTGCTTCCCGGATGGCGGCGACGATCTCGTCGCCCTCTTCGCGGTTCGGCGTGTAGCCCGTCGGGTTGTTCGGGAAGTTCAGGATGACGATCGCCTTGCCGCCCTTCTCCTTCCGGGACAGGATCGCGTCGCGCAGCCCGGCGCTGTTGAACCGGTTCCGCCCGTCGTAGAGCGGATATTGCACGATCTCGGCGCCGCGGCGGACGCCGAAGGTCAGCTCGTAGTTCTCCCAGTTCTTGTCGGGAATGATCACCGCGTCGCCCGGGCCGGCGAACAGATCGGCGACGATGCTGAGCCCGTGCGTCAGCGCGTTCGTCACGATCGGCAGGCCAAACGGCTTGCCCTGAAGCGACGGATTATCCTTCAGCAGCTTCTCGCGCCAAACCTTGCGCAGGTCGGGCTTGCCGGCCGGCGGGGCGTAGTCGTACAGATCCTTCGGATCATATTCGGACAGCGTGCGCTGGATGACGTCGAGATGCATCGGCTTGCCGTTTTCCATCGCGATGCCGATCGTCGCGTTGAAGCGGTTCGCCTTCGCGCGCGCCTCGGCCGACTGGCTGATGATCCCCACTTTCGGAAAATAGATCGCGCGCCCCAAATCCGACAACATGGCGTACACGTGGGCGTTCTCGCGTTCAATGATCTCGTTCAATTGTCTGGCCAACGGGTTGATGGTCAATCGTACCTCGCATCCTTTCCGAGAAAGCTGTCGTCCGGGCAGCCGGACAACGTCCGATGCCGAATATTATAACATTGCATGCGGCCGGATTGCCAAGAAAAACCGAACGATGGAACGCCGCAATCCCGTCCGTTCATGCGAAAATCCCGCGGCATGCCGTGTTGCGCGCCGTTTCCAGGCTGATGTATGATGGGTGCAGAACGCTGCGGACATGAAAGAGGTGGCGACATGCTGAACCTGTCACCGGATTCGCTTGTACTGCTGCCGTGGGTGGCCAAGATCAGCTGCGAGCCCAACTGGCGCTGGCAGAAACGGGAGAAGCCGATGCCCAACTACGATCTGTTCTACGTCTGGAGCGGCCAGGGATGGCTCGAGCTCCACGACAAGACGTACGAGATCGGCACGGGGAGCTGCTTCCTGTTCCGTCCCGGCGACCATCCGACCGCGACGCACAATCCGCAGAAACCGCTCGTCCTCACCTATATTCATTTCGATGTGACGGAACCGGTCGAGATCATCCCGAAGCCGTACCGGGTGCTCCAGGAGACGGTCGAATTCGAACATCTGCTGTCCCGGTACGTGCGCATGTTCCTCTTCAAGACTTACGCTTCCGAGGAAGAAGCGCGCCTCATCCTGAAACTGCTGCTCATCCATCTGCTGCGTGAAGACTACGGCCAGCCCCAGGAGAAAAAGGCGAGCAACCACCTGACCGAAACGATCCACGAGATCGCCAACTACATCCGCCAGCATCCGGGCATGCAGCACCGCGTCGAGGATCTGGCGAGACGCGCCAATCTGTCGCCGCGCTACTTCGCGATCAAGTTCAAGGAACTGACCGGCATGTCGGTGCAGCAGTATCTGATCCGCTCCCGGATCGAACGCGCGCAGCATCTCTTGATGCACACCGGGATGAACGTGACGGAAGTGGCGGACGCCCTCGGGTACCGCGACATCTTTTTCTTCAGCCGGCAATTCAAGCAATATACGGGCAAGAGCCCGTCCGAAGTGCGTTAAGCGAAGCCGTCCGCGGAAATCCGACCGTCGGGCGGCTTCATGGTCTTGGCACCCGCGGGCGGTACCGCTCCATCAGTTCGATTGTCTCGCCGTCGAGCGGCAGTCCGCGCTCCATCAGCCCGGCGGCGACCTTCTCGCGCTTCTCGTCCTTCATGTTCTGGCCGAACTTGAACTTGGCGGTGATGTCGTTCGGCACCAGCTTCAGCACGGCGACGCCCTTGAGTTGCGGCGCGTACCGCGGATCGTCGGGCCGGATCGGCTCATAGCCGCCTTCCGGCTGCAGTTTCCGCATCAAGGCCTCCAGGGCCGAGGCTTTCTCCGCCACATCCTCGACGACTTCGATGGAGCCCGTGATGATTACCGATTTGTACCAGGCCGACGCCGGACACGCCATGACCGGGTCGGTGAAGTACGACGGAATGATGGCGTATTCCTTCGCGACGGCGAAGGCGACATGCGGATGATGCCGGATGGATTCCATTTTCTCCCCGATCCGGCTGCCGTGAAAATACACCGCCCCGTTCGCGTACACGAAATTGAGCGGCGTGATGCCCGGCCTTCCGTCCGCGCGGATCATCGACAGAAAGCCGAAGCTCGACTCCTCCAGAAACGACTCGATCTCCTGATGCTCCGTCATTTCGAATTCCCGTCTTCTCATGCCGAAATCCCCCCAATCGTGTGAAATTGATCATAAACTGACAATTGACAGAACAACAGGGCCAATTCATAGTTAAAAAACAGGTCCAATTTTCGCCGGGAAGCCGGAGGGAGAAGCGATGAACGGTTTCGAGATCGCGGTCAAGCCGCTGTACGAGCGGTTTCTGGAGGAAGGTTGCGGCAAGCGGGACGCGCTCTACGAGGCGATCCGCGCCGCGATGCTGGCGGGCGCGGTGCCGGAAGGCTCGCGGCTCCCGGCGACGCGGCAGCTCGCCGCTTTGTTCGGCGTTTCCCGCGGGGTGGCCGCGGCGGCGTACGACATGCTGCACGCGGACGGGTATGTGCGGACTTCGGTCGGTTCGGGGACGTACGCGGCCTATCGCGCGCCGGTCGGCGGCCTTCGCGGAGCGGGACCGGACCGTCAGGCGCGTCATGCGGCGGACGGGGGTGAACGGAAGGTGCGGTTGTCCGCGCTGGGCTCCAGGGTCGTGGCGGCGGGCGGCCTCATGCGGCTTGCGCGGGAACAGCGCTCGCCGTACGATCTCAGAATCGGACGTCCGGTGATCGCGGATTTTCCGTACGACGACTGGAAGCGGGCCGTCTACGCGGAGATTCGGCGTTTTCCGGGACGGATGCAGGAGGACGCGTTCCGGGCCGAAGGCCACGAGCCGCTCAGGATCGCGATCGCCCGCCATCTGGCGACAACGCGGGGCATCCGCGCCACTCCCGATCAGATCGTCGTGACGAACGGGTCGATGCAGGCGATCGCGCTGATCGCGATGCTGCTGCTCGATCCGGGCGATCCCGCCGTCGTCGAGGATCCGGGTTATCCGGGAACATGGGCGTCGGTGGAAGCGGCGGGCGGACGGTTGATCGCCGCGAGGGTGGACAAGCAGGGCATCGTGCCGGAGGACTGGCCGGCGCGGCTCCTGTTCGTCACGCCGGGCCGGCAGTTCCCGACCGGCGGCGTGCTGCCGATGGACCGGCGCGCGGCGCTGCTCGCATGGGCGGCGCGGCGGAACGCCGTCATCGTCGAGGACGATTACGACAGCGAGTTCCGCTGGGGCGGGCGTCCGGTGGAGCCGCTCAAGGCGATGGACCAGGGCGGCAGCGTGATCTACATCGGCACGTTCTCGCGGACGATGCTGCATGACGTCCGGATCGGCTTCGCGGTGCTGCCCGACGGGCTTGCCGGGTCGTTCCGCCGGGCGAAGGCGTGGATCGAGCCGCATCCGACGGATCTGATCTGGCAGCGGGCATTGGCGCGTTTCATGGCGACGGGCGCGTACGCCCGTCATCTGCGGCGCATGCAGCGCATTTGCGGGATGCGGTTGCTGCGGTTCCGCGCGCGGATGGAGGCGCTGCCGGGAGCGCCGTTCGACTGGTACCCGAGCGTCAGCGGAACGCATGTGTACGGGGAATGGCGCGGGGAGCCCGGCGGATACGACGCGTTCCGGGAGGCCTGCGGAGAACTGGGCGTCGCCTGGACGGACGGGCGGCGGTACCGGCTGGCGCCGTCGGCGCGGCGCGGCGCGCTGTTCGGCTTCGCCCATCTGGACGAGCGGACAATGGACGCGGCCGTGGAGCGGATGGCCGACGCGCTGCGGCGCCTGGGCTTCCGGTGAGGCTTCGGCGGCGGTCCGGACGGGGAAGGGCGGACACGGCGGGATGCCAAGGGCGGATATGTTGGGATGCGGCGGGCGTGTATGGCGGGATGCCAAGGGCGTGTATGGCGGGATGCCAAGGGCGCGTATGGCAGGATTCCAAAGGCGTGTATGGCGGGATGCGGCGGGCGTTATTTTGGGACCGGGCGGTCAGGACCTGGCGACCAGACGGCCTAGCGCTTCGCCCATGCGGACCTTGTCGCCGGGCCCGAGATCGCCGCGCGGTTCGAACGTCCCGTCCTCGGTGAGCAGGACGACGGTCGAGCCGAATTCGAACCAGGCCAGCTCGCCGCCGCGCACCAGCCGGTCCGCGGTCGGATCGGCGTAGCGGATGCCGCAGACGTTGAGCGCGCCGACCTTCACGACGGCCGTCTCGCCCGCTTCGTGGCGGATGTAGGTGACGAGCCGCTCGTTCCGGCTGAGCACCCGCGGCATGTGGGTGAGGCCGAAATCGTTCACGGGATAGACGCGCCCCGGCAGGTGCGCGCGCTCGACGATGACGCCGTCGACCGGCGAATGAATGCGGTGGTAGTCGGACGGGCTCAGGTAGAGCACGATGCCGTAGCCGTTCCGGTAACTTTCCGCGCGCGGACTGAAGCCGAGCAGCTCGTCGATCGTGTAGTCCTGGCCCTTGATGTTGAAGATCGTCCCCTGGCGGAGCGGCCCCATGCCGGTGATCCGCGCGTCGACCGGGCTGACCAGGACGCCGGGGCGGGCGTCGACCGGACGCGTCCCGGGCTTCAGCCGGCGGGTGAAGAATTCGTTCAGCGTCGCGTATTCGCCGAGCGGCTTCTCGGCTTCTTCCACCGCGATGCCGTACGCGCGGGCGAACCGCGGAATGAGCAGCCGGCTGGCCGGCGAGTGGGCGATGCGGCCGGCGAGGCGCGATATCCATCGGCGCGAACCGAGTTCCGTCAACGTTTTCAGCAGCCATTTGCTCATGGGCGCCAGCACCTTCCCCGTGGGCTTCTTTTGCCGCCTAGTGTGCCATAATGCCGGGGACAAATCAATAGATGCGCGCGGCCGGCCGGGCAATCGTCGTGCATGCTGCATATGTTGCTGGAAGGGACGCAGCAGAAGGGAGGTCGGGCCGATGACCCTCAAGCGGGTGGCCTTCGTCACGCCCGGATCGTTCGTCATTCCTTCGCCCGGCGCCAGCTCGGTCGAGCGCGTCATCGAATACCTCGCCCCCCGGCTGGACCGGCGGCGGTTCGAACCGCGGATCTACGGCCGAACGGGGCGCGGGGTTTCCCGCGTCGGTTCGCTCGGCGGCGTGCGGATCGAGCGATTTCCCGCCGCCGACAAGGGGGCGTATGTCCGCGCGGTCGGCAGGGCGATGGCGAAGTTCCGTCCGTCGCTGATCCAGGTGGAGAACCGTCCGCTGTACGTGCTCAGGCTGAGGCGCCGTTTTCCCCGCACGAAAATATGGCTCAGCCTCCAGTCGAAAACGTTCATCGGGAAGCGGTACATCGGGCGGGCGGCGCTGAAGCGGAGTCTGGCGGCCGCCGACCGGGTGCTCGTCAACAGCGACTGGCTGCGCCGGACGGTGGCGGCGAGGTGTCCGGAGGCGGCGGGCAAGCTGCGCGTCGTCCATCTTGGCGTGGATACGGAGCGCTTCCGGCCGCCATGGGATTCGGGATGTGACGAGCGGAGGCGCAGGCTGCGCGAAGCCCGCGGCTGGACGGACCGGACGGTCGTGCTGTTCATCGGACGGCTCATCCCGCGCAAGGGCGCGCATCATCTGCTGGCCATTCTGCCGAAGCTGGCCGAGGCGCATCCGGACGTGCTGCTCGTCATCGTCGGCAGCCCGTTCTACGGCTCGCACCGGGAGACGGCCTATTCGCGGCGGCTGAAGCGGATGGCGCGCGGGATGAAGCGGCACGCGGTCTTCGTGCCTTACGTGCCGTACACGAAGGTGCCCGACTGGTTCCTCGCGGCCGACATCGCGGTCGTGCCGTCGAAGCCGGGCGAGGCGTTCGGCCTCGTCAATGTCGAGGCGATGGCGAGCGGGCTGCCGGTCGTCGCCTCGCGGGTCGGCGGCATCGTCGAGGTGGTCGAGGACGGCGTGACGGGGGACCTCGTCGATCCGGCGAACATGGAGGCGGAACTGCTCGCGCGGATCGGCGAGCTTGCGCGCGATCCGGAGCTTCGCCGCCGGATGGGCGCGGCCGGCAGGAAGCGGGTCGAGGAGCGGTTCACGTGGGACCGGACCGCCGAGGCGTGGATGGAGTTGGTGGAGCGGGAGTAGCTAACACGTTATCGCATTGCGGCCGGACCTATCGGTTTTTTGCAACACTGGTTGACAGTTGCAGGGAACTCCCGTATAGTCAGAATCGAATCCACTAGGGGCGCCCTAACGGGCTGAGATAAGGCGCTAGCGCCTTGGTCCCTTCGAACCTGATCTGGGTAATGCCAGCGTAGGAAAGTGGGAAAAGGCTTCGGAATACGATGCAGCACGCCGCGATTGCGGCGGGTGTCCGGCGCGCAAACGACCGCCCGCCGTATGCCCGTCGTGCGCCTGCCGTGCGTCTGTCGTGCGCGAATTGAGCCGCTTCCCCGGGAAGCGGCGTTTTGCGTATGCGGGAGATTGCCGCGGGAATGGCGGGCAAGGCGTGCATTGACACGCGGCGGACAGCGGGAGCCGGACAACGGCGGATCGATCCGCGAACGCCTCGGCGAGCCGCCCGCGAGCCGCGGCGCGGACCGCGACGCCCGGATGCCGTGACGGCCGTCCGATCGCTTCGGCGACAACCGCGCCCCGCGGTCCGGCCGTCCGGCAACGGCGCGCATGGGCGGGCGGGTTGCCCCCGGCGCTCTGTGCCGCGCGCACCGAACCGAAGTCGCCAACGCTGGCCTCCTATTGGATTCGCATCATCCAAACGGGAGGTCTTTTTTCATGCCCATCGAGCTCTCCGCATCCCCGATCCCCGGCAGCCGGAAAGTCTACGTCGCCGGCAGCCGCCCCGACCTGCACGTGCCGATGCGCGAAGTCGCGCTCGCGCCGGGCCGGACGTCCAACGGCGAAGAGACGCCCAACGCGCCGGTCCGCCTGTACGACACGAGCGGGCCGTACACCGACCCCGAGGCTGTCATCGACATCCGCCGGGGTCTTGCGCCGGTGCGCGCCGCCTGGATCGCCGAGCGCGGCGACACCGAGGCGTATGAAGGCCGCCCCGAGCGGCCCGAGGACAACGGCTGGCGCACTCCGGAACAGGCGGAGCGCGCGGGCGTCGAGCGGTTCCCCGGCCCGCCGAGGCGGCCGCTGCGCGCGAAGCCCGGCCGCGCCGTCACCCAGATGCACTACGCGAGGAAAGGCATCATCACGCCCGAGATGGAGTTCGCCGCGATCCGCGAAAGGATGGACCCGGAAGTCGTCCGCGCCGAAGTGGCCGCCGGGCGCGCGGTCATCCCGGCGAACGTCAACCATCCCGAGAGCGAGCCGATGATCATCGGGCGCAAGTTCCACGTCAAGATCAACGCGAACATCGGCAACTCCGCCGTCGCCTCCTCCATCGAGGAGGAAGTCGAGAAAATGGTCTGGGCGACCCGCTGGGGCGCCGACACGATCATGGACCTGTCCACCGGGCGCAACATCCACGCGACCCGCGAATGGATCATCCGCAACTCGCCCGTGCCCGTCGGCACCGTGCCGATCTACCAGGCGCTCGAGAAGGCCGGCGGCAATCCCGCCGATCTGACCTGGGAGATTTACCGCGACACGCTGATCGAGCAGGCGGAGCAGGGCGTCGACTACATGACGATCCACGCGGGCGTGCTGCTCCGCTACATTCCGCTCACGGCGAAGCGGGTGACGGGCATCGTCTCGCGCGGCGGCTCGATCATGGCGGCCTGGTGTCTCGCGCACCACGAGGAGAACTTCCTGTACACCCGTTTCCGCGAAATTTGCGAGATTCTGCGCGCCTATGACATTACGGTGTCCCTCGGCGACGGCCTCCGCCCCGGCTCGATCGCCGACGCGAACGACGAGGCGCAGTTCGCCGAGCTCGAGACGCTGGGCGAACTGACGAAGATCGCTTGGGAGTACGACGTGCAGGTGATGGTCGAAGGCCCGGGCCACGTCCCGATGCACCTGATCAAGGAAAACGTCGACCGCCAGGCGGCCGTCTGCCACGACGCCCCGTTCTACACGCTCGGCCCGCTGACGACGGACATCGCGCCCGGCTACGACCACATCACCTCGGCGATCGGCGCCGCGATGATCGGCTGGTTCGGCACCGCGATGCTCTGCTACGTGACGCCGAAGGAACATCTCGGGCTGCCGAACAGGGACGACGTCAAGGAGGGCGTCATCGCCTACAAGATCGCCGCTCACGCCGCCGACCTCGCGAAGGGACACCCCAACGCTCGGGAATGGGACGACGCGCTCTCGAAGGCGCGCTTCGAGTTCCGCTGGCGCGACCAGTTCCATCTGGCGCTCGATCCCGAGCGGGCGATGGCGTACCACGACGAGTCGCTGCCGGCCGAAGGCGCGAAGACGGCCCATTTCTGCTCGATGTGCGGGCCGAAGTTCTGCAGCATGAAGATGACGCAGGAGCTTCGCGACTACGCGGCGAGCCGCGGCATGAGCCTCGGGGAGGCGGTCGAGGCGGGCCTCCGGGAGCGCGCCGGCGCGTTCCGTGAATCGGGAGGTCGCCTGTATGGCTGACGGCGGGCGGACGGATCAGGCGGGGGAAAAGAAACCCGCGGAACCGGAACGTTCGGCGGTTATGAGGGGCGTGGCGACGGAATGGCGGCATCCGGGGGGTCCGGCGGACCATGAAGCGGACCCTCGCCATTCGACGGACCCGGCGGACCGTGCGGCGGAAATCCCGGCTTTGAGCCCGGCTGAATCGGAGCGGTACAGCCGGCAGATCCGCTTTGCGCCGATCGGTCCCGACGGGCAGCGCCGGCTGCTCGGATCGTCGGTGCTGATCGTCGGGGCCGGCGCGCTCGGCGCATCGCTCGCGCAGCATATGGCCCGGGCCGGCGTCGGCCGGATCCGGATCGTTGACCGGGATTTCGTCGAGCCGAGCAACCTGCAGCGGCAGACGCTGTTCGACGAGGAAGACGCGCGGCTCGCGCTGCCGAAGGCGGCCGCCGCCGCGGCGAAGCTGAGGCGGATCAACAGCGGCGTCGCGATCGAGGCGCATGTCGCGGACGTCACGCCGGCGAACGCGGCGGCGCTCGCCGAGGGCGTCGACCTGGTCCTCGACGGGACGGACAACGCCGCGACGCGGCTCCTCATGAGCGGCGTCTGTTTCACCCTCGGCATTCCGTTCGTGTACGGCGGCGCGGTCGGCGCGTCGGGCATGAGCGCGATGCTTGTGCCCGGCGAGACGGCCTGCCTGCGCTGCCTGATCGGCGGGGACGGCGAAGCGGAGGAGGCGGGGACATGCGAGACGGAGGGCGTCATCGCGCCGGTCGTCGAACTCGTCGCCGCCCTGCAGGCGGCCGAAGCGCTGAAGTGGCTGTCCGGCCGCCGTGACGCGCTGCGCCGAACGTGGATTTCGGCGTCGCTCTGGCCGTTCGAGATCCGCGAATGGCGGCTGCCGGGGCCGGGGCGGGATTGCCCGTCATGCGGACGGGCGCGGCCGGCGGCGGAAGCGGGCGGCATGAGCCGCGAACCGGGAACGGCGCGGACGGAGCCGGACGCGGCGGGGGCCGTGATTGCGGGCAGGGGAGTTGCCGCCGGAGCCGGACGGGAGCGGAGCGGTGCGAACGAGGGGATTGTCGCCGGAGCCGGACGGGAGCGGACTTTCGCGCCGGCCGGCGTCGCGCCGCCGTTTGCCGGCCCGGTACGCGCCGCGGTGCTGTGCGGCCGCGACACGGTGCAGCTCGCGTTCGACCGTCCGCTGCCGCTGGACCGGATCGGGGAGCGGCTCGAGGCGGAAGGCTGCCGCATCACGCGCAACCCGTGGCTCATCCGGGCGGAGACGGGGGACGGCAGACGGTACGTTTTTTTCCGGAGCGAAGGGCGCGTGCTGGTGCAGGGGGTTGCGAGCGCGGACGAGGCGGTGCGCGGGCTGACGGCCTTGATGGATTTTCCGGATGAGGAAGGAGTGGCGGCGAGATGAAGCGGACGGCGTTCGATTTTCGGCTGTATGCCATTACGGGCGAGTCATACCATCCCGGACGGGACCTGATCGACGTGATGGAGGCGGCGATCCGCGGCGGCGCGGACATCGTGCAGCTCAGGGACAAGGAGACGCCGCCGTCGGAACTGCTCGCGAAGGCGCGCGCGCTCCGGGAGCTGACGCGGCGGTACGGCGTGCCGTTCATCGTGAACGATTACCCGGAGCTGGCGCTGGCGGCGGAGGCGGACGGGGTCCATCTCGGCCAGGAGGACATGCCGATCGAGGCGGCGCGCCGGATGCTCGGCGAGGGCAAGATCATCGGCATCTCGACGCATTCGATCGAGCAGGCGCGGGCGGCCGTGCGGGCGGGCGCCGACTACATCGGCGTCGGGCCGGTCTTTCCGACGCCGACGAAGCCGGGACGGCCGGCGGCCGGACTCGGATTCGTCCGGCAGGCCGCGGCGGAGATCGCGATCCCATGGGTCGCGATCGGCGGCATCACTTTGGACAACGCGGATGAGGTGCTGGACGCCGGCGCGCGCCGGCTGTGCGCGGTGTCCGCGATCGTCGGCAGCCCGGACCCCGAGGCGGCCAGCCGCGCGTTTCGGGCGCGGATCGATGCCCGGGAAGCGGCGCGGGCGTACGGGGCGGCGCAGGCGGGCAGTCCGGCCGTTGCGGGCGGAGCGGCCTACACGGGCGGAGCGGCCTACACGGGTGGAGCGGCGTATGCGGGCAGTCCGGCCGTCGCGGGCGGAGCGGCCTACACGGGCGGAGCGGCCTACACGGGTGGAGCGGCGTATGCGGGCAGTCCGGCCGTCGCAGCAGGAGCGGCGTATGCGGGCGGTACGGTTGCGGACGGCGGACCGATTCCGCTCCGGCTCAACGGGCGCGACACGGAGACGACGGCGCGGACGCTCGGCGAGCTGATCGAGCGGCACGGCCTCGCGGACCGGCGGATCGTCGCCGAGGTGGACGGCGAGATCGTCGCGCGGTCCGAATGGAGCCGGACGCCGCTCAAGGCCGGATCGACCGTGGAACTGGTGCATTTCAAGGGAGGGGGCTGATTCGGATGAACGAGTCGCCATATTCCGTGCCGCCGCTCGTCATCGGCGGGCGGCGCTTGCGGTCGCGGATTTTTCTCGGCACGGGGCGGTTCCCGAGTCCGGCGGTCATGCTCCAGGCGCTGGAGGCGAGCGGCGCGGAAGTCGTCACGTTCGCCGTCCGCCGGATCAACCTGGACGAGCCGGGCGACGACTCGGTGCTGCAGCATCTGGAAGACAGGGACCTCATCTGGCTGCCGAACACGTCGGGCGCGGCGAACGCCAACGAGGCGGTGCGCATCGCGAAGCTCGCCCGCGCCGCCGGGCTCGGCGACTGGATCAAGGTCGAGATCAGCGCCGATCCGCGCACGCTGCTGCCGGATCCGGTCGAGACGCTGAAGGCGACCGCGATGCTGGCGGATGCCGGGTTCACCGTGCTGCCCTACACGTCCGACGACCCGGTGCTGTGCCGGCGCCTCGCGGAGGCCGGGGCGGCCGCCGTCATGCCGGGGGGCTCGCCGATCGGCACCGGGCTCGGCATCCTGAACCCGTACAATCTGCGCCTGATCGCGGAGGAGGCGCGCGTGCCGGTCATCGTCGACGCCGGGCTCGGCTCGGCGGCGGACGCCGCGCAGGCGATGGAGCTCGGCGCCTCCGGCATCCTCGTGAACACGCCGGTCGCGAAGGCGCTCGACCCGGTCGCGATGGCCCGCGCGATGGCGCTGGCGGTCGAGGCGGGCGCGCTTTCCCGGGCGGCCGGGCGCATCCCGAAGCGGCTCTACGCGACGGCAAGCAGCGATCCGGACGGCGTGCTCGAGCCGCTGGCGGACCGCGCAGCCGAACCGGCCGCTGCCGTCCGGCGGGTGACCGGCGCATGAGCGAGCGGGTCGTGATCCTCGGCGGCGGCATCATCGGGCTGTCGTCGGCGCTCGCGGCGGCCGGAAGGGGGTTCTCCGTCACCGTCGTCGAGGCCGGCCGGCCCGGCGGACAGGCATCCGGCGCCGCCGCCGGGATGCTGGCGCCCTACACCGAAAATCCGGACGGGCCGGACCCGTTCTTCGCGCTCTGCCTCCGGAGCCTGCGGATGTATCCCGGCTGGCTTGACGAAATCGGCGAAGCGTCCGGCCGGAAGATCGAGCTGCACCGGAGCGGCAGCCTCGCCGTCGCGTTCAATGAAGCGGATGTGCTGCCGCTGACCGCGCGGATGGCATGGCAGAACCGGCACGGCGCGGGCGCGGAGCTCGTCGGCGCTTCCGAACTGCGGCGGCTCGAGCCGCTGCTTTCGCCGGAGATCGGGACCGCGCTCCATATCCCGGAGGAGAGCCACGTGTACGCGCCCGCGCTCGTCGAGGCGCTCGAGGCCGCCTGCCGCCGCCGGGGCGTCGGGATCGCCGCGCAAGCCGGGCGGACCGTCCGGCTGAACCTGCATGCGGACGGCGTCGAAGTCGGCACGGAGCATGCCGGTTCGTTTACGGGCGACCGGCTCGTCGTCTGCACGGGCGCCTGGTCCGGGTTGCTGGAGCGGGAGCTCGGCATCCCGCTGCCCGTCCATCCGATCCGCGGCCAGATCTGCGCCTATCCGCTGCCGGTCGGTCTTGTCCGGCGCATCGTCGTCTCGCCGCAGGCGTACTGGACGGCCAAGAGCAACGGCACGCTCGTGTGCGGCGCCTCGGAGGATGTCGCCGGATTCGACGCGTCCGTGACGGAGCGCGGCATCGCCCGGCTCGTCCGCTGGGGACCGAAGGTGTTCCCGATCCTTCGCGATCTCGAGCCCGTACACCGGTGGGCGGGCCTCAGGCCGGGCACCCTCGACGGCCGTCCGCTGATCGGCTGGCTGCGCCACGCGCCGCGCGTCCTGATCGCGGCCGGCCACTACCGCAACGGCATCCTGCTCGCGCCCGTCACGGGCGCGGCGGTCGCCGCGCTGCTCGCGGGCGAAGCGCCGCCCGTACCGCTCGAGGCGTTCGATCCGCATCGGTTCGAAGCGGTGCGGCAGGTCGGCGGCGAAAGGAGGCGGGCATGATGACCGGCGCGAAAGGCCGGCCTCTGCCCCGCGCGCTGACGGTCGCAGGTTCCGATTCCGGCGGCGGCGCGGGCATCCAGGCCGATCTGAAGACGATGCAGGAGCTGGGCGTTTTCGGCATGAGCGCGATCACGGCCATCACGGCGCAGAACAGCCTCGGCGTGCAGGGCGTGTGGCCGCTGCCGCCGGAGGCCGTGGCGGCGCAGATCGACGCGGTGCTCGGCGACATCGGCGCCGACGCGGTCAAGACCGGCATGCTGCACGACGCGGCCGTCATCGAAGCGGTGGCGGACGCGCTGGAGCGCCACGCGGTCCCGAGCCTGATCGTCGACCCGGTCATGGTCGCCAAAAGCGGCGACCGCCTGCTCCGGGCGGACGCGATCAACGCGCTCAAGCGGCGGCTGCTGCCGATGGCCGAACTCATCACGCCGAACCTTCCCGAGGCGTGCGCGCTGCTCGGCATCTCCGAAAGCGAGATCCGCACGGAACAGGACATGATCGAAGCGGCGAGGGAACTTCACTCGCTCGGCGTCCGCAACGCGCTGCTCAAGGGCGGCCATCTGCCCGATTCCGGCGGCATGTGCGTCGACGTGCTGTGCGGCGCGGACGCGGACTGGCCCGTTGTCATCGTCGCGCCGCGCGTCGCGACGCGGCACACGCACGGCACCGGCTGCACGTTGTCGGCCGCGATCGCGGCCCGGCGGGCGAAGGGGCTGCCGCTCGTCCAGGCGGTCCGATCCGCGCGCCGCTTCCTCGGCGAAGCGATCGCGCAGGCCGTCCCGACCGGCGCCGGCGTCGGCTCCCTGTGGCACGCGGCCCATCGGATGAAGCCCCCCGTCGCGGTCGAAAGGTGACCATGAAGGCGGTCGGGATGCGTTCCGGCCGGTCCTTTTTCCCCCATGTCCGCGCGAACCGTTGAACCTGCCAATGGGCGTTTGCATATGATGCAGATGACTCTATGGTGGCAAAGAAGGAGTGGGCCATGGCGAAAAAACGGAGGGGAAGACCGGCCAGAGCGCGCAGACCGCTCTTTTATGTCGATGATCCGAATCGGTCCGAACTGAGATGGCTCGACGAGCAGCAACAGGCGGAGCAAAGGCAGAAAGCGCTGGACACCCGCCAGGCCGGCGTGTCCGGAACCGTCGTGACGGATGCGGAGAAGGCGTCCGTCCAAACCGCGGAAACGGCGTCCGCGCAGGCCGTCGAAGAGGCGATCCGGGAAGCGGAACGGGAAGCGTCCCGGGAGACGGAGGCGGTCGAAGCGATCGCGAAGGCCGAGGCGGAAAGGGAAGCGAAGCTGGAAAGCATCGGCGAGAAGCGTTCGCCCTTCAGGCCCGAGCCGATCATTTTCACGGACGATCTGGCGGATGAGTCGGTCACGACCGAGAAGCTGGCTCCCGGCGCGGTCGACACCGTCAGGATTCAGCCGGGCGCGGTCGTAACGCACACGATCGGCGACTACGCGGTGGAGAGCATCAAGATCGCGGACGGGGCCGTCACATCGTCCAAACTGGCGCCCGAATCGGTGACCGGCGAGCATCTCGCGCCGAATTCGGTGTCCGGCGACAAGCTGCTCGACCGTTCGATCGGCGGCGAAAAGCTGCGCGAAGGGAGCGTCACGCCGGACAAACTGGCGGACCGCTCGATCGGCGGCGACAAAATCGCGGCCGGAGCGATCGAGTCGAAGCATCTGCAGCCGAACATCCTGACGAGCGACCTGATCGCCGACCACGCCATCGCGACGGAAAAGCTGCGCAGCGGCGCCGTCACCCGCGACAAGCTCGCGAACGAGGCGGTCGACACGTCGAAGCTCGCCGAAGCGTCCGTCACGACGTCGAAGCTGCGCGACGGCGCGGTGACCGGTCTGAAAATCCGGGCCGGCTCGATCGAGAGCGCCCATCTGAAGGAAGGGATTTTGCTCGCGCATCACGTGACGCCGGGGGCCATCCAGGGAAAGCATCTCGCTCCGGGCGCCATCGAATCCGTCCATCTCGCCGAATCGGCGGTCGCAAGCCGGGCCCTGGCGCCGGAAAGCGTAAAGACGGAACATCTGGCGTCCGGAGCGGTTCAATCGGAACATCTCGCCCCGGCATCGGTTCGCGGCGAGCACGTCGCCCCCGGTGAGATCGGAACGGATCAGCTTCAGGACCAGTCGGTGACGGCCGCCAAGCTGGTCGACGGCTCGGTCGGGACGATCAAGCTGGTCGACCACGCCGTCACCTCGTCCAAGCTGGCGGACCAGAGCGTGAACGCCTCGAAGCTTGCGGACGAATCGGTCCATCTCCGCCACATGGCGCGCAATTCGGTCAACGCGGAAAAATTGGCCGACCGTTCGGTCCACGCGCGCCATCTCGCGGACCTCAGCATCGAGGCGCGGCATGTGCAGCAGCGCGCGATCGGCGCCATCCATCTGCAGGATGAAGCGGTGACCAGCGACAAAATCGCGGCGTACGCCGTTCAGGAAGACCACATCGGCCCCGGCGCCGTCGGCATGACGCAGCTCGCGGACGGAGCGGTCGGAAACTCGAAGCTCGCCGAATCCAGCGTCCGCTCGGCGAACATCGCGCCAGGGGCCGTCCGCACGGAGCATCTGGCGGACGACGCGGTGACGTTCGACAAGCTGGCGCCGGGAGCGCTGCGGACGTTTCACCTGACGGTCGGCGTCGTGTCGGAGGAGGCGATCGCGCCGGAAGCCGTCTCGTCCGCGCACATCCGGCCTGAGGCGGTCGGAGCTTCGCATCTGCAGGCGGGCTCGGTCGGAACCCGGCATCTGGCGGACGACGCGGTGACCGCGGAGAAGCTGGAGTCCGGCGCCGTGCTCGATCGCCATATCCGGCCCGGGGCGGTGAAGCCGCACCACCTGGAGGATCACGCGGTCACTTCGCTGAAGCTGTCGCCGGAGAGCGTATCGACCGACAAGCTGGCGGACGCGGCCGTGACGACGGCGAAGCTCGCGGACGGCGCGGTGACGCAGGCGAAGCTGTCGCCGGGCGCCGTTGGGCCGGAGCAGCTGGCCGCGCGGATCATCACGGCGGACCACATTGCCCCGGGGGCCGTCGATGGCGGCCATCTGCGGCCGGGCAGCGTAGGCGAAGCGCACATCGCGCCGGGCGCCGTCTCCGCCATGCATCTGGCGGAGCGGTCGATCGGCGGCAGGCAGCTCGCCGAAGGCGCGGTCGAGTCGGATCATCTGGCCGCCGAGGCGATCCGGAGCCGGCATTTGGCGGACGGCGCGGTGCTGGGCATCCACATCGCCGGCGAAGCGGTCCGCGAGATGCATCTCGCGGACGGCGCGGTGACGGCGGATAAACTCGCGCCCGGCGCCGTCGGCGGCCGGCATCTGGCCCCCGGTTCGGTCGGCCTCGAGCATCTGCAGCCGGAGGCGGTGGACGGCGCGCATCTCAGGCCGGAGTCGGTGGCGCAGCGCCATCTGGCTCCGGGCTCGGTCGGCGGCCGGGAGTTGCAGGCGGGAAGCGTCGGGTCCGGGCATCTGGCGTCCGGCGCGGTCGGGGCGGAGCACCTGGCGGAAGCCGCCGTGACGTCGGCCGCGCTCGCTCCGGGGGCGGTGCGGTCGGAGCATCTGGCGCTCGAGTCGATCGGCAGCAAGCAGATCAAGGCGGAGGCGATCCAGGGCTATCACATTCGCCGCGGCTCGATCACGCAGACCCATTTGGCCGAGAATCTGCTGCAGCCGGACCGGCTGGAGGACGGCTCCGTGCCCGGCGCGAAGCTCGCGCCCGGCTCGGTGGGCGGGGACCGGCTGGCGCCGGGCTCGGTGGGCGGGGACCGGCTGGCGCCGGGCTCGGTCGGCGGCGAGATTCTGGCCGCGGGCGGCGTCGGTTCGACGCATCTGGCGGACGGCGCGGTGACGGCGGAGAAGATCGCGTCCGGCGCAGTGGAGCGCGACCATCTCGCGCCGGGCTCGGTCGGGACGGAGCAGCTCGGCGAAGCGTCCGTCACCGGGGACAAAATCGCCCGCGGAGCCGTCACGTTTAACCATCTGGCGGAAGGTTCGGTCGGCGGCGCGCAGTTGCAGGCCGGCTCCGTCGGCGCCGGCCATCTGGCGGACGGCGCGGTCACGACCGCGAAACTGGCAAGCGGTGTCATCGAGGCGTTGGCGGAAGCCGCGCGGGCGGCCGTCGCGCTGGTACCGGGCGCGGCCGCTCCGGACCGGGCGGCCGACGCGCCAGACGTCGTTGAAGGCGGCCGGATCGCCGACGGCGCGATAACCGATCGGCATATCGCGGACGAAGCGATCACCGATCGCCATGTCCGGGACTACAGCCTGCCGTCGTCGAAGCTGGCGTTCAATCCGGTCGAGGCGCCCGAAGGCGGCGCCACGGTCCTGCAGCAGTTCGGCCTGGCGCAGTTCGCGTTCGCCGGACCGGAAGAGCAGATCGAAGTCGCGCTGCCGTTCGACGAGCCGTACGCCGACGACCAGTACGCGCTCACGGTGACGGCGGACCAGCCGGCCGTCATCGCGTCGATCAAGGAGAAGCACCCCGAATACGCGGTGGTGACGGTCAGCCGGCTCAGGATCGGCCCCGCGCCGAACGGGACACTGAACTGGATTGCGGCCGGGTTCCGCTCGTGAGGCGGGGTGCGGTGTGAGCCGGATCGCAATCCGATTGGCCGTGAGACGGATGCGGCGCGAAATGGCTCGCGGCCGGGTTCCGCTCGTGAGGCGGGGTGCGGAGAGAGCCGGACCGCAATCCGATTGGCCGTGAGACGGATGCGGCGTGAATCGGCTCGCGGCCGGGTTCCGCTCGTGAGGCGGGGTGCGGAGAGAGCCGGATCGCAATCCGATTGGCCGTGAGACGGATGCGGCGTGAATCGGCTTGCGGCCGGGTTCCGGTCATGCGCCTGCGGAGCCGGCAGGACTCGGCGCAGTTCGGGACATATTCGCGGTGTTCACGGGAACGCCGCTTTTTTTATGGTTTATTTCAGGAAGTTTTAGGATTAGGTGCATTTATGAACCTTTTTTATCCTCATTTTGTTGATGTGGTCGATTTGGTGCATAAATGCACCAGATTCAGGGCAATGGAGCATGAGAACCGCTGGACTGGTGCATTTTTGCACCAATTTTTTATTTTTTCTCGAGTCGGAGCAAAATAGGTGCATTTCTGCACTTCTTTATTGAGTGGCTGCATGAGGCTGCCCGGAGCGCGCGGGTGTACAGCCCATGAGTCATTTGCCGTTGCGCGCTCGTCTCCGGGACATACAATGGGATGGAAAAGTTCGGCCGGTGCCGATCTGCCTGGGGGTGATGGCTGTGCGGACATCCGGAAGGGCGCGGAGACGCGGCGGCGTTCGGTCCGCGGACGGCAAGAAGCGGTCAAGGCGGACGGGTTCCGTCGTCCGGCAGTCGGGCCGGGGTTCGGCCGCGTATGGTGTGTTGACCGGCCGGACGGCGGGACGCGGGACCCGCAGCGGCGTGAGTCGGCCCTTGGCCGGTCGAACGGCGGGGCGACGGGGAAGTCCCGGAGGGATGCAGCGGGGCGTGCCGCCCGGCCGGCTTGAAGCGCGCGCCGAAACGGGACAAGCGCCCACGCCGGTCGCCGCGACGGGACAAGCGCCCACACCGGTCGCCGCGACGGGACAAGCGCCCACGCCGACCGCCGAACCGGCGGAGCCGCTGACGCGGCAAGACGCGCGGCCCTATGTGTCGGTGATCGTTCCCGTCATGAACGAGGCCCGCACGATCGGAGCGGTCGTGCGGGAAGCGCGCGGCGTGCATCCCCGAACCGAGGTCATCGCCGTCGTGAACGGCTCGACGGACGGCTCCGCGGCCGCCGCCGGACAGGCCGGCGCCCGCGTGATCGCGTTCCGCGAGCCGCTGGGGCACGACGTCGGCCGGGCGGTCGGCGCGCGCGCCGCGCGCGGCGACATCCTCCTGTTCATCGACGGCGACATGGTGATTGGCAGGGACGCGCTGGCGGCGTTCGTCAAGGCGGTCGAGGCGGGTGCGGATGTCGCGCTGAACGATTACCACGGGCCGACCGGCGCAAGCCGGGTGCATGGCGTCGTGCTGGCGAAGCACGCGCTGAACGCGGCGCTCGGGCGCGCCGATCTCGGCGGGGCGTCGATGACGGCCGTGCCCCACGCGCTCAGCCGCAAGGCGCTCGAGACGATCGGCGCGGACGCGCTGGCGGTGCCTCCGCTCGCCCAGGCGAAGGCCGTCGCCTCCGGCCTCGTCGTCCGCCTTGCCCGCCGCGTGCCGGTCGGGCGGCTCAATCCGCCCCGCCGGGCGCGGGAGCGGAGCCGGTCGCTCGAGCCGCTGATCGTGGGCGACCATCTTGAGGCGTTCGCCTGGCTGTCCGAGCGGGCCGGTCCGCGGGGCGGATTCGGCGACGGGGACCGCCGGCGGAGCAAAGTGAGGTGAGAGCCGCCGGCTGGAGGAGTCGGGACCAGAAAGCCGGCGGTAAAGAGAGAGGTGAGAGCCGCCGGCTGGAGGAATCGGGACCGGAACGCCGGCGGAGCAAAGAGAGGTGAAAGCGGTTGGCCAGAGGAGGCGGGAGAAGGACGATGAAGAGCGGCGTGCGACGGAGGCGCGGACGCGCCGCGCGGATTCGGCGGGTTCAAGCGGCGTACCGGCGGATTCGTGCGGCGTACCGGGGGGTTCGGGCAGCGGGCCGACGGGCTCGCGCGGCGGGCCGGCGAAGGTTCGCCCGGCGGCGGATCCCGCGGAGCGGGACGATCCGCCGGCCGTTCCGCCGGTCTGCGGCGCAGACGCGGCAATCCGGCGCGGGCAGGCTGGCCGTCGTCATCACGGCCCGCAATGAGGCCGCGACGATCGGCGACGTCGTCCGCGAGGCGAAGAAGCTCCGTCCCGATGAGCTGATCGTCGTGCTGAACGGCTGCATGGACGGCAGCCTCGCCGTCGTCCGTTCGATCCCCGGCGTCACGATCCTCCATTATCCCGAACCGCTCGGACACGATGTCGGCCGCGCGGCCGGCGCCGCGATGGCCGAGTCGGATATCCTGCTGTTCCTGGACGGGGATCTCGCGATCCCGGCGCGGGACCTCGCGCCGTTCGTCGACGCCGTCCGGCGCGGGGCGGACGTGGCGCTGAACGGGCTCGGCCGGCGTCTTGGCCCGTTCAGCCGGTGGGACGACGTAACGCGGCTGAAGGCGTTCCTGAACCGCGCGCTCGGACGGCCGGATCTGGGCGCGGCCTCGATGACGGCGGTGCCGCACGCGCTGAGCCGCCGCGCGCTCGAGCGGATCGGAACGGCAGCGCTCGCCGTGCCGCCGAAGGCGCAGGCGCTGGCGCTGGCCTCCGGCCTTGACGTGCGGATCGGCGGTTCGGTCGACGTCATCAGCCGCAACCGGCTGCGCGAGACGAACACGGGCCGGGGCAACCCGGTATCGCGCCTGATCCTGGGCGACCACATCGAGGCGCTGCGGACGGTCATGGACGGCGCCGGCCCCCGGCTCGGCCATCACGACGCCTCGCGGCGCCGCGACCTGGCGAGGAGGGATGCGCCGTGCGCCACGGGCTGACCAGTATCGTGATCCCGAGCGTGAACGGCCTCATGCTGCTGCGCCGCTGCGTCGCGTCGATCCGGCGGCACACCGATCCGGAGAAGACGCCGTACGAGATCATCGTCGCCGACGACGGCTCGGCCGACGCGACGGCGGAATGGTGCGCGGATGAACGGATCCCGTTCGTCCGGCTGCCGGCGACATCCGGCTTCCCGCGGGCATGCAACATGGGGATGCGCATGGCGTCCGGCGACCAGCTGATGCTGCTGAACAACGATGTCGTCGCGACGCCCCGCTGGCTTGAAAATCTGCTCGACGCGCTCCACGCCTCTGACGAGATCGGCGCGGTCGGACCGGTCACGAACCACGCCGCGCCGCGTCAACGGGTCGATATCGCGTTCGACGGTCCGGATGACTTCGCCGCGATCGCCGCGCGGCTCAACGCGCCGGACCCGGCGAAGCGGGAGCCGGCGCTCCGGCTCGTCGGATTCTGCATGCTGATCAAACGTCCGGTGTACGAGCGGGTCGGCGGTTTGGACGAACGTTTTTCACCCGGGCATTACGAGGATGACGACTACTGCTTCCGGATTCGCATGCACGGGTACGGGCTGCGCATTTGCCGCGACACGCTCGTCTGGCACGAAGGAAGCGCCAGCTTCCGGCTCGGCGGGGAGGCGGCGCAGCAGGCGCTGATCGCCCGCAACCGGGCGCTGTTCATCGAGAAATGGCGGGCGGACCCGGCATGGTTCCACTGACCGCGCAACACGGGGAGGGAACGGCTTGAAGGCTGTGCTGCTTGCCGGAGGCACCGGATCGCGTCTCCGGCCGCTGACGAAGTTGTACAACAAACATATGCTGCCCGTCGGCGACCGGCCGATGATCGGCCACGCGATCGCGAAGGTGAAGGAAGCCGGCATCCGGGACGTCGTGCTGGTGACGGGCAGGGAGTCGGCCGGCGCGTTCATCGCCTATCTGGGCAGCGGACGCGAGGAGGGGCTGTCGATCACGTACCGGATCCAGGAGGAGGCGGGCGGCATCGCGGAGGCGCTGGCGCAGGCCGAGTCGGCCGTCGACCCGGACGACAAGATCGTGGTGATGCTCGGCGACAATCTGTTCGAGGAATCGCTGAAGCCCCATCTGGAGGCGTTCGCCGCCCAGCCGGACGGCGCGATGGTGCTGGTCAAGCGGGTGAGCGATCCGCGGCGATACGGCGTGCCGGTGTTTGACGAATCGGGCCGCATCGTAAGGATCGAGGAGAAGCCGGAGCGGCCGGCGTCGGATCTTTGCGTGACGGGGATTTATTTCTATCACGCGGACGTGTTCGGGATCATCCGCCGGCTCAAGCCGTCCCGGCGCGGGGAGCTCGAGATTACGGATGTGAACAATGTGTACGCCGCCGCGGGGAAACTCACCCACCGGACGCTCACGGGCTGGTGGACGGACGCGGGCACGTTCGATTCGCTGCATGAGGCGTCGAACCGGTTGTGGAGGGACCGGCCGTGAACGGGGCGGCGGTCCGATCGGCGCAGGCAGCGCGGACGATGCGGGAGCCCGCGGCGCGTCAGGTTCGCGCGGACGGGGGTAAGGCCATGATCGCGGGGATTCGCGCGCGGACGGGAAGGCCGACGGTCGGGATCTCCGCCCGCCCGCCGGCGGCCGGCAAGGCGGGCGCGCGCGGCCCGGCATCCCGGGCGGCGGCATACAGGCGCGGCGGCGCAGCAGGAGCTGCGGCCGGCAAGGCGGCGGGCAGGAGCGGGTCGGCCGGAGCCACGGTCGGCAAGACGGCGCTCAGGCGGGGTCCGGCGTCCCGGGCGGCGGGCGGCCGCGGCGGCGCTGGCGCTGCGGCGACGGGCATGCGGAGGAGCGGTCGCCGGCGATCCAGGATCGCCCGCAGGCTTGCGAATTCCCGGCTGCCGCGTCGACGGCGCGCCGGGGCGGCGGGAGCGCAGACGGCGCCGGAACGGGCGGACATCGTCCGCTCCGCCGCCATGGTTGAAGAAGCGCTGGAACGCGGCCGCTACGAAGGCGGCGAACTGCTGCTGGAGCAGGCGGTCCCCGCGGGTTTCTCGCTCGGGGATTTGACGCTGCGGGACGTGATCGCGGCGGGCGTCGACGCCCTGCGCCCGCGCCTGCTGCCGCTGATCGACGCGGCCGGCGTCTTCCACGCGTTCGAAGCCGCGCTGGCGGAGGGTCGGCCGCTGTCGGTCGTCCGGCTCGGCGACGGCGAGCTGTTGGCGCTCGCGCACGACACGGTGTACGAGGCGGCGGTTGTCCAACGCGAGGCGCCGTTCCTCGCCGGCGCGGGAATGAGCGTGCCCGACCACGCGGCGCGGGAACGGCTCGCGGCCGCGGTGCGCCAGGCGTCGATCGTCGGCGTGCCGCTGTCGCGCCGGCGGAATTTCGGGCCGCTGCTCGGCCCGGCGCTGGCCGCAAACGGCATCGACATCCGCTCGCTCCGGCTGACGGAGTCGACGATCAATTACAGCCTGTATCAGACCGGACTGCTGGCGCGGCTGCTGCAGGGCCGGCGGACGCTCGTGATCGGCAACGCGGCGCCGGAGCTCGCGGCGCGGCTGGCGCAGGCGGGCTTCGCGGTGACGGGCGTCATCGCGCCGGTCCGCGGATTTGCGGACATCGACCGGGTGATCGGCGAAGCGGCCGCCGCCCGCGACAGCTACGATCTGGCGCTCGTCGCCGCAGGCATCCCGGCCGTCGTCATCGCCTCCGCGCTCGCCGCGCAGTTCGGCAAGGCGGCGCTCGATTTCGGCCATCTCGCCAACCACATCGCCTCCAGGCCGCCCGGCGAAATCTGACGGCCCGTCCGCTTCAGGCGATTTCAGGCGAAGCCGCAGATGGCCGCGATCAACCGGAAGGGGTGGGAACATGACGGCAACGGGCGAATCGGCACGCGCGCGCAGGCGGCGGAACCGGCGCGGCCGGGCGCGGGCCGGGAGCAGGTCGGCGGCCCGGCCGGTCCGGGGCAACGAAGCCGGACGGACGCGCGGCGTCGGAACGGCCGGCGACCCGCGCGCGGCGCGCGGCATCGGAACAGCCGGCGGTTCACGGACGCGCGGCGTCGGAACGGCCGGCGACCCGCGGGCGGCGCGCGGCATCGGAACAGCCGGCGGTTCACGGACGCGCGGCGTCGGAACCGCCCCCGGCGGCGGAAGGGCCGGTTGGCGCGGAGACTTGCAAAACGCTTACGAGTCGGGCCGCGAAGCCGGTTACCGCGACGGGTTCGAAGCCGGGCTGCACGGTTTCGGCCGTCTGTTCGAGGGAACCAGCATCATCATCCCGACGCTGAACCGGATCGGGTATCTGCGGATGTGCGTGGACAGCATTTTCCGCCATACGGAACTCCCGTACGAGATCATCGTGGTGGACAACGGTTCGACGGACGGGACGGCGGAATATCTGGAATCGCTGCGCGGCCGGGTCCGGTACCGGCTGCTCGACCGCAATTACGGGTTCGCCGGCGCGGTCAACCGCGGGCTCATGATGGCGAAGGGGCAGACGATCGTCGTGCTCAACAACGACACGCTGGCGACCCCGCGGTGGCTCGACAACCTGCTCGCCTGCCTCGCGAGCGACGACCGGATCGGACTCGTCGGGCCGGTCACGAACTATATCGGCGGCGAGCAGCTTATCGAGGTCCCGTACCGCAACCTGACGGAGATGCAGGCGTTCGCGGCCGCGCACAACCGCTCCGATCCGGCGCGCTGGCAGGATGTCGAGCGGATCACCGGCTTCTGTCTTGCGTTCCGGCGGGATCTGTGGGAGCGGGCGGGGTATTTTGACGAAGGATTCGCGGTCGGCAACTACGAGGACGACGACTACAACATCCGCGTCCGGCTGCTGGGCCTGCGGCTGGTGATCGCGCGGGACACGTTCATCCACCACTTCGGCAGCGTCAGCATCAAGGCGCTCGGGCCGGAGCTCGAGGCCGTGAACGCGCGCAACGCGGCGTATTACGGCGAGAAATGGGGCCACGATCCGCACGGGCTCGTGAGTCGGGTGCGGGATTGGGTCCGGGCCCGGCAGCCCGGCGGCATCGACGGCGGCATGCAGGCCGCGTTCAGCGAGGCGGATTTTCATCCGAGATACGTGGCGGCGCGGGATCTGAGGGGCGCGGTCTGGTGGCTTGCGCCGGGCGAGCGCCGGCCGGTGGAAGGGGAGCCCGCGATCCCCGCCGCCCGGCTGTCGGCGATCGATCTGCGGCGCTGGCCGATCGGCCCGCCGATCGCGGCCGCGGACGCGGAGCGGCTCTGGCACGGCGGCGTGACGAGCGACGGGCAGGCGGGCGCGCTGCTCGTCCGCATGCCGGACGGCTCGCTGCAGCATGTGGAAGACGGCGTGCGCCGACCGATCGCGTCGCGGCTTGCCGCCGAGATGTGGGGGCTCGTGGCGAAGCCGGCCGTGCCGCTGACGGAGGCGCTGGCGGCGGCGCCGGAAGGGCTGCCGATCATCGCGCCCGCGCGCACGGAGCAACGGCTGTGAGCATGTGGCAGCGGGTTTTTTTTCGCATATGCTGTAACGGATAAGGCGGGACACGGGGAGGCTGACCGGCGCCATGCAGCATCTGCTGGACGAACTGATCCACCATCTGTCCGAGGCGCACGCCCAGGCGGCGCGCGTGCTGGAAGCCGAGCGCCACGTCGCGGTGCGGATGGCGCAGATCATCCACGCGATGCCGGACCAGCATCCTGAGCTCGGCGCGTTCGAGGGACTGATGGAGCATTCCCACGCGCTCGGCAAATCCATCGTCGCCTATCTGAACGGCATCGCCGATCTGCAGGAGTCGATGGCCGAGCATCTCGCCGCCATCATGAAAGAGCTGGACGGCGCCGCCGAAGAATGAGCGGGGGGATGGACGGAAGGTGAGCCGGGAGAAGGCGTATCTGCGCATGTTGAACGCCGCCACGAGCATGGAATGGAACGTCGCCATGATTCTCGAAGCCAAGGCCGTCGAGGCCGAAAAAATGCGGAACTGGCTGATTAATCACGTCACGTCCGACGCCTTCGCCGACCACGAGAGCCAGTTGAAGCAGCCGATCGGCGTGCATGAGCACGTGCTGGAGACGATCGACGGGCTGACGAGGCTGCACCGCGGCCTGACCGGCGTCCTCAAGGCGGTGATCGGCGGCGACGAGGAGGCCGGCGGCGGCAATCTCGGCGGCTTGTTCGACGGCAAATTCGATTTCGAGGACAAGTAGCGATGCCGCGGCTTGAACGGGAGCGCGCGGCGAAGCTGGCGCTCCTCGAGGCGCTGGCGGCGAGCCAGCGGGCCGTCGCGCGCATGCTGGAGAGCATGGCCGATCTGAACGCGAGCTGTCCGGGCGGCCGGCCGGAGGACGTGACGGCGATGCTGGCCCGGTTGGCCGGACTGCAGCTTTCCATGTGCGAGGCGCTGCTCGGCGTGAAGCTGCGGCGCATGTCGCGGGGGCGGCCGGCCGAGCCGTGGCTGGCAGCGGACCATCTTCGCGCGGGAAGCGGACAAGGCGGGCGGACGGCGGGCGGCGGGTGTTTTTCCGAACGGATGCATGAAAAAAAGATCGCGGCGGAAAGCCGGAGTCCGGTGGACGGGAGGGAGGCGGAATGATCGGACGGAGGAGAAGAAGGCCGCGCTCCGGCGCGGGACGAACCCGGTCGCGGGCCGGGCGCGTCGGATCGGCGGCGCGGCGGAAACGCCGCAGGGCCGCGACGGCCGGCGGAAGCGGAAGGACCGCGAGGCGGAGGCGCGCGGTCAGGCGCGCGCGCGGCGGTCGGGGCGTCCGGACTTCCCGGCGCCTTCGCAGGCGGGTCGGGCGCGGCGCGGCGGCTTACCGCCGGGGCTACAGCGAGGCGTACAACGAAGGGTACAACGCGGGATTCGCGCAAGGCTTCGAGGACGGGCATCAGCTCGCGTACGAGAGTCAGCCCTGACTCTGGCGGATCGCGGATTCGGCAAGTCGTGAAGAACGGGTCGCCGGCGGAACGTTCCGCGCGGGCGATCTTTTTTTCTGCCGGCATGGGCGTCGTGGGGGACGGCCGCCCTCTCCGGCCCGAGTCAGCGTCCGTCCATGTCGCTTCTCAAGGCCCAGATCAGCAGGATGAACCAACCGATGATGGTCCACCCCAGCAAAAGAGTGAGCAGCAGGATGAGCCACTTGCGGTCATGATTTTTCACGAATGCCGCAATCGCCGGCAGGAAGTAGAGCAACGCCAGCACCGGGATGAAAAGAAGGGTGATGAAACTGACAACCATCGGCTTCAACCTTTCTTGCCAAAAATTGAAATCATGTTTTATTACGCGGACGGCCGGCGGACGTTGCATCGAACCGGCCGTTTTGTCTGTGAGCTTCGGGACAGGCAAAAGCCTGTTTTTGCGGCGGGCGGACAAGTGACCATGTGCGAACGGCCTGCCCGGCATATATTACCCAGGACGGTATGGAAGCGGCCGTCGCCCGCGCGCGGGGGCGGCCGAATCTGCGGTGAAGGCGGTGAACCGTGTGGTGAACCGTGTGCGGGTACGGCAACGGAGCCGCGGGACCGGAGCGCCGCGCGTCCGGACGGTCCGGCGGAGCGCTTATCTGACGGGAAGGCGGGACGGCTGGCGGGAAGGATGGTCGATCGGCTGGCGGGAAGGCGCCGTCGCGGCGGTATCCGCCGCGTATCCTCCCGCCGCCCCCGAACGGCTGCCGATCCGGGTCCTCTATGTGCCGCAGGGGTTCGAGGCGATCGACGACGGCATGATCGGCGCGCTGCAGCTTCACGCGGCGGAGCTTCATGTGGCGGATCCGACCCGGATGGCGGAGATGGCGTCTCTGATCCGGCCGGACCTCGTGCTCGTGCTGAACGGTCTGCACATCTTCCCGGACGATCATCTGGAGCAGGTCGACCGGATCCGGGAGACGGGCATCCGGACGGCGATCTGGTTCGCGGACGATCCGTATGTGACGGCGCAGACGGTGGCGATCGCGCCGCATTACGACGTCGTCGTGACGCACGAGCGGTCGACGGTGGAACTGTACCGGTCGCTCGGCTGCGCCGAGGTCCACCATCTGGCCTTCGCCGCCGACATCGAGCGGTTCCGCCCGGTGACGCCGCCGGCCGAGTACCGGTGCGACGTCTGCTTCATCGGCCAGGCGTTCTGGAACCGGGTCGAGACGTTCGACGCGATCGCGGAGGAGCTGGCGGATCTGAACGTGTTCATCGCCGGCGACCTGTGGGAGCGGCTGAAGCATTACCGGCTCCTGAGGCGGGCGATCCGGCCGGGCTGGCTGCCGGTCGACGAGTCGGTGCTCCGGTACAACGGCGCGAAAATCGTCATCAACCTGCATCGGACCGCGGAGCCCGGCTCCGACAACTTGAACGCGAGCGGGCTGCCCGGCCTGTCGGTCAACCCGCGCACGTTCGAGATCGCGGCCTGCGGCGCCTTCCAGCTCACGGACCGGCGTTCGGATCTCGAGGCGTATTACCGGCCCGGGCTCGAGCTCGAGACGTTCGACAGCCCGGCCGAACTGGCCGCGAAGATCCGCCATTATCTGAAGCATGACGACGAGCGGCGCCGGATCGCCGTGCGCGGGCTCGCCCGGACGCTGCGCGAGCACACGTACGCGGCGCGGGTCGGCAGTCTGCTCAGGCTGCTCGGTTACGGAGGATGAGTCGTCTGAATGCACTGTCAGAGGTCAAGGGAGTGATGCGCGTGGCCGGCGCTGCAAGGAAGCGAGCCGTCCGAAGCCGGGCTTACGCCGGCCGCTATGCCGCCGGGAGGCGGGACGGCTGGCGCGACGGCTGGCGGGACGGATACCGGATGGGGCTGTGCGAATGGACCGTCCAGGCCGCCGTGACGCCGCTGCCGGTGCGGGATGTCCATGTCATGTACGTGGCGACGGGCAAGGGGTTTCCCTATTCGCCGATCGACGAGGCGGTGGCTTCCAGCCTGGGACAGCTGGTGACGCGGCTGACCGTCGTCGGGCGGAAGGAAGAGGCGGTCCAGACGGCGGCTGACGTCCGGCCGGACGTCGTGCTGTTCCTCGACGGCCTCCATGTTCCGCCGGACATTCCGGACCGGATCCGCGAGCTCGGCATACGGACGGCCATCTGGTTCACGGACGATCCGTACTATACCGATATCACCGCCGCGCTGGCGCTCCATTACGACGACGTGTTCACGATGGAATCGAACTGCGTCGCATTCTATCGCGCCGTCGGGTGCCAGCGGGTGTGGCATCTGCCGCTCGGCTTTTTCCCCGGCCATTTCCGTCCGCAGAACGCTCCGGCGGAGATGAGGTGCGACGTCGCGTTCGTCGGCTCGGGCTACTGGAACCGCGTGGCTTTTTTTGACCGGTTGCTGCCTTACCTCGCCGGGCGGAATCTCCGGATCATCGGCTATTGGTGGGAACGGCTGCGCGACTACAGGCGGTTCGCTTCCCGGATCGAGGGGCGCTGGATGACGCCGCAGGAGACGGCGCTCGTCTACAACGGGGCCAAAATCGTCATCAACATGCACCGGGAGCCGGACGACGGCACGTTCAACAGCAACAGCTCCGGGATAGGCGCGGTATCGCCGAATCCGCGCACGTTCGAAATCGCGGCCTGCGCGTCGCTGCAGCTGACGGACGTCCGCGACGAGCTCGCCTCCTGTTTCGTGCCCGGGCGGGAGATCGAGACGTACGCTTCGCCGGAGGAGCTGGCGGCGAAGATTCACCATTATCTCGAGCGCGAGGACGAGCGGCGGGCGATCGCGCTGAACGGGCTGCACCGGACGATGCGCGACCATTCGTACGCCCGCCGGCTGGACGCGATGCTGGGGGCCCTGTTCGGATAAGTACGCGATGAAGGAGGTGCCGGGCCGTCAGGCGCCCGAACGATGAGATGAATGCAAGGCGCAAACCGCGGCTCGTCGTTTTCGCCCATCTGTGCAACGCCGACTTCGTCACCGGCGCGGAGAAGCTGACCGCCTTCATGCTGCGCGAGCTGGCGGCCTGGTACGAGTGCGTGCTGGCGGTGCCGGCCGAGGGGCGGATCGCGGAGGACGCGCGCGCGGCGGGATTCCGGACCGTCGTGCTGCCGCTTCCGCTCGCCGTCTCGCTTTATCTCGGCTTGCCCCATTGGCGGCAGGAGCTGCGGGACGGCATGGCCGGCGAACCGTTCCGGCAGCTCGTGCGATGGCTTGCCAGCGAGGAGCCGGCGGCGGTCGTCGTGGCCACCTGCGTCCATCCGCTGCCGGCGGTCGCCGCCCGCGCGCTGGGGATTCCGGTGATCTGGGCGGTCATGGAGACGATGCGGGAGACGGAGCATACGCCCGGGATTGTCGCGTTCATGGGCGCGCACGCCGACCGGATCGTCGGCATCTCCGGCTCGGTGCTCGCGCCGTTCCGGCTTCCGGAAGTTCAGGTGAAGACGGCGCTGCTGCCGCCGTCGTGGGACGAGCGGGAGCTGAGGCCGGAGGAATGGCCGATGCATCGCGACAGCGTGCGCCGGATGCTCGGCGTGGACGGCGCGCAGCCGCTTGTCGGGTTCGTCGCTTCGACCATCTATGCGAACAAAGGGTTCCATCACTATATGGAAGCGACAATCGCGGCGGCCGCCCGCCATCCGGAGGCCCGGTTCCTGATCGTCGGCAATCCGGTCGATCAGCCGTACTTCGACGCCGGGATCGGGATGGCGCGGGAAGCCGGCGTGTTCGACCGGTACCGGTGGATCCGGCACGAGGCGAGGATCGAGCGGATCTATCCGGCGCTCGACATCGTCGTGGTGCCGAGCCTCGCGCCCGAAGGGTTCGGGTTGACCGCCCTCGAGGGGATGATGTTCGCGAAGCCTGTCGTCTCCTACGCCTCAGGCGGGCTCGCGGAGATCCACGCCGCGACGGGCAACGCCGAGCGGGCCGTGCCGACCGGCGACGCGGCGGCGCTGGCGGCCGCGCTGATCGGGCTGCTCGACCGGCCCGGCGAGCTGGCCGCGATCGGATCGCGCAGCCGCGAGGCGGCGATCGCCGCCTACGGCATCGACGCGTACCGGGCGAGGCTGCAGGCGTTCCTCGCGGCGCTGGCGCCCGAGTCGATGCCGCGCGGCATGCTGATCCGCGGTAGCGGGCCCGACGTCTATCTGCGGCAGGGCATAGCGCTGCGCCGGTTCGCGTCGCGGGCGGCGTTCCTCGCCGCGGGGCACCGGTTCGGGGACGTCCGGCAGGTGCCGGACGAGGTGATCGCGGCGCTGCCGCAGGGGCCGGCGATCGGGGGCGGCGCGTCCCGGAGCCCGCGCCACCGGCGGTTGCGGCGCATGCGGCGGATGCGCGGCGGCCGCCGGTCGCTGCGCTTGAGGCGGCGCGCGTTGCGCGGCAGGAGGCGGGCGGCGGGCCGCGGGGCGAGGCGGCTTGCGCGCCGTGCGAGACGCGCCGCCGTCCGCAGGTCGGCTTCTCGCCGCGGCCGGCGATCGGGCAGGACCAGGGCCCTCGGACGGATGCGGCGCGGCGGAAGGTGACGGCCGCGTGACGCGGTCGGGCGGGCTGCAACAAGGATAGCACGTTACAGAAGCGGGAGAAGCCCGGTCGGGACCGTTGTAACGAAGATACCACGCTACAGAGGCGTGGAAGGTGCTGTCGGGAGTGCTGTAACGAGAATACCGCGTTACAGTGGCGCGGACGGTCCGGCCGGGGGCGCGGCAACGCGTAAGCCGCGCGACAGGGGCGCGCGATACCGGAAGACGGGCCGGGCGAACGGGTGCGGCGGCGATTTCAACCAGGAAGGCAGGTGCGGGCTTTGCGCGTCGCGACGATTCTCGGCACACGGCCGGAGATCATCCGGCTCAGCCTGATCATCGAGAAGCTGGACCGGCTGGCGGATCGGCATGTGCTGGTGCATACGGGGCAAAATTTCGATCCGCGGCTGAGCGATATTTTTTTCACCGAGTTGGGCGTGAGGAAGCCGGACTATTCGCTGCCCGCGGCGGCGGAGGACTATTCGGTCGGCGGGCAGCTCGGCAAGATGTTCCGCGAGACGGGCCGCATCCTGGCGCAGGAGAAGCCGGATGTCGTGCTCGTGCTCGGCGACACGAACAGCGCGCTGTGCGCGGTGCTGGCCGAGCGGATGGGCATTCCGGTCGTGCACATGGAGGCGGGCAACCGCTGCTACGACCTGAAGGTGCCGGAGGAGAAAAACCGGCGGGTCATCGACGCGGTGTCGACGATCAACATGCCGTATACGCCGTACAGCAAGCAGAATCTGCTGCGCGAGGGGTTCCCGAGCGAGCGCATCGTCATCTCGGGCAACCCGATCCGCGAGGTCATTCTCCACCAGGAGGACCGGATTCGCGCGAGCGACGTGCTGGAACGGCTGAAGCTGGCTCCCGGCGAGTACATCATCGTGACCGCGCACCGGGCGGAAAACGTCGACGCGCCCGAGCGGCTCGCCTCGATCATCGAGGGGCTGAACCGGACGGCGAAGCGGACGGGCAAGCGGCTCATCTGCAGCGTGCACCCGCGCACCCGGCACCGGATCGCGTCCGGGGGAGCGCCGGTCCGGCTGCATCCGCTCGTCGAGTTCCACGAGCCGTTCGGGTTCTTCGACTTCGCGCGGCTCGAGCAGTCGGCGTTCTGCGCGATCACGGACAGCGGCACGGTGCAGGAGGAGTGCTGTCTGTTCCATGTGCCGACGGTGACGATCCGCGACACGACGGAGCGGCCGGAGACGGTGGATTGCGGCAGCAACGTCGTCTGCGGCGTCGCTTCGGAACGGATCGCGGAGGCGGTCGTCGCGATGACGTCGCTGCCGCCCCGCTGGAAGGTGCCGGAAGGGTACGATGCGGACAACGTGTCGGACATCGTGGTCAAATTTTTGCTGGGAGGGAAATGGGGTGTTCACTAATGCGCGCATCCTCGTGACGGGCGGCACCGGTTCGTGGGGGCACGAGCTGGTGCGCCAATTGCTGCCCCGGAACCCGGCGGAGGTCATCGTCTTCTCCCGCAGCGAGGCCGCGCAGGTCGCGATGAGCCGCGAATTCGAGGATCGGCGTCTGTCGTTCCGCATCGGCGACATCCGGGACCGCGAAGCGCTCGTGGCCGCCTGCGCCGGCGTCGACTACGTGTTCCATCTCGCCGCGCTGAAGCATGTGCCGGTGTGCGAGGAGCAGCCGTACGAGGCGCTCAAGACGAACGTGCTCGGCACGCAGCACGTGATCGAGGCGGCGATCGCGAACCGGGTGAAGCGGGTCATCTACATCTCGACCGACAAGGCGGCGAATCCGTCGAATTTCTACGGCATGACGAAGGCGATCGGGGAAAAACTCATCGTCTACGCGAACCTGCTGCGCAGCGGCACCACGTTCGTCTGCGTCCGGGGCGGCAACGTGCTCGGAACGAACGGAAGCGTCATCCATCTGTTCCGGCAGCAGATTCTGGAGAAGCGGGAAGTGCGGATCACGGACCGGCGGATGACGCGGTTCTTCCTGACGCTGGAGGATGCGATCCGGCTGCTGTTCAAGGCGTCGGAGGAAAGCATGGGCGGTGAGATTTTCGTCATGATGATGCCGACCTGCCGGATCATCGATCTGGCTGAGGTGCTGATGGAGGCGTACGGGCGGCGGGTGCCGATCGTCGAGACGGGCGTGCGGCCGGGCGAGAAGATCGACGAGATCCTGCTGACCGAGTACGAGAGCCAGAGCACGGTCGTGTATGACAAGGAGTATCTGGTCATTCTGCCGCCGCTTCAGATTCCGGGGCTGGCCGAGCGGTACGCGGGATATCCGAAGGTGCAGGTGCAGAGCTTCAGCTCCGCCGATTCGCTGATGTCGAAGGACGAGATCCGCGCGATGCTGGTCCGGGGAGGGTTCCTGCCATGAAAATGCTGGTCATCGGCGGGAACGGCATGGCCGGACACATGATGGTCCGATATTTCCGGAAGGCGGGCGCGGAGGTCTGGTACACGGTGCGGCGGCCGACCGGCGGCGCCGGGGAGCTGACGCTGGACGCGACGGATCTCGACGCCGCGGCGGAGGCGGTCGCGCGGGTCGGCGCGGACCTCGTCGTCAACTGCGTCGGCGTGCTCAATCAGGACGCCGAGCGCCGGCCGAAGGAAGCGTATCTCCTGAACGGGCTCTTGCCGCACTGGCTGGCGCGGGCGGCGGAGATGGCCGGCGGGCGGCTCGTGCACATCAGTTCGGACTGCGTGTTCCTCGGCGACCGTGGCGGATACCGGGAGTCGGACCGGCCGGACGGGGTGACGGCCTACGCGCGGACGAAGGCGCTCGGCGAGGTGCATGATCCGCGGCACCTGACGATCCGGACGTCGATCATCGGGCCGGAGATCCGCCCGGACGGGATCGGGCTCTTGCGCTGGTTCCTGGGGCAAAAGGGGACCGTTGACGGCTACGCCCGCGTGCTCTGGAACGGCGTGACGACGCTCGAGCTGGCGCGGGCGGTGGAGTACGCGGCTTCGCGGCCCGGGATCGGCGGGCTCGTGCATCTGACGGCGCCGCGCGTCGTCAGCAAGCTGGAACTGCTCGGCATGTTCCGCGAGGCGTTCGGCCGGCGCGACGTGGCGATCCGGCCCGTGGATGAGCCGCGCATCGACCGGACGCTCGTGCGGGAGCGGACGGACTTCGGCTATATGCCGCCCGACTATCCGGAGATGCTGGCGGAGCTGGCCGAATGGATGCGGGACGGGTGGCCGGAATGAGCGGCATCCGGCTGCTCGTGACGGGGGCGGGCGGCTTCTGCGGGCTGCATGCCTGTGCGTTTTTCGCGCGGCAGGGGTTCGACGTGGTCGGCGTGCTGCGGAAGGCCGGCGATCCGCGCGCGGCGGTGCTGCGGCGGCTGGGCGCGGCGGCGGAGTTCTGCGAACTGACGGACCGGCATGCGGTGGACCGGCTGATCGCCCGGGTCCGGCCTGAGTGGATTCTGCATCTGGCGGGGCTGGGTTCCGCCGGACCGTCGTGGCGGGAGCCGGCGTTGTACATGGAGGCCAACGTGATGGCGGCCGTCTATCTGCTCGAAGCGGCGCGCCGGGAGATGGGCGCGGGCTTCAGGCTGGCGGCCGCCGGGTCGATGCTGCGCTTCGACTGGCCCGCGGATGGCGGGGCGCCGCGGCCGCCCCACCCGTACAGCCTGAGCAAGACGCTGCTGACCGCGGTGGTCCGCAGCTGGCATCATCTGTACGGGACGGCGGCGGTCGTCGCCGAGCCGGCCAACCTGATCGGGCCCGGGCCGTCCGCCGGCCTTCCGGCGCTGATCGCGGCGCACATTCGCGCGCTCCGGCGGGCCCGGCTGGCCGGCGCGCCGGACCCGTCGCCGTTCCGGCTGAGCAGCCTGACGGAGCGGCGCGACTACGTCGACGTCCGGGACGCGGTGAGGGCGTACGGAGTGCTGCTCGAGCGCGGCGAGCCCGGGCGCGTCTACCCGATCGCGACGGGCAGGCAGCGGACGCTCGGCGAGGTGGCGGCGGCGTATGAGCGGGCGGCCGGTTTTCGCGTCGAGTGGTTGATCGGCGATTCGGATGAGCCGTCGCCGCCGCCGGCCGATCCGTCCGCGCTTTTGGCGCTCGGCTGGCGGCCGGAGATTCCGTTCGCGCGGTCGGTGGCGGACACGCTCGACGACAACGCCGGGAGCGTCGCCTGGTTCATGCGGACGCAGCGAAGCGGGGACGGTTGACCGCCGGTTCCGGGGACCAGGCGGATGGCCTGACCGAAGCGGGCCGAATGTATCGCGGCGGGTTGAGAATGGCGTAAATCGTACGGAGCGGGAAGGCGGGAAGCCGTTCCTGCCGTTGGCGTTTGTGCGGGAATTCGGTTTGCGGGGGATGAAAAGCGTGGCGGATGCGACGATCGTGATTCCTTTTTACAATGATCCGTATGTCGCGGAGGCGGTGGAGAGCGCGCTGGCGCAGACGCATCCGTCGGTCGAGATTATCGTCGTCGACGACGGATCGACCGCGCATACCGGGCGGCTGGCGCCGTACCTGGACCGCATTCACTACATCGGCAAGGCGAACGGCGGAACGCCCAGCGCGCTCAACGCGGGCTTCCGCCTCGCCTCCGGCCGGTACGTCGCGTGGCTCAGCTCCGACGACCGGCTGAAGCCGGAGAAGATCGCCCGCCAGATGGCGGCGATGGAGGCGGCGGGCGCGTGGATCGGCCATACGGCGTTCGCGGTCATCGACGGCGAGGGGCGCGTGACGAATCCGCATGTGTCGCTCGCGGGGGATCGGACGGATCTGTTCTACCGGGCGTTCACGGACGGCAATCCGGTGAACGGCTGCACGGTCATGATGCGCAAGGAGCTGTTCGAACTGCTGGGCGGCTTCGACGAGCGTCTGCCTTATACGCACGATCTCGATTTCTGGTACCGGGCGATGCTGGCGGGGTTCCCCTTTCACTATCTCGGGGAGCCGCTGACGGAGTACCGGATGCACGACGCGATGGGGACGGTGCGCCACCGGGAGGCGATCCGGGCGGAAGTGGCGGCGACGTTCGCTCGGTATGCGGGGCGGTGGAGCGCTTTTCTGCGGAATCTCGGGATTGCGGTGTAGGTTGGTTGCGGGAATGGTCGGATGTCGAACTCCATTGCTTGACCGGAACAGACCTGTGACTGTTCAAGATTATGTATTGTATGATAATCTCACAAAAAATGGATCGAGTTGCTGATTCAAGCATGTGGGGGTTTCGGAGTCTCGCTGCCTGCCGGGGCGGCGGTCTGCTTCCCGGCAGCCTCTGGTCCAATCCGCACCGATCACAGGGGGCAAAATGAAACGCAAAGTTTATATGATACTGGCCATTTCGCTCCATACCATCCGGGCGGCCATGTTTTTTTGCTGCAAGTGGATTACGCCCTTATCAGTTTGGCATCGTTTATGATGGGAAGCACCGAGGGGTTGGAAATCAACGGGCCGCGATCAAAGCGCTCGATTCAGGTCTGTTTTCGTTGTCTGCGGGGAAACCGTCATGCGTTGGTTTGACAACCTTTCACGTTGAAGCCTCCGGACCCGTTCCGCCCGAAAGCGGAAGCGACCGGAGGCCTCTTCACGTTCGCGTTCGGGCCGCGCATCCGCGGCCGTCCGGTCCGGCGCCGTCCCGTCGGGCTCACCCCGGCATCGCGTTCACGCGGTGCTGGAGCAGCCAGCGGTACTTGTTCTGCACCATCTGCACCTCGGCCTGGATGGCGGGGTAGTGGCGCATCGTGCCCATCGCGGCGTGGCGGCGGTAGATCGTGAGCGGTTCGTTGATAAAATGGAAGTCGATGCCGGACAGCAGCGCGCGGATCCACAGGTCGTAGTCGTGGGTGTAGGGCAGCGACTCGTCGAACCAGCCGAGCTCGGCGACGAGCGACTTCGTCATCATGACGGTGCAGCCGTTGATCGGGCAGAACGAGAGGAACGCGGCGGCGAACTGCCTGGCCGTCGGAAAGACGGCGGCCGCGTTGTGCTGGACGATCGCGCCGCTCTCGTTCATGACGTGGAAGTTGGTGTGGCAGATGCGCGCGCCGGTCCGGTGCATGTGCGTGACCTGGCGCTCGATCTTCGTCGGCACGAACCGATCGTCGGAGCTGAGCCAGGCGACGTACTGGCCGGCCGCCATCCGGATGCCGTGGTTGAGCGCGCTGGCCGTGCCGCCGTTCGCCTTGCCCAGATAGTGGATGTGCCGCCGGTACGGGTCGAGCAGATGCTGGTACATGGTCGAGCCGTCGTCGACGACGATCACCTCGGTGTACGGGTAGGTCTGGGAGAGCGCGCTCTCGACGGCCTGCGCGATGTACGGGTCGTTGTGGAACGGGATGATGATCGATACGGTCGGTCCCATGCGCTTCGTCCTCCGTTTGCCTCGCATCGCGATCAACCCGGGGGCCTCATGCCGAGCGCGACGAGCACATTCTGAAAATCTGCGGCGTAGCGCGAGGCGGAGAAGTTCTCCTGCACATGCGCTTCGCCCTGCAGACGGATGGCGGTGCGCAGGGCGGCGTCCTCGATGAGCGAGATCGCCTCCTGCACTCCGGCGCCCAGATCCGGAGGGAACAACTTGCCCGTGATGTTGTGCATGATCGTGTTGCGCACGCCGTCGGAGTCGGTCGAGAGCACCGGGCAGCGGCAGGCGGCCGCTTCGGCGACGGCGTATCCGAAGCCTTCGATGTGCGAGGTCGAGACAAGCATGCCGCCGGAGTCGCCGATGGCCGAGTAATAGTACGGCATATGATCGTGCGGAATGTTGGGGAACATCCGCAGCCTTTCCCGCAGTCCGAGCGTGTCGACGGTCGCTTCGAAAGCCGCGCGCTGCCACGGCTCGCTGATGTTCGGATCCTCGAACATCCAGAGCTGCAGGAGCGGGTAGCGCTGCGCCAGCGCCGCGCCGAGCTCCAGGAAGAGCTGCCAGTTCTTGTTCGGCTCGATGCGCCCGACCCAGGCGAGGATCGGCGCGTTCGTCGGATTGAGCCACGGTGCGGGCCGGTAGTGGAACAGGTTCCGGTCGACGATGTTCTGCAGGAAGAACCGCGGGAAATCCGGGAAGATCGCGTTGACCAGTTCCAGCATGTGCGACGACGGCTGGGCGAGGACGGCGTTCCCGTACATCCGTACGAAGAAGGAGGCGGCGTGCAGGGTGCCGACGGCGGCTTCCCGGCTGCCGTAACCTTGCGCGTCGTACAGGATCGGGCCGCCGTAGCCGAGGCCGCGCAGCCGCTGCAACATGAGATGGTCGCAGACGGTGATGATCGCATCGTAGCGGTACGTGTTCAGGATGTTGACGATGTCGGGGTCGTAGTTCGTGACGAACAGCGGAATGTCGCGGATGTTCTGCCGGCCGGCGCCGTCGTGCAGATAGAGCAGATGGCCTTCGATGCCGATCTGGCGAAGCGCGACGCAGCGCGTCCGGTTCAGCGTCTCGACGCCGCCGCTTGGCACGAAGTAGGTGAAGAGCATTCTCATGGCATGCAGTCAGCCCGCTTTCGCGTAGGGATTTGAACCGATCGGTTCATCCTATGCGGACAGGGACCGGCCCGCAAGGGACAAGAGGTGATTTTGTCAAAGGAGGGATGGCATGAAGAAAATCCGCGTTGCGGGTATTTTGCTGCTCGTTTCCTGTTTGCTGCTCATCGGCTGCAATCGATACTTTTTCCAATTCAAGAGTCTTGACGATGCGACGCGATTCATGGGGCCGATCACGTCCCCCGACGGCAAATACCAGGCCAGTTCGTATTATCTGCCTTATGGCGGCGCGGCGGGCGGCGTCATCAGTCTGGTCGAGGTGGAAGATCTCGAGTCGGGCAAGAAGAAGATCATCTATTCAAGCGAAAGCAAAGATCATTTCTCGATGGAGTGGAAATCTCCGGATACGTTGTCGATCAAAAACGAAAGCCCCGGTTACGGGGAGTTTCGAAATGCCGAACTCAACGTCGCCACGGATATTTATGAAGAAGCGGGGGCGGCCTGCCGCAGCCTGTTGCTCAGAGGGAAGTTCAAGAACTGCTATAAAGCGGAGGACCTTCATATACCGCTCTTTTTCAGGCTGTTGGGCTTTTGACGGGTGCAAGGTTCCGGCGGATCGGTCGGGCGAAAAAAGAGGCGGACCGCCGTCACGGCAACCGCCACTTGAGCAGCAATCCCGCCTGCGTCAGCCCGCCGCCGAATCCGTGCAGCAAAATCGTGTCGCCCCGCTTCAGCCTGCCGTCCCGGACCGCGAGGTCGAGGGCGAGCGGAATCGTGGCGGCCGAGGTGTTGCCGAACCGCTCGACGCTCGTCAGCGTCCGTTCGAACGGGATGCCCGCCCGCTCGCAGATCGCGGCGATCATCCGCAGGTTCGCGCTGTGCGGCACGAACCAGTCGAGCGCTTCCGGCGTCATGCCGCAGAGGTCGAGCTTCGTCCGCACAGCTTCGGAGACGCGCTCCACGGCCCAGCGGTACACTTCGGGACCGTTCTGGACGAGCTTGCCGCTTCTCTTCACCGGCGTGCCGCGAATCTCCGGCGCGAGCGACGACAGGTACACGTGATGGCCGCTTCCGCCGTCCGTCGACGCGCCGCCGGCGAGGAAGGAGGGAGGCTCGCCGTCCGGCAGCGCTTCGACAAGCGCGGCGCCCGCGCCGTCGCCGAACAGGACGCAGGTCGTCCGGTCGGTGTAGTCCGTCACCTTGGACAGCGTATCGGCGGCGATGACGAGGACCTTGCGGTACAGGCCGGACGCGATCAGGCCGCCCGCCATCTGCAACCCGGCGACGAAGCCGGCGCAGGCGGCCTGCAGGTCGACGGCTGCGGCCGGTAGGATGCCGAGTTCGGCCTGCACCAGGGCGGAGACGGACGGAAAAACGGCGTCGGGCGTCGAGGTGGCGGTCAGAACGCAGTCGACGTCTTCGATGGTCTTGTTCCAACGGGAGGCGAGATCCCGGACGGCCGCCGCGGCGAGATGGCTCGAATATTCGCCTTCCGCGGCGATGCGCCGCTCGCGGATGCCGGTGCGGCGGATGATCCATTCGTCGCTCGTGTCGACCATGCGTTCCAGATCGGCGTTCGTCAGCACGCGCTCGGGCACGCAAGTTCCGATGGCCGTAATGGCGGCATTCGTACGGATGCGGGCGGCGTGGTACATGGGCTTCACATCCCCTCTTGGTATCTGGAATTAGTATCTGGTACTAATAGTAGGTTTTAATTTTCCGTCTGTCAAGCCATGCAATTCCCCGCGGGTTCAAGCAAAGACATGCGATCGCCAATCCCAAAAGCAGCATCATGGCCGTTCCGCCGATAATGACGGGTCTTATCGCATACGTTTCGGCTGCCACGCCGAACAGAAATGTCACGACGATGACAAGCACGGATTCGACAAAACCGTTGAAGGAACCGACCCGTCCCATGATGCCGACCGGCACATGGTTCTGGTAGAACGTCGCAAATCCCGTATTGGCGTAAGCCAGGAAGAACGCAAGGATGAAAAAGCCGGCGCCGGCCGTCGGAAGGTGTGCGAGAAGGCATAAAAGAAGTACCCGGCGCCATTGCCGAGAACGCCGACGGCGATTAACGACCGGTACGAAAGTCTGTTCACGACGAGCGCGTTCAGGACGGCTCCGGCGACAATCCCGGCGCCCGCCACGCTGACCAGCAGACCGTATTCGCCTTCCGAAAGTCCAAGTTCGATGGTTGCGAACGCGGCCTCCAACGAATCGACGGCGGAGGCCATCACCACCATGAGCCCCCCATAGAGAAGACACATGGCCATAACCAGCCGATGGACGCGATAATAGCCCATGACGGCATGAAGATCCTGTTTCCATGCGGAGAAGGCGGAGAAGGCGGAAGACGTTTTTTCATGCAGCGGTTCTCTGTCAACATCGGGCATCAGGATCGTAAGCAGACCGGATACGAACAAAGCCGCCGCATTCATGAGGATGGCGAAGTTCGGCGTTCCGATCATGATCAGAAGTCCGGCAATCGCGGGGCCGACCAGGAAAGCGCCGGAACCCAGCAGGCTGTTGAGGGAGTTGAAGCGAGGGCGCTGAGCTTCGGGAATAAGCTTCGTAATGTAAACACCGGAGGCGTTCCCGAACACATGGCTTGCCGCTTGAAGGATGAAGGTCATGACAAAAATGCCCAGGATGGTGTCGGCGAGCGGAAGGACGCAGAGCAGAACAGCCCTGGACAGGTCCAGAGCAATCATCGCTTTCTTCTTGTTGACCCGATCGACGACGCTTCCCGCCCACAGATTCGCAAACATCCCCGCGAGCGGTCGGATGATGTACAGCACGGACAAGGCGAACGGGGAGCCCGTCATGTTCAGGACGATCAGGTTCAGCGCGATGAAATAAACCCATGCCCCCAGATTGGATATGCCGATCCCGAACAACAGGATCGCAGGATACTTCCAGCGCTTCAGCCATAACGTTGTCCCATTGCGCAACACTCCTCTTTTGTCGATCAAATTCAGATATATCAAAGAATTATATTTTTTGACTTTCATCTTTGCAATTATAATTAACTCAACTTTCGCAGCTTAATTGTCCAAACAAACCCTTGATATAATTGGGCAAACTCGAAATCCAATGCTGGAGTTGACGAAAAACGGCAGACTGATCCCGTTTGGACTTGGCTTCCGTGAACGCCA